>Ga0194126_10010110_pt1 | contig 12421 bp, 12 predicted proteins | sample TA2KigC150mmetaG_FD_148641 | JGI IMG/M metagenome (GOLD analysis project Ga0194126, IMG submission 148641) | Freshwater microbial communities from Lake Tanganyika, Tanzania - TA2015035 Kigoma Deep Cast 150m | ecosystem: Environmental > Aquatic > Freshwater > Lake | place: Tanzania: Lake...
TGGTTTAAAAATATTATTGATAGGGTAAATAGCTCTAAAAAATGACAAATACAGCCTCAAGGCTGGTTTACTCGGAACAGTCTGTGAATGTAAGCAAGCTTTCGCTTCAATTCTTCGTTGTGAGCCTTCTCACCTTGCCTAAACTGCCACTCTTTTGATAGTTCAGATAGAGCCTTATCTAACATCCAACTGTGAACAAAAGCTCTTCCAATGAGTTGCTCAAGTACCTTTTTCTGTTCCCAGGTAATCCAGCCATCAGGAATACGGGCAATCCTGTCCTGAGTGACCTTCATCTCATCGATTTCTGCAGAGGTCATAATGAGATCCAGTTCATTGGACGTCAGGGATAGATGTTCTGACAGAGCACCTTTGAAGATGACAGCATTGGGGAACTCTTTCCCTGAAATATCCTTAAACTTGTTTACATCTACTCCTGACGCCTGAACACGCTCTACAGCTTCAGAAGTGAGGAAGTATTTAACTGGTAAATAAGTTCTTTGCTGGAAGACATTTTGCATGAAAAAAAGGGATATCAAGCTTATTAGGGCCGCGATCAGCGGTACGAACACCCAGCAGGCAGCAATGCGACCTACGAGTCCCCACTGAATAGCCCTTGCTCCCTTCAGCAGCCCGATGCCGATTACACCTCCCACAACAGCCTGGGAGCTGGAAACAGGTACCAAGGGGATGGTCGGCAGGCCTAGCCTAATCAATAAACTCTCCAGTTCCTGAGAGGCAAAGAGAAACAGGACGATGGACTCGGCCAAAACCACGACAAAAGCCGCTACAGGTGAGATCTCAAAAATGGCTGTTCCTACGGTCATTATGACCTTCTGGGAGTAGGTAATGACACCGATTGCAATGGCTATGCCACCGATGAGAAACAACTGCTGGGCTGCGGTGAGCTTGAAAATTTCAAATAATGAAATGTCCGAGAAAGGAGAAACCGGAACAAACACCCCCATGACGTTGGCGATGTTGTTGGCCCCGAGGGAATAAGAGCCAAATACGCCTACGAGGATTAGGCCGAATCGGGTCCGGGCATCCAGTGTAAACATATGAATCTTGCGGTGCCTGATGTAGAAGGACACTATCTTGTACAGTATTATTGAGAAGATGGCTGTCAAAACGGGACTTAATACCCAGGTCGAGACGATCGTAGCCAGTGAATTGTAATCAATGAGCGATCCTGTGAATAGGTTCCAGCCGATGATACTCCCCACAATAGCCTGTGTGGTGGAAACAGGATAGCCTGCCACGGTCATTAAATAGACGCTCATTCCTGCAGCAAAGGCGACAACGAAAGCCCCACCTATGGCGTTTACCCCACCAAGTTTACCAAGAGTTTCAGAAGCACCCGCGCCACTGATCACGGATCCGAGAATAACGAAGATCCCACAGAAAATGGCGGCCTTTTTGAAACTGATCATCCTCGAACCAACGGCTGTGCCGAAAATGTTGGCCGCGTCATTGGCCCCCAGCGACCATCCCAGAAACAATCCGCTCAAAAGAAAGAAAGCAAACATCATTAACCTCTATCGCTCATAACCAACGTTTGATCACATAGATGCTGAGACGGTCGCCCATGTCTTCGGCCTCGTCAGCGATTCTATCGACTTGCTTTACAAAGAAGCGTAGATGCAACCGGTGGCTCAGGCGAAGATCCCCACGTTTAAAAATAGCGCGCTGGAGACGGGTTGATATTTTATCTGATTCCCTCTCCCAATGGGAGATTTTGTGTATGTGATCGGCTACAGCAGTGATGTCCTTGAAAAAGGCCCTGGCGGAGCGCACGGTGGCCTCCACTGCCTCCACGGAGCACTGTAGCAGTTCTCTAAAATCTTCGTGAAACTCGGGTAAGATTTCGGGGTGCTCGATTTCGAGCTGCCACAATAATCCTTTGAACTGACCCAGCAGTTCATCCATGCTTTCCACAAGTTCCAGCACGTCTGCCCTCGATTCAGGAATAAGGGTCTTTCGGTAAAGATCCTGTTCCAAGTTACGGCGAAGTATGTCACCTCGATGCTCTGCATCATTAATCGATTTTAATGAACTTTCAAAGGCCTCCATATTATTCTTTAAATATGCCTCAAAACCGCTTTTGCACAGCAATCCCGATTCGCTGGCCTGGTCTAAGAAGTCGTCTACCTGCTTTTCGATTCCTATCTTTCTTTTCAGGATGTTAACCGTCATTGCTTTATCCTCTTATCTAAGCTTTTTTCTAACTTCGTACGTTGATAAAGATGGTGATTAACCTTGTCTGCCTTTTTTGAGCCGACCCCAGCCTGCTCTAATCAGCGGATATGACAGTGATAGCATTGCCAACAATAAAACGATAAAAGCAAGTCTATCTGTGAAGAATACGGCGTACCCCCCCATGATGACCCCGCGTCTAAAACTATATTCTATCAATTTCCCTAACACAATGCCTAGAACGACCGGTGCCGGAGGATACCCATACCGTTTAAGAATCCATCCTACGATGCCAAATCCGATACAGGATCCCACATCGAATAGTGAATTGTTCACAGAATAGGTGCCAATCATTGCCACCACCAATATAAAGGGATACAACACAGCATCCGACACAGAGACCACTTTGATGAAGGCCCGGTTGCCATACAGCCCGATAAGAAGGACGAGGATATTGGCGACAACAAGGGAAGCAAAAATCCCATAGACGATACCAGGATGATCCCTGAAAAGAAGGGGACCTGGAACCAGGTCATGGAGAATGAATGCGCCTATCAGGACAGCATCTGTAGCGCTTCCAGGAATACCTAAGGCTAAAAGAGGGATCAAAGCTCCTCCCACCGAGCTGCTGTTAGCTGCTTCGGAGGCAGCAACTCCTTCCAGAGCGCCTTTGCCGAACTTCTCGGGTGTCTTGCTTACCCGTTTGGCCATATCGTAGCTGATGAACGATGCAATGGTAGCCCCTGCTCCGGGGAAGATACCGATGATGGTACCGACAATGGAAGACCGTAATATGGTTCCCTTTATTTTCCAGAACTCCTCTAAAGAGGGCAGCTTGCTGTCAATCTTCTCCAGTGTTCGGTCCAATCCCGTCCACTTCTCCACCTTCTCAAAAACTACGCTCACAGCAAAAAGGCCCATCAGAGCCGGGATCAAAGCGAAACCGTCATAGAGCAGGTCAGAGCCAAAGGTAAACCGGTAAATGCCAGCGATAGGGTCGAGACCAATGGTTTTGATCAAGAGGCCGATCAGAACGGCGACAACGGCCTTTAAAACATTACCGCCGCCCAATGAGGCTACGGTCGCCAAACCGAATATTGCTAAACCGAAGTAAGCCGCAGGAGAGAACTTGAGGGCTGCCCGGGCAAGAGGCACACAGAAGAAAATGAGAATGATAGCGCCAAAGGCCCCGCCCAAACAGGAACCCACGAGAGCAGTGCCCAGTCCTTTGCCTGCCTTTCCTTGTTGGGTGAGGGGGTATCCGTCAAAGCATGTCGCTGCTGCTGCAGGGGTCCCCGGTGTATTGATCAGCACGGCAGTGATCGAGCCGCCATAATTCGCTGCCTGGTAAATAGCAATGAGCAGGATTAAAGCCAATCTGGCGTCCATGGTGAAGCTGAAGGGAACCAGTAGGGCCACAGCGGTTGAAGGAGATATCCCGGGCATGGCCCCGCCCAGAATCCCCAAAATAACTCCAGCCACCATCGTGAGTATAGTTTGCCAGTCTAACAAGGAGACGAATGCCGCCCCTAAATTGCCAAATAGTTCCATGATTCCCCCACGTGTCCCTCTTATATCTCTCAGATTTGCGTAAAGATATTAAGGATTGCTAATCGTTATAGGCCATTTCTATGTTGATTAGAATAAACCCTCAAAAAAACCAAGAGGAAGCTGGATATAGAGAAGCTTATAGAACACCAGGTAGGAAAAAAGTATCCAGCCTCCTGCGATGAAATAAATGAGTAACTTCTTACGATACGAGAGCATATTTAATAACAGAACGATGAAAAGAAAAGTGCTCAGGAAATAACCAATGTACGAGATTGCTAAAAAGTAACTGATGAGGGTAACCATCACCAGGGCTAACAAACCAGTCCGTTTAATCCTGGGAACAACCTCATCCTTACCACGAAGGATTTGTCCTAAAATGATGCTGGACAGGACCAGGATCAGGAAAATCCACAATCTTGGAATCGCCGCTGGCCCTGCCTCTTCTTCACCAGAGAAACGAAAAGTAATAGCCAGAAACACTAAAGACAGGGCGATCAGACAACAGGGGATGAGGATATTGCCCAGATGTTGTCTCATCCCTGAAAAACGGACTAATATTCCAATGCCAACAAGAACTGCCAACGCTCCCATGGCAAACAATATTGGACTCATACCGGCCTATCCCCTTACTGAAGATTTTGAGAGACCAGATCGATATTACGCTCTCTCAATTTTTTGATGATCAAATTCTTAGATCGACAGGTTTCACTTAACTTCCGCCGTAAGCGGCGACTCACGATGCGTGATTACTTGGGCTTGGCGGCGCCAAGCTCTTTGAGAATCTCAGCGAAATCCTTGAAGTCTTCTTTAACGATTTCTTTGAACTTATCCTCCTTATAGAAGACCGGATCAGCACCTTCTTCATCAATATATTTCCGCCAGGTGGGATCATTGGTCACCTTCGTAATTAAATCGTGATAAAATTTCCGGGCCTCTTCCGGAATACCTTTTTTGATTGCAAACCCACGCCACATGATCTCATCATCCAGGCCGCGAATCCCAAGTTCTTTGAATGTCGGTATATTAGCCCAGACACCACCCAGCCGTTTAGGGGCTGATATGACCACATTTTCCAGGTCCGGCCTTCCGGACACATCCCCCGGATTTCCTACGTAGACAACCCCGTGACCACCCATCAGGGCTACCATGGCCTCTTCACCGCTTTCAAAGGGAACCCATTTGGCTTGAATCCCTAAAGCCCGCCACGTCTTCATTGCCATAATGTGATCGTTTCCGCCTTTGGCCGGTCCAACCCAAATCTGAGCGCCTTTTTTGGCCTTGGCGTCGGCGATAATTTGATCGAGTGTGCGAATTGGTGAATTCTTATTGACGATGAGGCTCTCCGGATCAGATACCAGCATGGCGAGCCATTCCAGATCATCGATTTTTATTTTAGCATCAGCCTCAGCAAACTTTGCAATGACGGATTTGGTCATGTAGGCCAGGTTATAGCCATCAGCCTTTCCTGAAACAATATATTGCATGGCCGTAAGACCACCTGCCCCTGGCTTGTTGACTACAACAAATTGAGCATCGGTATATTGAGATGCGATTTTTACAAACCTTCTTGCAAAGACATCCCCTGCTCCGCCGGGCTTGAGATAAACAATCACATTGATAGGACGTTCAGGAAACTTGGCCTGGGCCGGACCGAACGATACAAGGATGAATCCTATTACAAGCAAACTGAATAATTTTTTCATAACACTTACCCCCTTTGATATTATTTAGTGTATGTCCATAAACTAACAGTTTCTCAAAAGGTCGTCATTCCGGCAAAAGCCGGAATCCAGTAATTTCAAGGCGTTCTGGATGCCGGATCAAGTCCGGCATGACGGAAAAGGCACATTTATAAACAGACTCTATTTATTTGTTTCCCTATGTATCAAAGACAGAGATATCGATGATCTCCTTTCCGATCGTCTGGGTTATCATTATTATGCCAAGAAGGATGGGGAGCCGTCGGAGTGGTCGAAGAAAAGGGCCAACCCACACGACAACAGAAAATAGTAAACTACTTGAAACTATTTCCATGTTGTCATTCCTGCGAAAGCAGGAATCCAGTTTGTATTGGTTCCCTGTTTTTACAGGGACGAGTCTGGATTCCCACTTTCGTGAGAATGACAGATGAGTAAACTATTTTAGAATCTGTACATCAACCTCGAAGCGATGAGCCACGGGTTATCCGGCTTTACATTTTTACTCCTCGTGCTGTCCCAGTATTCCAGAGCATCTCCAGCGATGAGGTAGCCAAGACCAACATCAAACGAAAGGTTCTTATAAATTTTGATCTCATTGAGGAGGCCAAATTCAAAGCCAATGGTCTTATCATCCCTCAAATTGGCAGATCCATACGGAGCCTTTCTGGCTGTGCCGACAGTGTTTCCGTTTTTTGTGGTATCCCCGATATACATCCCCTGTAAAGTGGCTTTATACCATGGGGCCAATTTGGCACTGGCATATAATTTGAGCATCCAGGTTCCACCGATGTCACCTCTATGCACCCGATCCGATTTATCTGTATAATACCCCGGATCTCTTGCGAGGTATGGTTTATCATAGAATACCATGCCTTCAGCAAAGTTACGATGTTGCTCAGTGCCTGGTGGTACGACATAAGAGCCGACCTTGGTGGTTATATTCCCATAAGGAGTAGTGGATCCAGGATAACCGGTGGCGCTCGTCTTCTTTTGGTCTGATCCTGAGGCATACATCCCAACTAATCCAAAGTTGAACTTCTCCCATGGGTAGTCAACCTTGAGCTTCGTTGCCCACCCACGGTAATCAACGTCTTTTACTCCTGGAACAAACCTTCTCTCAACGGTACCCCGGTCATGGACGAGGTCAAGGTTGAGGGTCACAGGACCTGCCTTCCCATCCAGATAGGCTCCAATCCACCACATATCTGCACTGTAGAGAGGCGTTCCGTCTGCCAATGGATAAGAGTTCATATTGTAATAAAGGCCATAACCACCGAGAGTGAATCTATCGACTTTGGCAATTACATGGAGACCATAGACATCTACATCGTCTGATGCATAATCTTTATTCTCCAATGCCTTGAACCATAATGGAGCAATAGTTACGGGGTCAATCTTGACACCGGCTGTAATCCCCATGCCATCGGTAACGACTAACATGGCCGGCCGGACACCGAGGGGTTGGAGACCCACCCTCACAGTCATGGGGGCTGGTATTCCGAAGTAGGGAACGCCAAAATCGATGTAGACGTTCTTGATTTCGAGGGCTGCTCGGTCAGCAGACCAGTAACCCATCTTGTTACGGCCATCTCCAGTTTCACCCCATCGGCTGGAGTCCATCTCAAAGAAGATGGTTCCACTCAATTCTTTTCCCATTTTGGCATCGAATTTGAGCCTGGCTCGGCTATTCATATATGCGACATACCTATCAAATCCCGCTCCTCCGGGCCGATAGGTAGATCCGGGAGGACCGTATATACCATCCGAGCCTGTTGTGCTTATATTCTTGAAATAGAAGGATTGTATATCAAGGGATCCTGATGCCTTGAAATCTAATTTTGGTTCTTCTTTTTTAACTTGAGCAAATACAGTGGTTCCAAAAGCAAGAATCAATAACCCAACTAAACTCAGAGCAATAATCTTTTTCGTCTCCATCTTTTTTCTCTTCATCTCTTTCCCCCCTTCAATGGTTTGAGTTTGCAACGAATGAATTTTCAGCTAACCCTATTTACAAAGACGAAACGTTAATAGGATTTCTCACCCCCCTATTTTCCGAAATAGACCTTAAAGTACTGCTCTGTCTTCGAAACCTGTTCTGCCTTCAGAAGTCCTGCGTTCTTTAGAAACGCTTCGACCTCGGCGCCCAACTTGTCCAGTTCCGCCCTGTCCCTCACCTCCCCGGTGAAGGCAAGTTCAACGAGCGCCCTATTCGTGGGTGGGAAGAACCAGACCGCCAGGTCCGCCTCTTTGAGCTTCCGGGCCAACGGGTGCTTCAACGTGACGTCGAAGCTGTACATGGTCGCCACCCCGGGGATCTCTAGTCCCGTGCCATCCTTCACAACAGGCCATATCTGTTCAAAGAGGGCCGGGCACTTACTCTTCATGAACCCCAAGAGACCTTGAATCGTCATCTTGGACGGGCTCACGTCGAACTCCTCCTTCTTGAACTTGATGTCGGAGGAAATGGAATACTCGGGCAGTGCAAAATAATCGATCTCGTACTTCTTCAAACTGCACCTCTCCAAATCGGTCACAACCGCCGGTGACAGACCCCTCGCTTTAACGGTGATCGACCCCTCCCGCACCCGGAGGATCAGATTGTTCTTTTCAAGGATGCGGGCTCGTGAGTCGATATAGATTCCTTTCCTGGATTTGGATGCGGGCCCGACGTCGCAGAGGGGTTTCAGTGGCTCGATGATTGCGGCGGGCAAGCCTTTTGCCAAATCCTTTTCCGTGAGATTGCCTTCCTCGATCATGAAATGATACTCTATCGTCTGATCCTGCTGAGCAAAGCTTTCGGCGGCGGCGTTCTTCGCCCAAGCTTGAGGGGTGAATCCGGTGGCAACGACAAGGGCCGCAGCCAACAGCAACAATCCCTTCCCACCGTATTTCATCATCCGTTATCCTTTCTCTCTCACATAGTGTCTCGTCTCAGAAATACATTGAAGGCCAACGTTCTCAGGAAACACCTTAAGCCATTTCCATATCTTTTGGCATCATGGCGGCATGCACCCCAGGCATGTCCCACGCAGACTACTCCATACCTACAATACGCTTTGCCGCTTTCAGATAGTTCATGTTGGGCATGGCGGCGATGCCCAATTCCTCGATGACCTGACGCATGCCTGCGTAATCTTCGCTCTCGCAGCAGGCGGACTCGACCAAAGCCCCGTTGAACCAGACCTGCGCATACTCGCAGATGATGCCCTCGACGGTGAAACCGTAACGCATCTTTTCCACGGTCACAGGCACCAGGTCCGGATGCTTCCGCGCCATCTCGATAAACTCTTCGATGGTGTAGGTTTCCTTGTCGAGGTTCATCTCCACTTTAAGGTGCGACAAGATCGTCGCCAAGTCCTCTTTCTTCACGGGGAACTGGAACTTGCCGCGGGGCTGAAAAATTTCATACCCTTCCGGCGTTTCGCCGACCTTGGTCTTGATGTCGAGCAAGCCCTCGCGCACTTTGACGTTCGCATCATTGGTATGTGTGGAAAGAAAGTACGTTTCCGGCGGCATCTTGCGCGCTTTTTGCAGGACAGCGCCGGCATCCCACATCTTTTGCTTCACGATGCCAATGATACCCTGCCCAAACACTCGAAATTCTGCGCGTGGTACAATCCGGGCAGCCTCTTCGGCAGAGACAGCCGCACTTTTAGCAAATACATCTGGCATTTCGGTCTCTCCTTTTTGAAATCTGAAATCTACCACTGGGTAAAGGGATGCTTGATGAGGTTCGCATTGAAGTAACGGGGGTCACCCGTCACCTCTTCGCCTACCCACTCGGGCTTTTCGAATGCTTGTTCTTCGCTTGCCAGCTCCACTTCGGCAACGATGAGACCCTGGTTGTCTCCGAAGAACTCGTCAATTTCCCACGTCAGCCCGCCCTTGGCGATCTTGTAACGCTTTTTTTCGATCAGCGGCTTTTCCGCCAAGTTGTCCAGCATAGCGTTACATTCATCAAAAGGGATCTCGTACTCGTACTCGGAGCGCGTCGCGCCGACAGTGAGCCCCTTGATGGTGAGAAATGCTTTGTCGCCTACCGTCCTGATCCTAACGGTGCGCTCTTTGACGCTGTTGAGATAGCCCTGCCGGTACATCGTTCCTTCTGTAAGGCCTCGCCATGCGTCGTTTTTCAACAAAAACTTGCGTTCAATTTCCTTTCCCATCTTTCCTCCTTACATTCCTCTTTCTAATTTCTCCCTATGAAAATGCTACAAGACAGCAAACCTTTATATCTCCCCCAAGTTTACTTTATTTTTTGCTTTGCATTTTTATTCAAATTGTTTTATAAAGTCAAATTATAAAAAATAATTAAATTGATAAGGAGTATTTATGAATATTGATCAGCTAAATGCCTTCCATAAAGTTGCAAAAGCAGGAAGCTTCACCAAGGCGGCCGATGAGCTTTTCCTGACACAACCAGCTGTAAGTCAACAGATTAAAGCTCTCGAGTTTTTTTTCGGCATCAGACTGTTCGAAAGATCCCGAAATAAAAAAGTTCAGTTGACCCGAGAAGGAGAAACCCTTCTCTCCTATACTGAACGACTATTTCATCTATACGAGGAAATCAAAACTCGGTTTAGTTACCTACAGGCTCTCCATATGGGGAACCTAACGATTGGTTCGACGGCTGTGCCGAGCACCTACTTCCTGCCGGTAGTCCTCTCTCGTTATAATACACAATATCCTGGAATAAAAATTGAACTACGAATTGGAAATACGCACAAAGTTCTCAGTATGTTACACGGAAGGGAAGTTGACATAGGGTTGGCCGGGGAGTTCCCGCATCACCATGGCCTACACAACGTCTTACTGCATCGGGAAAGGCTTGTTGTTGTGGCTTCCTCCAACAATCTATTGGCGGCCAAGAGAGCTGTTTCCATTTCCGATTTAGACAAACATCATTTCATTTGGCGCGAAAAAGGAACACAAACTAGGATACTTATGGAGAATTGGTTTAAAAAAAACGCAAGTAGAAATTATCCTAAGAAATCGATAGAGATCGCGAATCTGGAGGTCACTAAGCAACTCGTACAAGAGGGCTACGGTATCACGGTAGTGCCAGAAGTGGCGGTCAGGAAAGAAATCGAATCTGGGCTTCTAAAGCGAATTAACCTCGAAGGTTTCGATCTATCCACTGACTTCCATGTATTCTATCTCGACAAAACTTTCTTGAGCAAGGCTGCCAAGGCTTTCCTATGGATGCTCTCCAGCATCCGCCTTTTTTCTCATGCGGAGAACCTACAACAGCACCTCAAACTTATAGCTTGAGATAGGCCAATGCAATTGGAGTCATCCGCAAAAAGTTCACTCTATCAGTGATATCTTTAATATAAACCGGGATTAGTGTATGATTCTCTTGAGCTTTTTGACGACAGCTTCTAATTCTCCGGCGGTTGTTGTCCGGCCGAGGCTGAATCGGATCGCTTCCATTCCAGTCTCCGGCGGGATTCCCATGGCTTTTAGAACCGGAGAGAGTTCCACGGAACCGGAATGGCAGGCCGCACCCGTGGAGGCGGCCACGCCATCTAATCGGGCCAGTATTTCCGATCCGACTCTTCCAATAAAGCTCACATTGAGCGTATTGGGGAGCCGATGGGTAGGATGTCCGTTGAGGACGACTTCTTCGCCGAAGTTTCTTTGAAGCATTTCCCAGAAACGGTCCCTTAATTCAAGGATTCCGGGATCATCGAGATATCTCTTTGCGATTTCACAGGCCCTTCCCAGCCCAACAATCAAAAGAATATTTTCCGTGCCTGCCCGTCTCCCTGATTCATGACCTGCCCCATGAATCAGAGGTTCTATAAGCGTTCCACTATGGATATATAAAGCGCCCACTCCTTTTGGGGCATAGAGTTTATGACCGGCGATGGATAATAAATCCACTCCAAGTTCATCAACTTTTGTCTCGATTTTTCCCACAGATTGAGCGGCATCGGTATGGAAAAGAATCCCACAATTCTTTGCGATCTTTGAAATCTCTTCGACCGGTTGTATTGTCCCAACTTCGTTATTGGCATGCATCACGGTGATCAGAATGGTTTTAGGTTTGATGGCCTTTTCGATATCTTCAGGATTAACCATTCCAGATTGATCCACACCCACATAGGTCGCTTCTGCTCCAAACTTTTCAAGAAAGCGGCATGGGTTGATCACGGCCGGATGTTCGATCTGCGTGGTGATGATATGGTTACCCTTCTCTTTTAAGGCAAAGAAAGCCCCTTTAATAGCGTGGTTATTGGATTCGCTTCCTCCGCTGGTAAAAACAATTTCAGTGGGGCGACATCCGAGAAGATCCGCTACTTGTCTCCGTGCATTCTCGATAGCCTCTTTTGCCGGAATACCTGCCCAATGATGACTGGAGGGATTTCCAAAGTGTTGAGATAGAAAAGGTCTCATTGCCTCAATCACATCAGGAGCAATCGGAGTACTTGCATTAAAATCGAGGTAAATTTGATGAGTTTTCATAAAATGACCCCTCTAATGACTTGCTTTGAAAGCCAGTTCCTCTGGGGTCAGGCTTTGGATATTTGGATTTCTGTGATGATTGTGATATGATGGCTCCATGGCACGTAAACCAAGGGTTCATTTTCCTGGTGCGTTATACCATGTTATGCTGCGCGGGAACGGGGGGCAGGAGATTTTTTTCAGCCCGGAGGACCGTTCCCGATTCTTTCTCCTGGTTCAAGAGGGGATCGAACGTTATGGGCACAAGGTCCATGCTTTCTGTTTGATGACCACCCACGTCCATTTGGCCATTGAGGTCAAAAATATCGGGCTTCCCCGTATCATCCAGAACCTGGCCTTTCGATACACCCGTTGGGTAAACTGGCGCCGGGGCCGGAGAGGACATCTTTTCCAGGGACGTTACAAAGCTGTCCTGGTTGACGCTGATGCTTATTTATTGGCGTTGACCCGATACATCCATTTGAATCCAGTGCGGTCAGGGATTGTGGAATCTCCGGAAGACTATCCGT
>Ga0194126_10010114_pt1 | contig 12419 bp, 10 predicted proteins | sample TA2KigC150mmetaG_FD_148641 | JGI IMG/M metagenome (GOLD analysis project Ga0194126, IMG submission 148641) | Freshwater microbial communities from Lake Tanganyika, Tanzania - TA2015035 Kigoma Deep Cast 150m | ecosystem: Environmental > Aquatic > Freshwater > Lake | place: Tanzania: Lake...
CAACATATTGACCACAAACCGCATAAGATTGACTGGAAGCTGGTAGAGCAGCAAATCTTAGCCAAGCATCTATAGTAAAATCTCCTGTATCGAAATTCCAATCATCACTATCGGCACAAGAACAATAAGCACCTGCTCCATCAAATAATAGAGACGCTGTCCCAAACTTCTTTTGAGAAGTAGAGGTAACTACTGTTCCGTAAGGATATGCAGGTGCGGTGAAATTAGCCGTCCATCTTGCTATGCCTTTAGAGACTCTTATTTCATCAAGCCAACCGCTGAAATAGCTACTTCCACTACCAAAACGCCCAATCTGCAAAGTTGCAGCAATATCACCGACATCATTCGTCCCAAAAGCCGTACCTACAGTTAAAGCTTGAGAAACTCCATCTATAAAAACATAACAAGTGGTAGTAGAACGCACGATTGCGAGATGATACCAAGTATCTTGAACAGGAGTCCAAGCATTAGTCATTGTGTAATAAGCTTTATCCGCAGGTGCACCATCAGAAAAACCTACAACTATCTTATGCTGTGCTGCTGAAGTGCTTTTGTAAATATACCACTCGTGGTCATTATCTACTCTCTGATTGAAAAAGGACATCTCATTATTTATATTCGCATCAAATCTTACCCAAAAATCTATAGTAAAATCTCCTGTGCCAAAAGACCAATCAGCGTGGTCAGCAGTATAACAATATGCACCAGCACCATCAAAGAATAAAGAAGCAGTTCCAAATTCCTTTTGGGTAGTAGAGGTGACTACTGTTCCATATGGATATGCGGGAGGAGTAAAATTAGCAGTCCACCTTGCGATGCCTTTGGAAATTCTCAACTCATCTATCCAACCATTAAGATAGAAATTATTTATCCTCCAAAATCCAACATTCAAATCAGATATTATGTCTGCAAAACTATAAGGGTTTGATGAACCTGTTCCGTGTAAATTAGTAGTAAGGGTTTGGTCTACCCCATCAATAAAAAGATGACATTCATCTACTCCACCAACTACTTTCCTTACAAAGGCAATATGATACCAAGTATTGATAGAAGGTGTCCAAGCACAGGCGATTATCAAAGAACCAGTTACCGTAGATTGCATTTTCAAATAACCCTCCCAAAGATGAAAATGCCACCATTGAGAGCCATCACCACTTACTTGTCCAGCAAATGCAACTATTGTAGGTGTAGCATTAAACCGCACCCACAAATCTATCGTAAGGTCTGAAGTTCCAAAAGCCCAGTCTGCGTGGTCAGCCAAAGTAACATAGTCGCTATCGCCATCTAAAAGCAGTGAAGCAGTGCCAAATTTCTTCTGTGCAGTATCCAACTGGGCAGTTCCCACAAAAGTATATGCCACGCTTCGTGCTGGGTCAGTATAAGCTTGAACTCCATCTACTCCATCAAAATGAGAACAGAGTTTGGTATAAGAATCAAAAGTTTCAGTGTTAGTAATTGCTTTGCCAATACTATCAGTTACTGTATTTGCACCATCAGTTCCATCTCCGTGGAGCATAAGTTTGGTATAAGAATCAAAGTTTTCAGTATTGGTAACTGCTTTAGCTGAAATATTATCATCAGTTATTGTGGTTGCTCCGTCAGTTCCGTCTCCGTGGAGCATAAGTTTGGTATAACTATCGTGACCAAGTTTCAAGGACTGATTTGCTGAACCTATAGCCAGACGGGAGAAACTTGTCCCATCCGCAGAATAAAGCATATCTCCCGTTGCCTCACTGGAGATTGTCAAAGCAGACAGATTTACCTTTCCTGCAGTTGAGATAGTTGCAAGTTTGCTTTCGGCTATTGCCGCTGATGCATCCACATCTGCGTTCTTAATATCTTTCAGGATAGCAGTAGAAGCGATATCATTTAACTTCGTGCTGGTAACCTGTTCCCTTGATTGAAATCTTCTGGTCTGTGATATGTTTGCCATATTAAGTCACCCACTCTGGTATTCCACCAGCGCTTACTTTTAATGTCTGTCCTGCCGTGCCTATTGCAAGCCTTACCCAGGCAGTCCCGCTGTAATAAATCATATCTCCTGTGGCTATACTGGTTACTGTAAGAGCAGTAACATTCACTTTACCTGCAGTAGTAATACTCGCAAGCTTGGTGTCTGCGATTGCCGCCGCTGCGTCAATATCGGCATTGACTATCGCTGATACCGTAGCAGTCCCAGCGATATTATTCAATTTCGCTGGTGTTACAGTTTCCGATGCCGTAAATGTTTGAACTTGAGCTATTGTTGCCATTATTCATTCTCCAATTCTTCTTGAAATGTGGTTATGTTTCTTTCCAAGACAGTTATTTCATCGCTGGCATTGGTAGCATTATGTTGAAGTTTTAACTGTATATTTTTCCAATGTCCGTAACTGTCTAAATGAAATTTCTTTGATATGGTAGTGGGTTCTGTCAAGGTAAAAGGAAGGGCTACATCAAGTGTTGGTGTCCCAGCAGCCATATTGATTGTTCCTAAAGAAGTATAATCCGCTTCATCAAAAGAGGCATAAACCGCAATATCATAATTACCCGAAGACTTAACCTTGATTTCAACCTCTCCGCCTATTTTATTTAAAAGAGGTTGCCCCACATTTTCTTTTCTTCCCTCTTCTTGATAGTTTATAGCTGTTCCATCTGTGGTGGTTGTCCCTTCATCGGTATAACCATACCAAGCACGATAGACTGTGCCGTCTCCTTGTTTCCCGTAATACAATCTTTCTTCACCGTTGACTTTATACGTTGCCCAGCAAGCAGGAGACCAACCCGTGACCACTATGAAACTATCCAATGCTGGATAATATACCCAAGTGTCATAGGTTGCAGCACCTGTCGGAACAGCGATAAAAACCTTGTTGTCAAAATATTCCATAGACAACTGCGAGATATACGCCCAGTTAATCGCTTCAAACTCTGTCTTTAATCTATATGAGAGTGGGAATGATGCTCCAAGTTGTAGTTTATCCTGAACGGTTCTTTTTAATGCCCTTAATCCGTCTTGAGAAAAGAAATAAATATCGTCTCCCACAATAACAGCACCTTTTTTAGACACACAACCCATATCGGTAAGAAGGGGTTGAGTAATGTCGGTTGCTGCAGGAGTGACCGAAGGTGCTAAAGACCAAATCGCATTGAAACCCATTACTACAATTCCCATATCTCTTGTAGCGAGAAGAATTTTCTCTGCACCCACAGGAAGTCTAAATACATAAGATGCAGTATCGAATGCCGTAGCATAATTCGCTGAATAGGCATCGGAGTAATAAAGTAAATCATTTTTAAGAACCCAGACCCTGTTCCCATACCAGCACATTACAGTTGATTTTGGGGGGCTATCGTTGCCTGTCCCCGAAGTTGAACCCAAATCCGTCATTGAGCCGTCACTTTTGAGAGAAAAGGCATTGTCTACGCCATTTTGGACTATTACAATATCATCGGGAGAAACACCGCTCATTTTGGCTGAAACCATTCCACAATCCGTGGAAGCAGTAAAATTATTCTTTAGATAAGCCCAATCCCCCACACCAGTCCACTTCCAAAGGTGTGTATCTTCATACATCAGTAATTGGTCAGTTCCGCCCTGTATAACATAATTATGCAACCGCACTGGCGTGTCATCTCCGATATCGTTTCCTATCAAAACAGAACCAAGTCTTTTTGATGTCTGACCAGCAATCCCGACATCTACGTTATAAAGAAGGGACGCTTGTGCATCGCCTATCTCCACAGCGTGTTGTCTTGTATTCAAACCGCCAGAGAAATCCTTTCGGACTACCACCAACCTCTCGTCATCTCCCGCATTTGTTGCTTGTGCCATCTGTAACATTCCACTGTTCATTTTATCTCCTAATACAACAAATCTTTGTCAAAAGTGTTTGGTTTGAGTTGATAGATTTGATTCGGTTGATTTTCTTGTTCCCAGATATATTCTGCAAGTAGAGTGGCGAATATTGCTTCTTCTGCACTTGCCTTGGCGAATTGCCTCTTATATCTCCAACAATCGGCTCTTGCCCCCGCTTCAAGTAAGTCGCCCATTTCAAACAATGTAGTGCTTGCGTCTGCACTCATCTCTGCTGGTTTGACTATGTAGGGTAAAGCCACGGTAATATTCTGTGAGGGTTTATAATGAAACTTGATGTATCTTGTTCCCGCATCGTTAATCCAGATAGAATATCTCTCTACCGTTCCTGCGGTATCCAAGCCCTCGCCTCCGTATTCCTGCCAGAGTGCAGCCAAATCCACCTTTGATAATTCCGTATCATTAGTAGTATCAAAACAGGCAATCTCTTTTCCGAAATCCGTGGCAGCAGCCAGACTATAATCCTGTGTGCCAGCAGTAACCGATACTGTGTAGTCATCGTTTATCTGTTGCCAGTTAATAGAACGAAGAACCTGAAAATATCTTCTATTCAAAAACTTACCTATCATCGTTGCCATCGCTGACGAGGTATCTTGAATTTCAAGCCCCACGTTTGTTTTCATTGTGCTAAAAGTCCTATTTGCCATTACCTCTCCTTCAAAATATAAGTTCCGTTTTTATTGGGGATACGCCAACCATCTCCGTAAGTCAACCGCAAAAACTCTTCTGTGTCAGAAGGCACTAACCACTTCTCCCCTAAAAAATCTGTATAGTCTAATACATCGAAGAAATCCTTTGGATAACGAATTGTCTTGTCGTAAAACCATTCGTCTTCTGTCGGGTCAAACCACCATATCTCTATCTTCTCCCCATCTCTTATAAAATTAGTGTCGTGTTCTGGAGTATTCGGTTGCAAGGTAAATCCTTTTAATATCATATCTACTATGACATCGCCTATCCCGTGTTTGTCTCCCCTAAAACAGGCAACATCCACATCGTTGTCCCACTCTATCACATCGTTGTCCCTATATACCCCCAGCAAAGTTCCAAAGATAAGAACAAATGGGATATCAAATTTGTCCATACTCTCCTTGAAATCAAGAAGATTTTTGTGCATTATTTGTCTGTTCATAGAAATATGTTATCTGTTCACAGATTTCTTTTATCTGATTATCGGTTAAAGAACAAGAAGACGGAAGCCAGAAACCCTTTGTTGAATATTGCTGGGCGATAGGTGTATACCACGCCTCTGTCTTGCAGTAAGGTTGTTTGGTAACCAAAGGATACATTTCCCTTGTCTGCACATTGTTTCTTTTTAACCAATTACAAAGTATGTCCCTGCTCCCATTGTATATGTCAACCATCCAAGGAGTATGGTCTGTTTCAATTCTCGGAAGCTTACACATTGGTGTATGCTGCAGGTTCTTTCTGTAGAGTTCGTATATTTGCCGTTTCCTTTGAATTCTCTCTGGAAGTTTCTTGAGCTGTTCTAATCCTATGACTGCTTGAAAGTCTGTGAACTTGGCGTTTATCCCAAACTCTTCGTGCCAGTCTGTCCCGCCCTTTAATCTTCCGAAGTCCTTTAATTGTTTAACTTTTTTATAAAGGATTTCATTGTTAGTAACTATGAGACCACCCTGACCCGTTGAGATAATCTTATGTGGAGAAAGTGAATAAACCCCGATATCCCCAAATGTCCCCAGCATCTTGCTGTCGCTAAAAGACCCTAAAGACTGACAGGCATCTTCAATAAGATAAATCTTTCTTTCCCTGCAGATGCGTGCAAGGTATTCGATATTCCCACTCCTGCCATTGAACGAGACATAAATAACTGCTTTGGTATCTGGGTATAACTCATCAATAGTCTTTTCCACATCAAGGCAGAGAGTATCCTTTTCAACATCTACAAACTTAATCCTCGCCCCCAGAAGCATAGGTGCATTAACAGTGGCTACCATCGTCAGTGGTGTGGTAATAACTTCGTCATCGGGTTTTAAATCGATTGCCAAAAGAGCAAGTATAAGTGCCAGTGTCCCGCTGGGAACGGCACAACAATATTTTACTTTTGCAAAACTACAAATCGCTTGTTCAAATTCTTCCGTCTTCTTATGCTCTGTCCCCCAACCGCCAGAGTTAATGTATTCTGTTAGTGCGGTTATTTCTTCCTGTCCGAAAGACGGTTCAATTTGATTTATCATTTATCCTATCAACGATTTTCCTGTATTCTTCGTGCTTCTCTATCTTTTCTTCTGGAGTTGCACCCCATTCCAAGACTACTGAAAGGGTTTGGGAAACAAAATAATGAGGAGTTGCCTTGGGGATAAGTATGCAGTCCCCATCCTCCATCTCAATCTTTCTCTTGCCCAAGAATAGATTTACTATCCCTGAAACCACGCAGAAGTGTTCATCGCTTTTGTTGTGGATACATCCACCCCTTGCGAACCCTTGTCTGGTAAAGAACAATGTCAATTCTGGTTGTCCCAAATGTTCGTCTTCTATGGAATATGTATAACCCCTTTTATCCTCGTGAATTTTTATCAGTCTCATAATTTAAATCCGCTTCCATCATCCTTCTTATAAGTTCCTTAAAGGTGACTTGTGGCTTCCAACCAAGTTCCCTCTTAATCTTTGTTGCGTCTCCCAAGAGTGCAGGAACTTCGTTAGGTCTTTTAAGAGAAGGTTCTATAACCACATACTCGTGCCAGTTCAATCCTACATAGTCAAAGCATCTCTCCACGAACTCTCTTACTGTATGTGCTTCCCCCGTGGCTACCACCCAGTCATCTGGCTTGTCGTGTTGCATTATACGATAAATGGCATCCATATAATCCCGTGAATGCCCCCAATCTCTCACAGCGTCAAGGTTACCAAGGAATAACTTATCCTGCAAACCCAACTTTATTCTCGCTACGGCTCTTGTAATCTTCCTTGTTACAAAATTATGACCACGCCTCTCACTTTCGTGGTTAAACAAGATACCGTTACAAGCGAACATACCATAAGCATTGCGGTATGACTTGGTGGAGTGATAAGCAAACAATTTGGCACACCCATAGGGTGAAACGGGATTGAATGGGCTGTTTTCACTCTGCGGTGGAGGAGTCGTGCCAAACATCTCCGAGCTTGACGCTTGGTAAAACTTACAATTCCAGTTTAATCTTCTCATTGCTTCCAAAATCTTCAAAGAACCAACAGCATTAGTCATTGCTGTATAAATTGGTATATCAAACGAAATCCTTACGTGGCTCATTGCCGCCAAGTTATAAATCTCATCTGGTTTTATCTTAACAATTAAGTGTTCAATCCCTTCTTCAAGGTCGCCATAGACATCTATATTGATATAGTCTTGAAGATATACATCGCCACAGCAAAGATGTAGTTTAATGGTAGTATTCATTTATAATATCCAACAACTCCTTTATCCTGACGTGGTGGCTGTGCCTTCTTTGAATGCAACTCTGGGCTTTAATCAATGTTTCTTTAACAAAATCCTTGTCGTTCAAAATCTTCTCCGCTTTTTCCCTGATGTCTGAAACATCGTTTTTGTAATCGACATAGCTTCCATTGTCCAAAACTTCTTCTATGCCCATAAACCTGTTTGTCAAAAGAACAGACCCACTCGCCATTATTTCAAAGGTCTTGGCTGGAGTAAGTGAATATCTTGAACCGCAGGATAAATGAGAAACATATTCGGTCAAATAACGGACATATGGTTCGCCTTCCACTTTTTGGGTATTCATATATCCGTGTTTTTCAAGTTCGTATATTGCTTTCATCCTATAAATATAAATCCCGTCTAAAATAGTTCCCGCAAAACCTATTTTATTAACCCTTCTTTCTCCTGTAGGTTTAAAAATATCCGTGTCTACGGAAAAGGGGAAGAACCTAACTGGAAGGTGCATTTTTCTGATTGATTGACTATAATGCTTTTGTAAAAGAACAGAAACTCCTAAATCCTGATACCACTTATCCGAATATTCGTATTGATAATCTTCTTCAATGCAGATTTTTAATTTATTGATATTATGAAAATCTTTTGGCAACCAACATTCCCCCTCATCTCTCAAGGGATAAATTGTTTTGGGGAAATAATTGTAATAACACGCACCCCTTGTGTCCATTATGATTACGTCTATCTTAAGGGCTTCAACAACCCCCTTCATTGATAAATCTTTATCAAACGCTATGGGGGTATGTTCTGGAAGTTTCTCCTGCATCTCTGGAGCATAAAAATATAAAGCATCAACGTGTTTTTTGAGTTCCAATGCGAAATCGGTATGTAGCCAAGTATCATATCTTCTTACTCTTGCTGGATGGTCTAACCAAAGTATCCTCATCTACCAACCACGCCCAACCACGATTGACCTTCCCATCTCATCTTGGTGATTTTATAATCCGTATATCCTGCTTTATCTAAATGTTCCTGCAATAATCTCGGTGTATAAAATGTCCGATGCCATAAATGCCTGTATCCATCTGGATAAAATTCTTTCGCCCTGTTTCCTTCTTTGGCTAATTGTTCTATGGTTTGCTTTTTCAAAGAACTTTCTTTCTCTGGAGTATTGAAGGGATTTTCCTTTTCCCACTCGTGTTCATAGGGGACTGTTATAACAACCATTTTGGCTACTCTTCTTGCTTCGCTTAATGCTTTAACGGGGTTCTCCACGTGTTCAAGGGTTTCTGTAAATAATGCTTTATCAAAAACATTGTCTTCAAAGGGTAATGCCTCTGCATTGGCTTGGACAAATCCTTCATACTCGTATTTATCTATATCAACAGAGGTAATGTTTTTTCTATCCCACTTTTCAAATGCGTGTCCGTTGTTTGCACCTATGTCTATAATCTTTTCTCCGTTGCGTTCAGAAAAATATCTCCTTAACCAATCATTCTTTTCAATTTCTTCGGTTTCTACGGGTTGTATAAATAAATCTTTATCCCATTCTTTAGCTATGTCTTCCCAAGAGAATTGGTAAGAAACAAATTCGGCATCCAAAGGAGGAGATTTTAACGCTTCTATCCAAGTATCTTTAAACTTATCGTCATCTACCGCACTGGAATTTCTTTCCCCCATAACAAATCTTTTATTTGTAACAACCTTACACCCACAAGCGAATGCCTTTGAAAGAGCAATGCAGTTTATCTCCCCCTTATATGTGCAATAATAAGCATACACGCCAGATTTTGCATATTCTTTTAATAACTCCTTATGCCCCACTCTCCCGTGTTCAAACACCCCATCTTGTTGCATCAGTTTGACCATTCGTTCTTTGAACCCTTGGTCTTTAAGAAATCCCGTGGCAACATATTTATCGTAGACATCCCAGCCATAGTAGATATGGAACTCTGCTTCAGGGACTTCTTTCTTTACATCTGCCCACATTTTGAGCATCTCTTCTAACCCACGATTGTAGGAACTTGCGTAAATAGTTCTATGTGGATTTCTTTCTTCTTTCAACTCGATAAAATCCTCTGGAACAATTCCGTTAGTGGATATGTATATTTTATCCTCTGGAACTTCCCCATTTAATAGGGATTTATGATATTGAGAAAGAACCACAACCTTGTCAAACGAATTTGCTGCCTCGCCTATAAATTCTGAAATCGCAGGGAAGTCGTGCAACCAAACTATCCTCTGTCTTGCTCTCACCCCAAAAGCAAATGAATTGGCTCTCCACGAAATAAGGATATTATACAACGCCTTGGGGTTAAATTTATGAAAGGAGATATAATTTACTCCGTCGTGAGTGCCTTCAAATTCCCCGCAGTTATTATAAACATCCACTTCATAACCGAGTTTTACAAATTGCTTTGCTAACTGGATAACCGCTTCTTCAGAACCACCTATCCCCGTTTCAATCTTCTGCGGATACCAATTCTCTGGGGTAGTTCCACAGAATATAACTATTGATTTATCCCCATAGACCTTCGGAGGACAAAAAGAGTTTCTTAATTTAACAATAATCTGATGGTCTTCAAGTTCCTTGGGAATACTTTCAATAAGTTTAGGAAGCTTTTCTTCGTCTTTATCTTTTAAAAACCCTACCATACCAGCAAGATGCCTGACATAATTGGCTCGGTCTAAACCATCCTTAAAAACTTTCTCGTGGTCTATAATCCAAGATAGAGTAGGAACAAAAGTCTTTGCACCATTAAAGAACTTCCACGCTTTTTCAACTTCACCCATTTCAAGATAAGAAAGTGCCATTGAAATTAAGGGCATCCAAGTATATTGAGCTGGATTCAACAGAGTAAATGTTTTGGGGATTTTCTTCTGCAATCCCATTTCTCCCCACTCGATTGCTTTTTTCCATTGTCCTTGGTCAAAGTATGCGTCGTGGAGTTTTAAATATCCGTCTGGATAATCTGGTCTTTCCTGCAACGCTTCAAATGCCGAGGCGATTGCTAAGGGGTAATCCTCGTTTAATCTATGTATATCAGAGAGCTGACACCAACTCTGAAATCTGTCCTCATCCCAACCGCTTAATGAAATGTGTTGTTCTAAAAACTTTCTTGCTTTATCATAATGACCGAGTCCAGCAAAAGTCCTTCCAAGATAAGCAATGGTTCTGGGGTCTGTCTTGTCCTTGTCTCGGTTATATTCTTTTATAAGATATTCAATGTTTCTTAATGCTGAAGCAACAGAGTGTTCATAATCAATCAAATGATTTATTTTAATCTCTTCATCAATGAGCATATTAAAGTTTGCCCGTGACAAAGGAATAATGTTTTCGTGGATAGGTTTATTCCAAACAAGGTTTGGGGTTTTCTTGATAATCGTTTCCCTGTAATGTGCTGCGTTGGTGTTGCCCCATTCGTCTTTAGAATAAATATAATAACAATAAACTATGGAGATATTGTCTTTCTCACATATATCCAGTGTCTGTTTTATCGCCTCTGGATTCAAAATTTCGTCGTCTGTGTCTATACGGAAATAGTAATCAGAAGTGCATTTTCCTGCGAGAAAGTTATGTTTGTGGGAAAAATCGTTTATCCACTCGTATTTATAAAGGTGTATCTTTTTGTTGAACTCCCAATACTTTGTCAGGAAATCAAAGATTTCTTGGCTATCTATCGCTATGTCTATTCCGTCAAAATATTTCTCGTATTTCTCAACTATTCTTATCAAGTGTGCTTTTTCATCACGAGCTATTATATGGAGCGATACAGATGCCATCAAATCCTTTCTGGTATAGCAAATACCTTAAATCTTCTTGCAAATTCTCTCATTTCCTCTGGATTTTCAAAGAGCTTCTGTTGACCTGAAGTTTGACAATATCTATTTAAATCTTGATATAATTTTGTCGGCAAACTGACAGCCCAACGCATAGTTTTGGTCTTATTCGAAGCGTGTTCATTTGCACGTGTTCGTCTTCTTATTTTGTTCTGTTCTATAACACCCTTGACGTGGTCTTTATTCATTCCTATTTGTGGATTATCACAACAGGGGTTGAATTCTTCCCAGCAATTCCTGCACCCCCAAGTCCTTATTATCTTTTTCCTAACCTCAACCACCACGTCGTTTTCTTTTATCTCTTCAGGTCTTTCCAGCTCCATAAAGGCAATCCGAGGTTTTTCACAACAAGCAACAAAAGGAAACCCACAATTATTACAATATAAAGCCCTATCCTTCAACCAAGTATTGATAAAGGCACTTATTGCCTCCCACTTATCCGCAGTTTTTATAAACATAGTCAGTTCGGTTGTTTAAAGGCACAACCGAAAAAGCCATACACATCAATTATAGATGTGATTGTGCGTGGAAACCAGCATTGTAGTGAGCTTCCTGTAAAGTAAGTTCAGCAACAATGTTCCCGCCAGTCCAATCCCCAGCCGTGGGAATTTCCTGTGTCGTCGGTTTCCGAAGGTAAGCAATCTTGAACATACCTTCGTTGATACCAACAAGGTCGTGATTGGTTGAAGCAGCTAATGTTACATAGCGATGTGCAAAAAGTTTTACCAACTTTGCAGCGTCAGCTTCATATACATCAACTACAGCAATCAATCTCTTGTCTTCAACTGATACGTTCTTTGTTGCTCCACCTGTGAACCCAGAAATTTTACGCTTTAAATACATATCACCGTATACAGCGTCAACTTCTGTTCCCTGATTCCACACGTTCTGGAAATAATCATTAAGTATAGTTTCTGTTAATGATATACCAGATTGTGAGGTTACGAGGGATAATGCGTTCTTGATACCACGAAGATACCTTGCATCTGTTCCAGTTCCAGTAGCCATAGAACCACGCATTAAAGCGAGTTCCATATCCTGCTTGATGGCTTTCAATGCTTTGGCAATTTCGTAGTTGTATCTGTCGTTAAACGCAGCAGTGTCAACTGCACGTTCTGTGTCAGATACTTTGTATCCCTGTTTGAAGATTTGGGTGTAGTTCGCTAACCTTGACGGGTTTGTCAAAGTATGGAACGTAGCATCCGCCCCTTCCAACTGGGCGTTTACTTTTACGGACATCAATGTATCGATGAGCCACTCGTGCCTAATCTGACTTGCTTTTGCAGTTCCCAAACCAGTTACTAATTGTGTATCGGTCGGGGAAATGTTTGT
>Ga0194126_10010116_pt1 | contig 12416 bp, 10 predicted proteins | sample TA2KigC150mmetaG_FD_148641 | JGI IMG/M metagenome (GOLD analysis project Ga0194126, IMG submission 148641) | Freshwater microbial communities from Lake Tanganyika, Tanzania - TA2015035 Kigoma Deep Cast 150m | ecosystem: Environmental > Aquatic > Freshwater > Lake | place: Tanzania: Lake...
GCGCCAGGCGGTCTGCCCACAGGGTGGTCATCATGCTCACGCCCGCTTTGCTCAGGCAGTATTCGGCCCGGCTGGGGCTGCTGGTGTAGGCGCTCAACGAGCTGATGTTGATGATCTTGGGCTGGCGGATCGCGCCCGTTTGTACCTGTTGGATCATCACCTGCGCCACCTTTTGGGTGAGGAAAAAGGGAGCCTTCAGGTTGATGGTCATCACTTCGTCATAGCTGGCTTCGCTGACCTCCAGCATATCCGTGCGCTGGCGCGGGGCGATACCGGCGTTATTGACCAGCAGGTCGATTCGTCCAAAACGTTCCAGCGTTTGTTCCACCATACGCTGCCGGTCGCTGGGAGAGCTGATATCCGCCTGGATGGCGATAGAAGCTGGCTGCAGGGATTGCAGGCTGGAGAGGCTTTCCGCCAGGTTGGCGATGTCGTTGAGCACGATTTGCCAGCCAGCGGCTGCCAGAGCCTGGGCAATGGCATATCCGATACCCCGGGCACTGCCGGTGATGATGGCGGTCTGTCCATCCATCATGGTGGTTTTCTCCATTTCCGGTAGATTCAAATAATATTGTTCGCCATAGTCGTACTCTATTTGGTATTGGCGTACTTAATTGTAGCACAAAAAATGGTAGTGAGTCAAGAATCTGAACCAGTTTTTTTACAGCTACTTTGCTGGCTGCCGGGAAATTGCTGCGGCAAGGGGCTGCCCCGCCAGAAAGCTACCCTCTAGGGACAGCCCCCTGGTGGATGCGTATTCGCGCCATTCGCTCATTGGCGGCATTCGTGTTGGATGTTTGAGATCGGCTACCAGCGAGGTCGGGATCGGGAGATCTGCGACGACCAGCAAGCAAACCATCCACGAACGGAACACGAATTCTCGAATGGTAAAAGCTCGACCCGCCAGGCATGACACCATACCGGTCATTGCGAGGCGCACTTTGCCAAAGCAATCTACCGGTAGCCAGCAAGGCTTTGACATCAAGACACGAAGGCTGTGCCGGGTTTCTGTGGCGCCTTCGTGTCCTTATGATGAATGTTGCTCTTGTGTTGACTATTTTAATAGCGCAGCGTCAGGGCAATGCGCTGGTGTTCTTGCAGCGTGCCATTTTCCAGGAATACCACCTTCCCCTGCTTGCTCAGTACAGTTTCGATGATCTCATCGACCGCGTCATCGATCACCCCCGGTGCAGCCGGATCGTCAGCCGGGCTGAGCTGCATTCCGCTTTCATCCATTTCAGCAGGATAATGAAAATCTTGCTCCACCAATAGCAGGCGACCGCGCCCCTCTTTCGCCATGCGCCAGACTTCGCCAACCGTGGAAGCAAACTTGCGCTCCCCCACGGCTTTTTCCAGGTCTGCCAGGGTTTGCTGCCGCTGCTCGGCCAGTTTTTCTTTTACCAGGGGCCAGACGAGCTTCCCCAGCTCCACCGCAGTGGTCTTATCATGGCTGCCGGTTAGCGTGGTGAGCATGGCTTCTTTGTTACTGGTCACTTCGTTGAAGAATGCCAGGAAGCGGTCCACACCCACCACCGCCAGCGGCAGCGGATCGTCGGCGAGGAAGGGTTTTAGGGTTGCATCCACCTGGCGGAAAAACTGGCGGTGTCGCTCATCTCGGTAGGCGGACTTGCGCACGCCAAATCCGCCTGGCAGGGGTTGTTCGCCGCCGGGACCGCCGTGTGTCAGCGGAAATCCTTCCTCCCGCACCTCGACAAAATCCTGGCGGATGCACTCGTACAGGCGGGTGGGTTTTTCGCTCAACACCAAAGTCCAGTAGCGCACCGTGCGGTTCATGGCAAACACCAGGTCGCGTGTCAAAAAGGTCTCATCCAACACCACGCGTTCTGGCAGGGTAAAAGGCACCTGGAAGAAGCGGCTGATATCACAATTGACAAATAAAGCCAGCCCATCCAGTGAGTAGCGGTAATCGATGCCTTCTGCCAGCTTCTCAAGCCGCAGCAGCAGCATATCCACCTCACGTTTGGAAAACTCACCCAGCAGGCGCTCCACCGCCTGGGTGACCAGGTTCTTGAGCCGGATGGGGTCTTGCCGGTTATCCGGCGAGGTGCGGTGGGTGGGCATGGTGATGGTGAGCGCCGGGTAACCGCTGAATTTTTGTAGTAACAGAACATCGTGTCGATTCATATTTGCTCCTTAGTCTCTATCTCAACCATCCCCAGGTTCGGCAAACATTGAAACAATCCCTCTACTCAAAAGCAGGGAATGGCTTCGCCAGGTCTTGGCGTGCAAGGTTTCTCTGGGAATTCGCCGGGAATAGTTGGTTCTGTGTTACCCCAATCATAGCATAAAAAAACACCTGGTTGCTTGTATCAAGACTTAACCCTGTGTCGAGATGAGCTTTTGAATCTAGATTGGAGATCTACATGGTGAGCAAATAGCGCTCATAGCGGGCAAGTTGGAGATATTTTGAACGCAGATCAACACAGATGTGCGCAGATTTCCGCTGGTTCCCCCCTTTGGTCTCTCGGCAGCGGAGTCAGCAGGGGGTTGGGGGGATGAGAGAGGTCGCTGCTTGAGCGCCACCCATTCGTGAATTCGTGACCCTTTCGTGGATGGCTTGCCCCCAGCCCGCACGTCCTTGCTGGCTTGGGGTCTCCCAATACCCATTGCTAAGGACGCCAATGATTGCCAGGTAGCCTGCAGCTAACCGCCCTCTACCGTTCATTGCCTGGTGCTCATCCAGCAATGGTAGAATACCAATGCAGCCGGTTGGAGAAGAAACGGAGCACAACGCCGATCGACGCCAGGCTCGAACAGGAAATTGCGATATAATCGAGAACGTGGAAGCATGTGAAACCAGATCACACAATACCCAACACATACCTGCTCAGGCAGCTTAAAAACGGCGATACTGCGCTATACGGCAAAGACCAACCGCTGATCGTTGCTCGCTATGGGCGTTTCCACATGGTTTCCAATGGCTACGTTGTGAACTTAAAGGGCAGGATCACCAAAGGAATTGTAGCCGTGAATTTTCTATCGGCGGCACGGGCCGAAAACACCATCAGCTCCTGGCTGCCCACCAGTGAATTGAAGCCGCTGGACAAGCTCACCCGCACCCAGAACGCAGAGTTAGACGCCAAATTGCTGCCCACCGCGCAAGATTACCTGCCATTGTTGCGCATGGAATATGTGCAGGTGGTGGCCGGCAGCACGACAGACACGCTGCAAAGTATGCCCTACGACAGGCACGCCGAAGAACACCTGGTGGCTGCCATTGCAAGGATGATGAAAACCGGCGCAATGGGACCTTTCCTATCGTTCAAACATTCCTACCAGGTCGTCCGCCGCGCCATGCAGGCAGGCTCGCAGGAGAGACCTGCGGAGGTATAATCAGCAGCGAGCGGCGTTGGTATGACGCATAAAGACAGCGCGGCTCCTTGTAGAACCATACTGTAAAACGGGCTCTAAAACCATTTCAGGATTTATATCATGTGGAAGAAAATCGTATTTGTCTTATGCTTCCTGGCTGGTGTGGTGATCGGGGCTAGCGGGTTAATCTGGCTGGTGCAAGGCGATACAGCCCTGCGCTACGCCTTGCTGGAACTGCCACCTCGAAATCACCCCCAGGCAAAGGTGGAGGCATTTGTACAGGCTATTAATAACCACGATCCGCTATCGGCGTTGAAGCTGTGGGAAATTGAAGCCCCGGCAGTCGCCGATTCTTTCAGCCCACTGCACAAACGACGAGAAGAATTCATCTCCCAGTTAATCGAGCAGGGCATCCAAGAAGAATACCTGCTGTTGGATATCGAGTGGTGGACGACCTGCTGCGAGCCGCGCGTGATCAACAGCTACCGCAATGCCGGTGGCGCCAGGATGCGAGTGCAACTGCTGGATCAGATGGGTAACCCCTTGAGTGTTTTCTTTGATGTGTTTACCCGTGAACAACCCTATTGGGGAGATGCCGCCGGTAATCCACGGCGCGATTGGGTGATTCGAGATGTGTACCCCTCGAATCAAAACCCATTATTTTGGCGATTGATCTACGAGCCTGTCATCCGTTACTTGCCGGGGGAAGGTGAATAGGCGCAGCGAGCAATAAGTTGGAGAGTTGCGGTTGGCGCTATGGTCGAGGTCAGTAGCTCTGCGGCAGCCCGCCAGGTCTTTACCGCCAAGACTAAAAGACAGCAGGTGGTTGATGTTGTATTCTTTGTGTCTTTTGTGTCTTTTTTGGCAGATTTATTTGCTCTCTTGGTGAACCTGGATCATCAGATTGGAGCAGTCTTGGAGGCGGCTCCAATCTTAGTTACACGAAATCTGCGAACTTGAAGCGGGAGGGGCTGACCGGAACGCCGCTGAAGATGGGATTGGTCAATGCCAGGAATTGCCCCTCGGCATCCAGTACATCCAGTCGGTACCAGGTGAAGATTTCAGGGGCAGCATCCAGCCATTCAAATTCACCGGCGGGTTGGTCCAGCAGCCAACCCCGGACCGGCAGCCCATTACGGATGAGCCGTAGTTCGCCTTTTCCCTCGAAGCCAGAGATCGTGGCAAACAACTCCACCTGCTCGCAGCCTTCACCCAGGTCACCGCCAATCGTAACGGACTGCCCATTGGCTTGGGCTTGAAAATTCAACTGTGCACCGCGGCTGATGTACACCCGCTGGTGCAGCAGCCCATCAATTACGGCTTTCCACGAAAGATTCTCCCCATACACATACGTGAAAGGCAAACCCGGTATCTCACCAGGGTATTGGGTCGAATCCTCGGGCAAGAAGTGAAAGTCACTGCCACCAACGGCGGTGATGCGGTAACCCTCGTTCAATAGATCAGTCCACATCGCAATCGCCTGCGGGGTGGCGGTGCGGTTATCGGGCCAGAATGGGTCGTTCCACACTTCCACGCAATGCACATGCCGCCAATCCGTTGTGCCATCTCGCCATTCCCACGGCGCCAGCAAGGGGTGGTTGATCGAGTTGAGAATACCTTGTTGGCGGATCTCATCTAATAGTTGATTGACGGTGACCGGCTTGACCTCCAACGTGGTTTGAATTTGACCCACGCAAACATGTTCCATCCAACGGCACCAGCCCGGCACACCCAGCGCATTCCAGTGCCCTTCGGCTAAGGTGACCTCGATGCCTGGGATGATTGCCAGCCCATTCTCCTGGTATGGCTGGTCAAACGCCTGGATGGAATTATGATCGGTTACGGCAATGAAATCACAGCCCGCCTGTTTGGAGAGCTGTAGCAATTCTTGCAGCGTGTACTTGCCATCCGAGGCTGTGGTATGCAAATGGAAATCACCCCGGTACCAGCCGGGGGTGGGATTGACGATCTGGTGGTACAACTGGTGGAATGATTCTTCCATAGTGTGACTCCTGAGTAACTTTTATTCTTCGTGTATGATTCCTGACAAAAGAAATACACCGCTCGATGGAGTCACCCGCACTGACCAGCAGTCAGCACCAGCTCGGACAATGCCATTTGATTGGCGCTGTCATTCAGCCACTTGAGCAGCTCGAAGCAATGTTTCAGGTAGATGAAATACTCCTGCGCGTCCACATCTTTGCTGTAGTAATCCACCACCGTCCAGTTGATGATGTACAGGCAACTGGCTTCGATCATTGCCGGCAGGATGCGCAATTCCGCCTCGGTTAGCGGAGGAATCACACCACCTTTTTTCAAGGTCTCCTGGTAAGATTCCAGAAACATACGAATTGAATCCAACAGCAGGCAGCCATCCTGCGGCTCATCCCAATCGCTAAAGAAGTAGAAACAAGCCAGGGCAAAATCAAAGCAGCGGAAATCGATTTTCGACCAGTCGAAATCAAACAACCCGATAGCATCCCCGTTTTGGAATTTCAGGTTGCCTGGGTGAAAGTCACAGTGAATGACCAGCTTCAGCATGTCCTGGTGAGCTGGATCGGCGATAACGGCAAGTGTTTTGGAGATCGATGCCTGGAACATACCAAGATGTTCTGCCAGGTAGCGATCGAAGATCGTTCCCTTGGGGTTTTGGAGATATTGCTGGGTTGCCTGTTCAACCTGCGGCAACATCTCGACGATATTGGGTTCCACCCGCAGACCTTCCGGTTTAAGGTCAGACACAGCCTGGTGGAACTGCGCCAACACTTGCGCCGAGCTCCTCACCTCCGGTTCGTTACACTTGGAGTTGATCCAGGTGTAGCGATCTTCGCCCGGCAGGAAATCGAAGATGGCATAAAAAGTGGGCGGCTGGTCGGGCTGCTGGCTATCCACACGCAGGTAGGTTTTCCCTTGCCGGGTGCGGTGGATGCGCGCCACCGGCGGCGCCTTCCTGGCTACCAGGTGATTCACCAATGAATGCTCGAACTGCAGCTCATGCTCTTGGATGCCTGGTTTATAGCGCCTCAGGAAATAGCGGCTTTTCTTGCCATCCAACAACGTATGAATGGCAAAACTGGTATTCACGTAACCGCGGGTATCCTTTTCATAGTCCACCAATTCGCCCAGGTGATAATGCGACAGTATGGTTCGTAATTCTTGTTCTGGTTCCATCATTATTGGCTGTGTCCGTGGGTTATGTCTTACTCAGGCGGGGATGCGATGCTCGTACAGTTTCTGGTAATAGGGCATGCACCTTTCGTACATTTCTGCCAGGCGCGGCACATCGTGGACGGTGAAATCAAAGGGTTCCATGTCTTTGATGAAGCCGGTGCTTTTGGCAGCATCCAGGTGCCAGACTTCCCAGGTTTTCCATTCTTTTTTGAATTCCGCGGACCAGTACAAGGCTTCGGGCAGGTAAGAAATACCGGTAAGCTCGCAATATTTCTCTACCACGCCATGCGGGTTGGCGATGATATCCTCGGCATCCACTACAGCCGGAATTTTGCCGGTCATTTTCACTACCTTTTCGAACAAATCCAGCACTTCCACGTAACCCGCCTCGGTGAAGGTAAAATCTGGGTTTAGCTTGTAGTGAGAGATCAGCGTGATGGCGGGATCGCGGATGATGAATGTGTTTTCAAAGTGGCTCAAGAATTTCTCATCCGCGCGGGCAAAAGGATGGTACGCCATATCTTTAAAGAATACGGGCTTTTGCTCTGCTTCGCGTAGGATCAACGTCATGATTTCATCAAAATCTTGTGGGTGGCTCGGGTCAACATTCATACCCACCGCAGCCGCCGATTGCTCCTTGGCATAGAAGAAATAAGAGAAAGGTTCATGGATCACCGTGAAATCCCCTCTTTCCATCATCATGCGCTCGAAAGCCGTTGAGATTGATCGAGGCACCGACCATAATGGGATAATTTTGTTCATACTGCAAATACTCTTGAAGTTAATAGTTTATTCAACCAGGTGACAGGCAACACAGTGACCTGGACTGATTTCTCGATATTGCGGTTCAATATTCGAACAGATTCGTTCCACGATGGGGCAACGGGTGTGGAACACGCAGCCGGTGGGAGGATTCATCGGGCTGGGCACCTCTCCTTGTAAGATGATTTGCTTGCGCTGTCTGTCGCTTTTAGGGTCAGGCAAAGGCACGGCAGAGATCAACGCCCGCGTATAGGGGTGAAGCGAGTGATCAAACAATTCGTGCCGGGGGGCAAACTCCACAATCTTCCCCAGGTACATCACAGCCACATTGTGAGAGATGTGCCGCACCATGCTCAGGTCATGAGCGATGAACAGGTAGGTCAGCTTCAGCTCTTTTTGCAGGTCTTTCAAGAGATTCACCACCTGAGCCTGGATGGAAACATCCAACGCCGAGATCGGTTCGTCGCACACCAAAAAGCGTGGGTTGAGAGCCAACGCCCTGGCAATCACAATGCGCTGCCTCTGCCCGCCGGAAAATTCGTGCGGAAAACGGCTGACATGCATCGCCTTTAGCCCCACCAACTCCAGCAGCTCTTCCACCCGCTGCTGCAACTGCTTGCCCGGTTTTGCACCGTGCACCACCATCGGTTCTGCCACAATTTTTCCAATCGAGTGGCGAGGGTTGAGCGAGGCGTAAGGATCCTGGAAAACCATTTGCATCATGGGACGCATGGCGCGTAATTCCTGGGCTCCCAGCCGGGTGATGTCAACGCCATCAAACAGCACCTGGCCAGAGGTCGGCTTGTACAACTGGATAATGGCTCGCCCGGCGGTGGACTTACCACAACCACTTTCACCCACCAACCCCAGCGTCTCCCCCTCCCGAATTTCAAAGGAGATACCATCCACTGCTTTAATCGATCCTACCTGGCGGCTGATGATCACCCCGCGTAGTATCGGGAAATGTTTTCGTAACTCCACCACTTGAATTAGGTTTTTTTCATTCGATATCATCGCGTGGTTTGCCCTTATGTATATCGTAAAAACAGGCTAATTTATGACGGTTACCCAAATCGATCAAAGGCGGCGCTTCTCGCCAGCAACGCTCGAAAGCATACGGACAACGAAAGGCAAACTGGCAATGAAACGGCTGCAAGTAGAGATCCGGCGGACTGCCTTCGATGCTTACCAACCGGCGATCCTCTTTCTCATCCAGGCGGGGTAGAGCGCCAAGCAAGCCAATCGTGTAAGGATGGGTGGGGTTTTCGTACAACTCGTTTACCCTGGCTCTTTCCACCACCTGCCCGCCGTACATCACCATGACTCGATCTGCCAGCCCGGCGACTACACCCAGGTCGTGGGTGATCCAGATGACCGCCATGTGGAACTCGTCTCGCAATTGAGCCACCAGCTTGACAATCTGCGCCTGGACGGTTACATCCAGGGCAGTGGAAGGCTCATCGGCAATCAAGATTTTGGGCGTACAGGAGATGGCAATGGCAATCATCACCCGTTGGCGCATGCCACCCGAAAACTGGTGCGGGTATTGGTTGTAGCGCCTTTCCGGGCTGGGAATTCCTACCCGATCGAGCAGGTCAATCGCCATCTTCTTGGCATTATCTTCGCTCGCGCCCAGGTGCTCGACCATCGTTTCGGAGATTTGCCGCCCGATGGTCAACACCGGGTTAAGCGAGGTGAGCGGGTCTTGAAAGATGATGCCGATCTCTCGCCCGCGAATATGGCGCATTTCATCCCTGGATAAGCCAAGCAAATCACGCGAGGTGGTGCCATCATAATAAAATGCCTGGCCGCAATCGATGCGGGCGGGTGGTTCGGGCAGCAGGCGTAAAATGGATAGCATGGTCACGGTTTTCCCGCAGCCACTCTCGCCAACAATTGCCAGTGTTTCCCCTTCATCTAGTATGAATGAAGCACCATTGACAGCATACACGGTTCCTTGCAGCGTTTTGAACCGGGTGGTTAAATCTCTGACATCCAAAATAGGGCGTTTCATTTGTGTGGTATCCATGTCCAATGTGCCTATTTCTTGATCCGTCGCAAGCGGGGATCCAGTACATCTCGCAGCCAGTCTCCCAGGAGATTCATTCCCAGGGAGGCAAACATAATCGCCAACCCGGGGAAGGTGGCAATCCAGGGAGAGGCAATCAGGTATTTTCTACCGGCAGCCAGCATATTGCCCCAGCTTGGCACACTGGGAGGGACACTCAGCCCCAGAAAGCCTAAACCGGCTTCATAGAAAATCATCCTGGACATTTCAAAGGTAGCCACGGTAATCATCGGACCGAGCAGGTTGGGCAGAATATGGTCGAAGATGATCCGCCATCGGCTGGCGCCAATACCGATAGCCGATTCCACATAGCCAGATTCACGCAGCCGCAAAACTTCCCCCCGGGTGGTACGGGCGAAGATAGGCGCATCGGTGATGCCAAAGATCAACACCACGTTGATCAGGCTGCGTCCCAGGATCGAGGCAATAAACACCACGAACAACAGGTATGGCAGCGCCAGCACCAGGTTTACCAGCCCGGTGATGACATTATCCACCCGCCCACCGAGGTAACCGGAAACCAGCCCCACCAACAGCCCCAAGCCGGCAGCAATCAGCACACCAAAAAAGCCCACCGTAACCGAGACGCGGCTTCCATAAATGATGCGGCTCAAAAGGTCTCGCCCCAGGTTATCCGTGCCCAGCGGGTACTCCCAACTGCCGCCCTCCGACCAGATTGGTGGCAGCCGGGAATTGGAAAGATTTTGCAGCAGCGGGTCATGTGGCGCAATCCAGGGCGCCAACAAGGCTGAAAAAACCAAAATAAGGAACAGGATTAATCCTAAAGTCCCGGATCTATCTCGCACCAGCAAGCCAAAAATATACTTGAGCTGGTGCATCCAGGTGCGTTCTTGATCGATAACCAGACCTGAATCTGGCTGTGCCGGAATTGTACTTTGTGCCATGGTTTTAGTTCCCATACCTGACGCGCGGGTCAATGATGGCGTAAGCAACGTCGGTCAGTAAATTCAAAATAACCACAGCCAGGCTGGTGAAAAAGGCGATAGCCTGGATTAAGGTGTAATCTCGCCAGCCGATAGCCTGCTCTACCAGTTGCCCCAAACCAGGCCAGGAAAAAATCGTTTCGATGTAGATGGAGCCGCCGAGCATATACCCGAAATGCACTCCAATCACGCTGACCAGTGGAATAGCCACGTTGCGTAAGATGTGGCGGACATAAACCAGGTTCGAGCGGAGACCTTTGCTATAAGCTGTGCGGACAAAATCTTCGCCGCGAATTTCCAGGACTGCCGAGCGGGTCAGCCGCACCAATGCGCCCATGGTAGGCAGCCCCATGACAATGGCCGGCAAGACCAGCGAGCTTAATTCATCCCTGCCAAACGAGGGAAACCACCTCAACCTGACCGCAAAAAAGAAAATCAGCAATAAAGCCAGCCAAAAATTGGGAATGCTCTGACCCAACAGCCCCAAGCCACGCGCCACAGAATCCCAAAAACTGCCTGGCAATGACCCCGCCACCAGCCCCAGCGGGATGGCAACCAGCACGGCGATTAACAATCCGCCAACGGCTAATTCCACGGTGGCGGGCAAGCGCTTGAGCACCAGCGGCAAGGCGGGTGTTTTATAATGCAGCGAATTACCAAAATCTCCCTGCACTGCTTTAAACATGAAATCGGCAAATTGGACGATCATTGGGCGATCAAAACCCATCTTGTGGCGAAAGGCTGCCAGGCTCTCTGGCGAAGATTCACGCGGCATCATCAGGACAGCTGGGTCGCCAGTAACCCGTACCATGAAAAACACCAGCACGAGTATTGCCAGCAGGATCATGATGGATTGAATCAATCGTGATAGGAGATATCTCTGCATAGTTTATTTCTCAAGAGGTGATGCAGGTAAGACCGATTCTAAACCAGGGAAGCTCCAGGGGTACGCACGGCGGCGCCCCCCTGAAGCCTCCTGTTTTTTCTTAGGATTACTTCAAGTATTCTACCTCAAACTAGAAATTATTCTGCTACCCAGGTGTAGAACAAGAAGTAGTTTTCTGCAGGACGCGGTTTGTAGTCCTGAACGTTATCGCGGATCGCCTCGAAGGCTACCGGCTCGTACAGGAAGATAAAGGGTGGGTTATCTTGCATGTATTGCTGCAGTTCTTCGTACAGAACCTTGCGCTGAGCCATATCGACCGTGGAAGCGATTTTTCCGAGGTAATCAATGATGGTGTCGTCTACCCAGGAAGAGTAGCCTTTACCCAGCAAGGCGCCTGCCATGCGATTGTATGCCTCACCGTTCTGCTCAGACCAGCTATCTCCAAACAAAGGCGGTAATTTTTGTTCTGCTTCCAGATCCCAGTAGTAGGCGGATTCCATAATCTCAAGGTTGGTCTTGATACCAACGGCTTCGAGATACCCTTGAACGGCTTCACAAACTTCTTCAAAGTTGGTGTAGGCGCCAGCCGGGCAGGCGAAGTCCATTTCAAAACCATCCGGGTATCCCGCTTCTGCCAGCAGTTCCTTGGCTTTTTCCGGATCATAGGGGATAGGCTCGACCACACCGTAGCCCATCTCGCCGGTGGAGACGAAGCCGGTGGAGCGCTTGAAGCGACCATCGAACAAGGCGTCGATGATACTCTGGACATCAACGGCATGGTTCATAGCCAGGCGCACCCGTTTGTCCTCGGTGGGTTGACCGATACCGGTGGAGACATTATTGAAAGCAATGTAGAACACACGCGGCACGGGGTAGCTGATCACCTGGACGCCAGCCACACCCAACAGGCTCTGGGCTTCCTCGGCGCTCAATCGGCCGACAATATCCACCTCACCCGTCTGAATGGCAGCCACACGCGTGGCGGATTCGGGGATCGGGCGGTAGATCAGGGTATCGAGCTTTGGAAAGCCTTTCTTCCAGTAGTTAGGGTTGGCTTTTAGCACCACGCGGTCACCCTCTACCCACTCCACAAACTGGAAGGGACCGGTACCGACCGGGTTGGTGCCAAATTTAACATCGCCAACTTCCTCGAAATATTTCGGCGGCACCATAGCCCATGAGATGGCTAAGGTCCGCAGCAACAGCGGTTTTGGTTCCACAGTGGTAACTTTTACGGTGTAGTAGGAGATTT
>Ga0194126_10010117_pt1 | contig 12415 bp, 10 predicted proteins | sample TA2KigC150mmetaG_FD_148641 | JGI IMG/M metagenome (GOLD analysis project Ga0194126, IMG submission 148641) | Freshwater microbial communities from Lake Tanganyika, Tanzania - TA2015035 Kigoma Deep Cast 150m | ecosystem: Environmental > Aquatic > Freshwater > Lake | place: Tanzania: Lake...
GTAGCGGAGGGAATGCTAATGCGGTTGGCCCGCGGCAGCGGCACGGCGGGTTTGGCGGCACCGCGACCGGTGCAGCCGTTCCACGGCGGCCGCTTGTTCCTGCGGCCCTTGCTGGGAATCCGCGCGGCTGAATTGCGCCGGCTGCTCACCGACGCCGGGCTGCAGTGGCGGGAGGATGCCTCGAACGCCACGGATCAGTATTCCCGCAATCGAATGCGACATCATGTCCTCCCGGCGTGGGAACAGGCGGCCGGGCGAGATGCGGTCGCCGGCACCACCTTGGCCCGCGAGTTGCTCGACGAGGATGATGTGGCCCTGACGCGGTGGCTAAACGAACTGCGGCCGCTCCGGCGCGATGGCCGCCTCGATCTGGCGCGTCTCGCAGGCCGGCCGACAGCCCTTTGGCGCCGGGCGCTGCATCGTTGGCTGGCGCGGCACCCCGCTGCCGGGGAGCCTTCGCGGCAGGCGTTCGCGGTCCTGTTGGCCGCGCTCCAGCGGGGTGGACCGTGCCGCCAGAGCTTGGGGCGGGCGGGCTTCGCGCTCTCCGACGGGAAGTATCTGCGCTACGCAATCCCTGAGCCGGAGAGGGTTAAAAAACGAAGGCGGGCCCGTTGACTTAGCCCGGGGGAACACTCACCGTCCTGTAAAGTCCATTCCGTGATGTCTGACTCCGATACCAAAAAGCCGCGTCGCCCCTTGAAGAATCTTCCGCCGGAACGCTTCCAGCCGAAGATGCTGTTCTTCTGGCTCGCGCTCGCTGCGGCCGTGGCCGCGCTGCTGCTGTTGCCGAATCAGACAGGTTCGACCCCGGAAAGCCTTACGATTCAGGAGGTTGTTGAACGGGCCGAAAACAACCTGATCAACCGCGAGGCCGGCAAGTCCGCGGTGATCCGCTCGGACCCGAGTGGAGGTCGCGATTGGATGGTCATCGTCGGGCAGAGCCGCAAAGATGCAAATGCGGCGTGGCGCGACTTCCGGGCGGCGGGCCGGGTGACGGAAGCCACTCACGAGCGGCTGAGCAAGAGTAAGGTGTTCGCCGAGCAGCCGACGCAGACGCTGCTCTCATCGATCGCGGCGCAGGTCATCCCGTTCGTCATTATCATCGGTCTGCTCTACTTCCTGTTTGTGCGGCAGCTGCGGCAGGCTGGTCGTGGGGCGCTGAGCTTCGGCAAGAGCCGCGCCAAGCTGCTGACGCGGGACCGCGACCGCATCACCTTCGCGGACGTTGCCGGTTGCGATGAGGCGAAGGAGGAGGTTTCCGAGGTGGTCGAGTTCCTGCGGGATCCGAAGAAGTTTACCAAGATGGGCGGCCGGATTCCGAAGGGTATTCTGATGGTCGGGCCTCCGGGCACCGGCAAGACGCTCCTCGCCAAGGCCGTGGCCGGCGAGGCGGAGGTCCCGTTTTTCAGCATTTCCGGCTCGGACTTTGTGGAGATGTTCGTCGGCGTCGGCGCGAGCCGCGTCCGCGATATGTTCGAGCAGGGCCGCAAGAGCGCCCCTTGCCTGATCTTTATCGATGAAATTGACGCTGTCGGCCGCCAGCGTGGTGCGGGTTTGGGCGGCGGTAACGACGAGCGCGAGCAGACCTTGAACTCGCTCCTGGTGGAGATGGACGGCTTTGACACGACCGAAGGGGTCATCATCATCGCCGCGACTAACCGTCCGGACGTGCTCGACAGCGCGCTGCTGCGGCCGGGCCGCTTCGACCGTCAGATTTACGTCGACCTGCCTGATCTGGTGGGTCGCGAGCAGATTCTTCGGGTCCACGCGAAGAAGGTCAGTCTGGCCGAAAACGTGGACCTGCAGGTCATCGCGCGCGGGACCCCGGGTCTTTCCGGCGCGGAACTGGCCAATCTCCTCAACGAGGCCGCCCTCCTCGCGGCCCGGCGCGGCAAGAAGAAGATCGAGATGATCGACGTCGATGACGCCCGCGAGAAGGTGCAGTTTGGCCGGGAGCGTCGCCGCCTAATGGATGACGAGGAGAAGAAGCTGACTGCTTATCACGAGGCGGGTCACGCCTTGGTGCAGGCAGTGCTGGATGACGGCCATATGCCGGTCCATAAGGTGACCATCATCCCGCGCGGCCGCAGTTTGGGGAGCACGATGTTCATCCCGAAGAAGGACATCTTGACCCACGCCAAGAAGCGGATGCTGAGCCAGATCGCGATGGGTTTGGGGGGCCGGATCGCCGAGGAGTTGGTCTTGGGCGACGTCTCCAGCGGAGCGGCGGGCGACATCAAGCAGGTGACCAAGGTTGCCCGCCATATGGTCTGCGATTGGGGAATGAGCCCCCTCGGTCCCGTGGCCTACGGGGATTCCCACGATACCGTGTTCCTGGGGCGCGAGATCACCCGCAATGAGAACGTGTCGGAGGACACCGCGCGCAAGATCGATACCGAGATCCACCGCATCATCGAGGAGCAGTACCAGCGGGCGACGCAGATCCTATCGCAGCACCGCCAAGCCTTGGACAAGATTGCCGAGGCGCTGCTTGAGTACGAGACCGTCGACGGCAAGCACGTGTTGGAGATTCTCCAGTTCGGGGAACTGCGCTCGCCGGTGATGTTGAGCCAGCCACCCAAGGCGGAGCCGCTTGTCGCAAAGAAGCTGCCCGAGAGGCCGGCGTCCGCGGAGCCGCTCGCCCCGGCCGCCGCGCCGCATCCGGCGTGACTTCAGCCAGACTCATTCAGCGGGACTAGTCGCCTCGAGGCGGTTGGCCGGGCCCCCTCGGTCTGTGGCAGCCGCTCCACCGGCCTTCCGGGTGGGCGCCAGGCTCCCGCGATCGAAATCTGCTCGCCCTGTCGCCCCGCTGCTCAGCCGCCCACGAAAGGGGCCCGGCCAGGGAGTTTCCCCCGCCTGCGGGCGTAGTCGCCTCATACTTTCGGGATGGCCCCCGCACGGGGGCCTGTTTTGGTACCGGTCATGGCATTGAAAATCTGTTGCATTGGTGCCGGCTATGTCGGCGGTCCCACGATGGCGATGATCGCCCTCAAAGCGCCGGGCATCCAGGTCACCGTGGTGGACCTGAACGCGACGCGGATCGCGGCGTGGAATTCCGACACGCTGCCGATCTACGAGCCCGGCCTGGACGAAGTCGTGCGCCAGGTGCGGGGCCGCAACCTGCATTTCTCGACCGCGGTGGCCGCGGGGATTCGCGAGGCGGAAATCATTTTTGTCTCGGTCAACACTCCCACCAAGACCTACGGCGTGGGCGCGGGGCGGGCGGCGGACCTGCGGTACATCGAGTCGGTGGCTCGTTCGATCGCTGAGCACGCGAATGGCCCGAAGATCATCGTCGAGAAGTCGACCATCCCGGTGAAGACCGCGGAGACGATCAGAGACATCCTTACCGCCAATTCCCGCGGGCATGCCTTTGAAGTGCTCTCCAATCCGGAGTTCCTCGCGGAAGGCACCGCTGTCGCCGACCTGACGGCGCCGGATCGCGTCCTGATCGGCGGCGAGCGGACCCCGGGCGGCGAGGAGGCGATCAAGACCTTGGTGGATGTCTACGCTCACTGGGTACCCCGCGAGCGGATCATCACCACGAACCTGTGGTCCTCTGAGATGGCCAAGCTGGTGGCCAACGCGTTCCTCGCGCAGCGCATCTCGTCGATTAACTCCATCGCCGCGCTGTGTGAGGCCACTGGAGCGGATGTGGACGAGGTGGCGCACGCCATCGGCCGCGATTCGCGCATCGGACCGAAGTTCCTCAAGGCTTCCGTCGGTTTCGGCGGGTCCTGCTTCCAGAAGGACATTCTGAACCTGAGCTACCTTTGCGAGCACTTCGGCCTGCCCGAGGTGGCGGCGTATTGGGAGAGCGTGGTGCGGATGAACGACTGGCAGAAGCACCGGTTTTCTCAGCGCATCGTGAGTTCACTGTACAACACGGTTGCCGAAAAGCGCATCGCGGTGTTCGGGTTCGCCTTCAAGAAGGACACCAACGACACTCGGGAATCGCCGGCGATCGCGGTGTGCCGCGCCTTGCTGGCGGAGCAGGCCCGCGTGGTCGTCTATGACCCCAAGGTGCCGGCGCCCGAGATCCTCGAGGAGGTCGTGGGCAAGGGTAACCACGAGCCGCGGCTCAGCGTAGCTCAGAGTGCGTACGAGGCGGCGGCCGGCGCTCACGCGATCGCGGTGGTCACCGAATGGGACGAGTTCAAGACGCTCGATTTCGCCCGCATCCAGGCCGAGATGAAACACCCGTCCTTCCTCTTCGACGGCCGCAACATCCTCGACCTGCCCCGCCTGCGCGCCCTGGGCTTCCGCGCCCATGGCATCGGCAAGTGACAGCCGCGCTCAGGCGCTCGCCGCGGGAGCCTGATGAATCCGCGGCGTCCACGCGACGTAGCTGGGATCTTCGGGCAGGAATGCGTCCGGCGCCGCTGCTGGCCGCAGCAGGTCCGCGTCCCAGACGCGGGGTAGCATTTGGGTCCAGTCGTAGGGCGTGACCTGCACGCCGGCGGGGAGCTTGGACCAAGTCCGGAAAGTCGCGGGCAGGTACAGCGGAGGCTGCAGGTCGCGGGTGGGCAGCCGGCGCAGGGGCTCTCCCGCGCGCTGGTGGTGCCACGTTTCCCGGCGAGCATCCGCGATGATGCCCGCGGCGGGCTTGCCCAACGCGTGCGCCAGCACCGCGAGACTGAGGTAGCGATGCACGGGCGCAGGGTGGAGGAGGGTCCAACTGCGGAGGGCCATCGCCACCGTGCGGATCCCGAGGATTGACCCTGGACCCTCGCAGAAAATCCAGCCGCGGACTTTCGAGAGGTTCGCGCCCAGTTCCTCAAGGGCTTGGAAGACCGCGACCCCGGGTTCGCCCGGTGGGGTGGACCAGCCAGCTTCGCCGGAGGGATGGATCAGGCCGGCCTGCACCTGGGACGCCGCCGCGTCGAGCAGCAGGACCGGCCCGCCCTGGCAGACTTCCCGGAATGTCGCCATCCCTCGGGTTCAGAGCCCGGCTACCTCCCAGCCCCGACGGTAGGCCCGGCGCAGGTGGGTGTTCGCGGCGGCAACATTGGTGAAGGCGAGCTTCGGGCCGTCCCAGGCCAGTTCCTGACTCGGGAAGCGCACGGCCACGCTGCCGAGCAGGACCGCCTCCGTGAGAGGGCCGGAATAATCGAAGTTAGCCCCGGGGCGACCACCGTTGATGCACGCTTCCGCCCATTCAGTCCAGTGATGGCCCTGGACCCGTTCGGGTAGGACGTAGTCGCGAAAATCCGCGAGTGGAAACAAGCGCGGGGCGGCAATGTGCGGGACGTGCAGGATGCCCTTGGTACCGACGATGATCGAGCCTTGGCTGTCCGAATCCGCCTTGCGCCCGCCCTTCGCCTTGGTGGCGTCGCGGGGATCGGCGACCAGCGCCCGGATCTCCGCCGGCGGCCGCTCGTCGCCGTCGTACCAAGTGACAGGCACCGTCTTGCCCTCGGTGTAGGCCGTGCCCGGGAAGACGTAGCGGATACGAGCGTTGACCGACCAGTTCGAGGCGTCCGGCGCGGGGCCTTCTGAACGCAACGAAAGTGGCGAGGTCAGGGCGAGGGCCTCGAAGACTGGGTCGAAGATGTGGCAGCCCATATCCCCGAAGGTGCCGGTGCCGAAATCTAGCCGCTTGCGCCATTGGCCGGGGTGATAGTGCCCCGCGACGAAGGGCCGCTCGGCCGCCACCCCCTGCCACAGGTTCCAGTCGAGCGTGGCGGGCACAGGATCGCGGCGTTCTGGCGGTCGGCCGGTGTCGCCCCATTTCTTGCTGCTCCAGCTGTGGACCTCGCGCACCTTGCCGATCACGCCTGCCTGCACGACCGCGACGGCTTGGCGGTACACTCGGTACGAATGGATCTGGATGCCCATCTGGGTGACGAGGTTCTTCTCCCGGGCAAGGCGGGTGAGAACGCGGGTCTCGTGGATCCCGTGGGCGAGCGGCTTTTGGCAGAAGCAGTGCTTGCCGAGCTGCATCGCCGCGTGGGCGATGGGCGCGTGCATATGGTCCGGAGTGGAAACGTTGACCGAGTCGAGGTTGCCCTGCTCCTTCTCCAGCAACTGCCGCCAGTCCTGGTAAACCCGGACCTCGGGGAACGTCTCCTTGACCTGCTTCACCCGCGCAAGGTCGACGTCGGCTACCGCCACCAGCTTCACAAAGGGATTGCTGGTGATGGCCTGTATGTCGGCCCAGGCCATCCCGGCCGCGCCGAAGCTGGCGTGGCGCAGGATGCGGCTGGGCGCGGCAGCATAGGCGTTCCGGGCGAACCAGGGCGCGGCGAGGGACGCGGCGCCAACGGAGCGCAGGAAGGAGCGACGGGGCAGGGAGGGGTAGCGGGAGGGCATCGAGTGGGGGCCTCGGAGGAGACCGGTTGCGGACGGATGAGGCAAGGCCGGTCTCCCTGGGCGTTCGGGCTTGCTACGTGGGCGCGCGACCGCAACGGTCCCCCCCGCTCTTGATCACCGCTTTCCCCCTCCCGCAGCGGGCCGCGCTGGCCGCCGCGTTGCTCCCCTCGGTCGTTGCCCTGCGCGCGGCGCCGACCCCCGGCCTCCAGACCTAGACCTGCCGCAATATGGACTTCGACCACGTCGTGGCTCTCGCGACCAAGCACGGCATCTCCCAGCTGCGGATGATCGGGAAGCACATCGGTCCGAAGGGGCCGGCCGCCGAGCCGCTGCTCAAGAAGGCGATCCTCGAGGCCAAAGGCCTGCAGTAACCTTGGCGCCTATGATCCGGCACAACCGCGGTCTTATGATCCTCGCCCTCGGGTTCGCCGCGTCCGCCTTGGCCGCTGCCCCGCGCGCCCCGAACATCCTGTTCATCTTCTCCGACGACCACGCCTACCAGGCCATCAGCGCCTACGGCGAGGGGCGGCGCCTGCTTGAGACCCCGCACCTCGACCGGTTGGCCAAGTCCGGGATGCGGTTTGACCGCGCCCTCGTCCCGAACTCGATCTGCGGCCCCTCGCGGGCGGTCGTCCTCACCGGGAAGTACAACCACCTGAATGGGTTCGTGAACAACTCGAACTCCCGCTTCGACGGCTCGCAGATAACCTTCCCCAAGATCCTACGCCAAGCGGGATACCAGGCCGCCGTGATCGGCAAATGGCACCTCGTGTCCGATCCCACAGGCTTCGATTTCTGGCAGATCCTCCCCGGGCAGGGCATTTACTATAATCCGCCGATGATCCGGATGGGTGAGCAGGTGAAGACTCAGGGCTACACCACTGACATCATCACCGACCTCTCCCTCGAATGGCTGCGTCAGCGGGACAAGAGCCGGCCGTTCCTGCTGATGGCGCAGCACAAGGCGCCGCACCGTGAGTGGGCGCCCGCCCTCCGCCACCTAGGCGCGGACGGGGATCGGGTCTATCCGGAGCCCGACACGCTGTTCGATGATTACGCGAACCGCGGTATCGCCGTCCGGGATCAGGATATGTCCTTGGAGAAGACCTTCACCGACCGGGACGCCAAGTTTGACCCGCCGCCGAATATGACCCCCGAGCAGCGGAAGGTCTGGGAGGCCTATTACGAGCCCCGCAACGCTCGTTTCCGAGCGGCCAACCTGCAGGGCAAGGACCTCGTCCGCTGGCGCTACCAGCGTTATATGCACGACTACACTGGGACGGTGCGCGCGGTGGACGAGGGCGTCGGCCGGTTGCTCGATTACCTGGACAAGGAGGGCCTGGCCGAGAACACGATCGTGGTCTACTCGAGCGACCAGGGATTCTTCCTCGGGGAGCACGGTTGGTTCGACAAGCGCTGGATCTTCGAGCAATCGCTGCGCACGCCGCTTCTGGTCCGCTGGCCTGGGGTGAGCCGCGCGGGCGGGGTGAGCAAGGACCTAGTCTCGACCCTAGATTTTGCGCAGACGTTTCTGGATGCGGCGGGCTTGCCGGCGCCGGTGGAGATGCAGGGCCGGAGCCTGCGGCCGATCCTCGCGGGCAACCGCCCGGCGGACTGGCGGACCGCCTTTTATTACCAATACTTCGAATGGCCGACGCCTCATCGGGTGAGGCCGCATTACGGGATCGTCACCGACCGCTACAAGCTCGTGCACTTCTTCGGCACGGCGGAAGACTATTGGGAGCTGTACGACTCCGAGAAGGATCCTCGCGAGCTGCGCAACGTGCTCGGCGATCCGGCCTACGCCGCGGCGCGGAAGCACCTGGAGGAGCAATTGGTGCAGCTGCGCCGGGAGCTGAAGGTCCCGGCCGTGATCCCGCCGGAGTGGCTCGGCCGCGCGGGCGGCGGGGCCAATAAGGCGCCCAAGAAAAAGCAGGCCAAGCAGCCTTGAGCCGACCGAACCGGCGGGGCGCGCGGCCGGGCCGGGTCAGCGGACGATGATCGGATTGGCCACCTGCCCGCTACGGGCGAGCTCCTCTAAGGCCTTGGGCATTGCGTCCATCAGTTTGAGGATACGCTCGGGGTGGGAGGGATGGGTCGAAAGCAGCGCGGGGGGCATCGGATCCTTGCCAGTCTCGGCCTCGAGTGCCTCCATCACCTTTACCGCCGCCTGCGGGTCGTAGCCGGCTCGGGCCATGTACATCAGCCCGACGTAGTCTGCCTCGCGCTCCTTTTCCCGGTCGAAGGCGAAGCCCCCGATCCCCGTGGTGAGGCCGTAGACTTGGGCCAGGGCGTCCACCGCGAGTCCGGAGGCGCCGCCGGCGAGGCCACCGATCACGCCCACCGTGCCCACGGTGGAAACCGCCAATTCCCGAGAAAGCTTCTCGTGGACGTGCTTGGCAGTGACGTGGGCGATCTCGTGGGCGATCACCGAGGCCAGCTGGTCGTCGGTCTTGGCGATCCGGAAAATCCCCGTGAACACGCCTACCTTCCCGCCCGCCATTGCGAAGGCGTTGATCTGCGGATTATCAAACACGACGAATTCCCAGTCCGCGTCCGGCATGTCCCAGAAGACCACCTTCGCTAGCCGCGAACCGACCCGCTGGAGCTGCGCCTGATGGGCCTGGTTGCGGGATGGCCGGTAGCGTTTCTTAAGTTCCTCGAACATCCCTACGCTCATTTTGGTGACCTCCTTGTCGTCGACCAGGTTCATCGCGCGCCGGCCCGTGACCGGCACTTGGTAGCACCCGGCGAGCAGGAGGAGGGGGGCAAGCAGGACGAGGGCGAGCCGGGCTTTCATGGCACGAACAGGGGAAGGAAGGGACGAGTGCGGTGGACGCAAGTTTCCGGCGGGGGGACGGTGCCCGCTAAGCACTTTGCATTTTGAAGGATTCCTTTCACTGTCGGGGTATCTAAGCTAGCGAGGCCTCGGAATCGTTTGAGCTAACCTCCACGCGTCTTCCACGTCTTATCTCATCGTCACCCATGGCCGAGGAATTTCCCGGCGGCCCCAAGCGGCGTCGCATCATCCACTGGAATCCGGAAGCGGGCAAGGAGTCTGCCCGACGTGGCCCTGCCTGGCCGCGTCTAATTGCGTGGACCTTGGGAGGCGCGGTCGCGCTGCTGTTGGCGGCGGGGCTGGTCATCCGCGGGCTCAAGCTGTTTTTGGGTCCGGAGGTCTTCGCCCCGACGTCGGCACCCGCGGCGGGCGCGCCCTCGATCGCCGAGGCCAGCTCCGCATTCATCAGTCAGGCTAAGGCGGAGCAGGCGTTCGAACTGGCGGGCAAGGCGCTGAAGGAGCTGCGCCGGGTGCCGGCTGATCATCCTTCCCAGATCGAGCAGCTCATCACCATGGAACGGCTCTTCACGCAGGGCGAGGCGCTGCTGCGCAACCGGGACTTCGGCCGGGCTTTTTCCGTGTTCGAGGCATTGAACCCTGAGATCGAAACCTTCACCCGCAACGTGAAGGCCAAGGGGGAGGCGCGGCAGGGGTACGACGCGATTCTGCTTCGCATCAAGGAACTGGAACTGGCCCGCAGTCTCGCGCCGGGCGCGTTGGAAGCCGCCTTCGAGGCGGTCGGGGCCGGTAGCAAGGTACTTGCTGATGGCAATTTTGCCGGGGCGAAGAAGCAGTTCGACGCGGGGTTCGCGCAGTTGAAGATTGCGGAGGATGCCCTAGCTACTTTCGTCAAGGCCCGCCTGTTCGATGGTCAGCGCGCGCTCGCGGCGGGGGAGAAGTCCGGTGCGCGCCAGGCATTTGAGCAGGCCCTAGCCAAGTCCCCCGGATTGGAGGCCGCCGTACAAGGTTTGAAGCGGGCCGAGAATATCGACCGCGTCCACGCCCTGCTCCAGCAGGGCGCGAAGCTTGAGCAGCAGAAGAACTTCAAGGAGGCGTCCGAGGCCTATAAGCAGGCCTTCGCACTGGACGGGTTTTCCGCTGCGGCGCAGGAGGGGCAATCGCGGGCGGCGCAGCTGGAGAAGGAGACCCGCTTCGCCGCCGCCAAGTCGGCGGCGGAGGAGGCGATCCAGGCGCGCGATTGGAACCGGGCGATCACGGAGCTGCAGAACGCCCTGAAAGTTACCCCTCAGAACACCGAGGTTCAGGCGCAGCTGAAAACGGCCCGCGCTAACGCTCACCAGGAGTCGGTGCAGAAGGCCCTCGCGAAGGCCTTCGACTACGAGAAGGCTTACCAGTGGTCCGAGGCGCGCGAGGCCTACAGCGAGACCCTGAAGCTGGACGCAGATCATGCCGAGGCAAAGGAGGGCTACACGCGGGTCGGCACGGTCATCCGCGCGCTGCTGCAGTATCAGAAGTATGTCGAGGCTGCGGAGCAGTTAGCCAACCGGTCCGATTTCCAAGGGGCCATCCGCCGCTTTAACGAGGCGATGGCCGTGAAGCCGTCCTATCTTGTGAACAGCGACCGAGTCCAGCAACTGCATGCTCTGCTGATGGAGCAGAACAAGCCGGTGGACGTGACCTTCAAGTCGGACGGCAGCACGTGGGTCCAGATCACCAATTTCCGTGCGCCCCAGAAGTTTGACTCTGAGGCGATGCGCATTTTGCCCGGCGACTACGAGGTGATTGGCCGGCGCAAGGGCTACCGTGACATTAACTTGCTCCTGCAAGTAAGGGCGGGCACGCCGCCCCCGATCGTGACCGTGATCTGCAACGTTCCCTCCGATCAGAAATGACCTCCGTGCGTCCACTCCTTTTTTGCGGGGTGGTGCTTACGGGCTTCGCTTTCCCCCCCCTCCCGGCGGCCGATGCGGGCGGCACAGCCCGTCCCGGCTCGCCCCGGGGCGCAGCGGGGGCCCGGGGCGTGTTGCCCGACCCGGCGCTCCTCGACGGTTCCGCGCACGCTCCCGAGAAGCGGCCCGTGCTCGGGATGATCGGGGACTTTGAGCTGCCGGGCGATGACCAGGCGCGGGCGGACAAAGTGGGCGGCCCCAGCCAACCGCCGGGACCGAACGGCAAAGAGGCGGCCGGCGAGGGTAACGGGGGCACGCCGGGAAGGCCGGGCGGCCAAGGCAAGCCCGAGGCGAATCTGGCGGGCGGCGCGGGAGGCAAAGAGGCGGAGAAGCCCACGGCGGGGGTCGGGAATGAGGCCCAAGGCATTCAGGTCGCGGAATTGAAGGGTGAGGCCGCCGCGCCGGCTTCCGACGGTAAGGGCCCATCCCGGCCGACCGCGATGGCCATCGGCGATCAGGCGATGCGCATTCCCCAGCAGCCGCGCAGCCCTGCTGTCGTCGGCACCCAGCAGGTCGCGAACGTGAATACGCAAGACTATGAGAAGGGTACCGGCACGGGCGGCAAGGGCCCGGTGAATAAGGGCGGCCCCAACCGCACGGAAAAAGGCCGGGTCATCCCGTCGGGTCTCTAACGGATTCGGCGATGTCGCATCTACGCCTCCTCCTGCTGTTGGCTTGCGCCGTGCTCCCCGGCGTCGGGCGGGGCACCACGCTGATTTACCCAGTCTCCGCGATCGAGGACCTTTGGAATCTGCCCGCGGACGAGTTCCGCCAGCGTCACGGTGGCATCAACATCACGGGGCTCGGGCCCAGCGATGAGGGCTGGTATGTGCGCTACCGGCACGAGAATCTGACCTGCCTGTTCGGCCCGATGGCGGACGCTGATCAGGCCCGGCGGCGCCGGATCGAGATGGAGGTCGTGCGCGACGCGGCGATCAAGCACCGTGCCTCGCTCGGCTCCAGCCAGGTCGATCACGTGCGCTTCACCTTCTCCGGTGTTTTCGGCCGCGGCGGGGATGGTCAGGGCGGCGGCCGGGGCTCCGAGGCGCTGGCGCGGGTTTCCGCGGACGGCCGCAGCGGTCCCGACGGGGACCTCGACGGGGATGGCATTCCCAATCGGGAGGATCCCGATATGGACGGGGACGGCATCCCCAACGAGCGGGACGAGGATAGCGACGGAGATGGGGTGCCGGACGCCCAGGATGAGTACCGTTATGGGACTAATCCCGATCCGTCCGGACCCGGGGGCGCGGGCAATGGCCGCGATGGTCCGGGTGGTGATCTGGATGGAGATGGCACGGCAAACGCGGCGGACGGGGATATGGACGAGGATGGGATCCCCAATGCTCAGGAC
>Ga0194126_10010120_pt1 | contig 12413 bp, 14 predicted proteins | sample TA2KigC150mmetaG_FD_148641 | JGI IMG/M metagenome (GOLD analysis project Ga0194126, IMG submission 148641) | Freshwater microbial communities from Lake Tanganyika, Tanzania - TA2015035 Kigoma Deep Cast 150m | ecosystem: Environmental > Aquatic > Freshwater > Lake | place: Tanzania: Lake...
AACTGGCCATCGCCAACGTCAAGTGCCAGAAAGTCCCCCAGCCCACCGGCCTCAACCAGGAATTGTTGGCCGCCGCCCAGGTTAAATTGCCGGACACCCTGCCCCTGAGGAAAACCCATGCAGCCACCAGAAAAAAACTGTCAATGAAATAGTATATATTTGTATTTCAACAGGTTATAGGATATTTTTAATCACCTTAAAATGGAACATCCGATGCAGGCTCCCCTGCCGGATTATAGCGTTTGCCAAAGATCCTTCCCATTGATGGTTTTTAAATCCCCCGAAATCCCCCTTTTTCAAAGGGGGACTTTTAAAGGAATTCCGCTAATACCAAGTTGCGCTCATAGAAGTAAGAAAAGCCTCTTCCTGTAGGGGCGCACCCGCGTGTGCGCCCTCGATCAAGGGGCGGACACATGGGTCCGCCCCTACAGAAGATAAATTACCTGTATGACCGCAGTTTGGTATAAGTACCCCCCTTTGGAAAAGGGGGGTAGGGGGGATTTAGGTTTTTGGAGCGTGCGTCATAACGGAAAAAACTTTTGGCACTTGCTATACCAACGCCGTAAGCAATCATTGGCGGGAGTATTTTCCTATAAAAGCCTGCGGCTGCATTTTTCATGATTTTTCATGGGTGATTCTATCGGTACGCCAAAACCCTGGCGGTCACTGTGAGGCTAACTTAACCAACCTGGGTAAAAATGGCGACGGCACGATACTCCTTGACATCTTCAGTAATAATTCTTAAATAATAACTATCTATGGAAAATCTCATTCAGCAATTGCGGGAGCGGCGGATTGCAGTGACCCCGCAGCGCCTGGCAGTAATGGCCATTCTGAAGAACCGGCGGGACCATCCCACGGCCGATCATATCTATCAGGAGGTGCGGCGGCAACTGCCCGCCATCTCTTTTAACACCGTGTACAAGACCCTGGAGATCTTGTGCCGGAGAGGCATGGTAATCAAGGTTAACCCCCTGCATGCCGTGGCGCGTTATGACGGCGAAACGGGGCAACATGCCCACCTCATTTGCCGGCAGTGCCACCACATCATCGACCTGGACTGGGAGGCCTCAGAAGTCCCATCCTTGCCGGCGGCGGACCTGCACGGCTTTCAGGTCGAGCACCCATCCCTGACATTCTGGGGTCTTTGTCCCCGGTGTCAGCAACCAGAATCCCCCGAGGAGGACTAACATGGCGACCTCAGCAGGACAGGAATATCGCGGTAAGGTGTGCGGCAACAAGGTGAAGGTAATGGAAGCCGGCGGGGGAGTGTTGGTCTGCGGCGGCGTTCCCATGAAGCTGGAAGGCGCCTCATAGGTCGAAGGGGCGGCGGGCGCCGGCCGCCGGCCGCCGGCCGCTTTTCCTCCCCCTCACGGCCGGCTTAATCTCCCACCACCTTAGTCGGGGGCGCGGTCCTTATCAGGGGCAGCGCCGTCGCCCGGCAAGATCTCCAGGGCCCGGCGGGCGGCTCGCTGCTCCGCCTCTTTCTTGGTGCGGCCTTCCCCCTGAGCCAGGGGCAAGTCTTGGAGGCGCACCTCCACCTGAAAATGTCGGGCGTGGCCGGGGCCGCTTTCGGCCATCAGATGATATGAGGGCGGGGTCTTGTAGTGGGCATGGGCGAACTCCTGGAGCGAGGTCTTGAAGTCCTGTCCCGGCAAGGCGGTGGAAATCAGCGGGCTGAACCAGCGTTCCGTCAGGCGCGCCGCCGCCTCCAGGCCGCCGTCCAGATAGACCGCCCCCAGCAGCGCCTCCAGGGCATTAGCCAGGAGGGAGGGCTTTTCCCGGCCCGCCTGCCCTTCTTCCCCCCGCCCCAGCAAGAGGTGGGCTCCCAGACCCAGGCGCCGGGCCAGGCCCGCCAGTTGTCTGGCATTAACCAAAGCGGCCCGCCCCCGGGACATCTCCCCTTCGGAACTCTCCGGAAATCGAGCCAGCAGCAGCGCGCTGACGTTGAGGGCCAGGACCGCGTCCCCCAGGAACTCCAACCGTTCATTGCTGGGGCCGCTCCCCGGGTTATCATGGGCATACGAACTATGGCGCAGGGCCTGGTCCAGCAGCCCCAGATTCTGGAAGCGATGCTCCAGTCGCTGGGCCAGGCTCTCCAACTCCTGCTGCCGGGCGGGGGGCAGGTCTGTCGGTTCAGGCGCCATCAGCCCCTGGTCCCCGGCCACCGGCAGGGGAGTGCGCTTTTCTCCCGGAGTGCCATCTGTTTGCCTCTATTCCCGGAAAAATGAGGGTTTCCGAGAAGAGAAATCAGGAAAATCCTGATTGCCGGGGTCAGGGATCGCCTGTAGCTTAGGGGTAACCTCACCGGCCCAAGGTTTCTGCGGCTGACGACCTGCCGGCTGGCGGGGTGAAACTCTGGCAGGAAAGGAGAAGTCATGGAGGCCCTCTTGCAGGTTCTGGAGTCCACGATGGCGGTCCGGGACCCATATACTGTTGGTCATCAGCGGCGGGTAAGCCAGATAGCCTGTACCATCGGCAGGGAAATGGGACTTTCCGAGGATCGCCTGCGTGATCTTCGGATAGCCGGAGCGCTCCACGACCTGGGCAAGTTCGCCATCCCCTCGGACCTTCTTTCCAAGCCGGGGAAACTCACTCCCCCGGAGTTCGCCCTGATTAAAACCCACCCCCAGGTGGCGTATAACATCCTTTCGCCTATCACCCTCCCCGGCAACACTGCCCAGATTATCCTCCAACATCACGAGAGGATGAACGGCTCCGGCTATCCTCAGGGCCTGAAAGGGGAGGAAATCCTCCTGGAAGCCAGAATCCTGGGTGTGGCCGATGTGATGGAGGCCATGTGCTCCCACCGTCCTTACCGCGCCTCCCGGGGGCTGACCGAAGCCCTGGATGAACTCACCAGGAACAACGGGATTCTCTACGATGCGGCCGTGGTGGAAACCTGCCTGCAACTCTATGGCCAAGACCTGCCGGCTCCCTGGCAGGTGAGCGCCGGCCCGCCATCCCTGCGTGTGGTTACGCCTCTTTCTCCGGATTCCCCGGGGGACGGGGTCCGACCCCATGAAATTTTCTCCGGGGTACGCGCCTTGTCTCAAGCCGTAGCAGGCAAATCACGCCCCTGGGCCAAATTGGGTTCCAAGGGGCCTCGCTCCTGGCTGCACCTCGGCTCAGCCTCCATCATGGGATGGCTGATCATGGCGTCTTTCAGAGGCTGGTAGGCTCGAGATCGGCTAAGACCAAACGCCCCTCCCCTTAATTCTTCCTCCGGCCGGCCGTCATGGCGCGCCGGCCTTGTACCAGGTCCGGCCGACGGTTCACGCCAAGATGTCCCCTCCACCGGGCTGCCTCCAACCAGGTTAACCGGTGGCGCCGACGCGCCGAAAGCCTCTCCGGCTAGCCGGAACGCTGGTCGGTAAGGAGGGGGACCACGGGTTCGGCCAGGATCTTCTGGCTGATGCCCCGTCCCAGGGCCACCCGGCCACCGTTGATGCCCACGATAATGAGGCCGCGATTATTTTGGATAACTTCCACTTCCCGTCCCAGGTTGAGGCCCATGGCCAGCAACCGGGCCCGAAGCATCCGGCCGCCCCGATGCCCGGTAATCCTGACCCTCTGGCCGGCCGGGGTCTCGGCCAGGGAGTGTTCCAAGGGTCCGACTGCATCCGCCATGACCTTCTCGTCCTTTTCTAACCCAGCCACGTTACTCCGCCTCCTGGCAGGTGGCGCAAAACCCGTGCACCTGCAACTGGTGGCCTTTAATGCGATAGCCGAATTCCTGAGCCAGGTGCGCTTCCAGGCATCCCAGTCCCGGTTGCTCGAACTCCAGCACTTCGCCGCACCCCAGGCATCGCAGGTGACTGTGGTGGGCGTGGCCGTAGACATGCTCATAGTGCCAGTGGCCGTCGCTGAAATCCACCTCCCGGACCAGGCCGCAATCAATGAATAACGGCAGGGCCCGGTAGATGGAGGCCTTGGACACCTTGGAGGCCTTGTCCCTGAGCCTCAGGTGGAGTTCGTCCACATCGAAATGCCCGTGTATCTCAAAAATTTCTTGCAGTATCTGCTCCCTCTCCGGGGTGCGCCTCAACCGGCGCCCGCGGATATATTCCCGGAATACCTGGATCTCCGATTTCATCACCGTGCCCGGACTAATGAGTCGATGTAATTGAGAATCAATTACAATAATACCGTATTTCGGCAAGAAGTCAAGCAAATTCTGGGGTAACAGAGGCGCTCACCGGAAATTACCCGGAGGGAGAGTTCGATAAAAAAACCCTGGGAAGAGAGGGGATGGTCATCTGGCGGGTAGTGGGTCATTCGCCCGGATTCATCGGATGCTAAAAGTGGCCCCGGCGATGGAAGCTGACGTTTCGGATAATGTATGGTCTTCAGAAAAACTTTCGGCTTTAGTCCAGGACTTATTGCGGTTTTGAAAGTTTAAATTTATGTTCTCTTTCGATTCTTCGCTGGCTTGTTCCATAAACAAAGGTCCCTACTAATGATCCAAGGGTAACGCCACCCAGTGCTGCTCCTGGCCAACCCTGACCAGCATAGATACAGATTCCAGGGGCAGAAAGGCCAACCAATCCTAAGAGTAGTCCACTGATAATTCCCAATAGGCTATTGCGAGATTCTGTTCCGAGGTATTTTGACTCTAGAGCCTGACGGTGGTTTGATTGGCTCTCAGCCATAGTCAGAATTCTCTCAGCCGCTCCTGGCAGAACCCGATCATACTCTGCTAATATTGAAGGGTGTGGCAGAGGGCCTGAATGAATGGCTAACTGTGCACTGAGTTGTTGGCTGGAGGATTGGTTTGCATCTGGCACCTTGGGGGCGTTAATTTTATCTAATGCCTTTCCGCTCTTAGGCTTTTTCAAGCTCTTGCTCATATTTTTCGATGGCAGTTTCTATGTCCTGGCCAACTGTCATCCAATCTGATAAGAGAGCACTGGCATCAGCTTCTTTCGGAGAGAGAGATTCATTGGCACCAACCATAGTTCCTCTTAAATCTAGGGTTCTGCCCATCCCCTCAAAAAAACCCAGAGTTGCAAACAGCATTAAATTGGTCATATGACTACCTGCGATTTTCTTCGGCAACTGCCTTTGTTAATATTTACACAATCTGAACGCCTTGTGTCAATTCAAATTTAAGGAAACAAATGATCTTAGTCAATCCCTATGTCCTTAGTTTTGATATGAGCGCTTTTTATATAGCTAATCGATCAAAAAGTCCAGAGCAAAAGTCACAGCATCTTCTATCATTAATGATTATCAATTGCAATACCAAGATGACCCAATCCCCGTCTGCCGATTCCCATTGACGGACCGGGGCAGCCCGTTTATGATGAATTCTCAACCCTCGCCTAATCTGGGCCTTTCCGGTTCCCAGGATGGCAAGGTCAGTTCGGGGCGCCGGCGATTATCTCTGAGCTGAGAAGCTCGGCTCACGGTCAGACTGCCTCAGGGGGCGCCAAAGCGCCTGCCGACGGCCCTGAATCGGACTAACTTCCAGGATTTTGCGGCGGCGCCTTGGCACAAATAAAACCTCCCTTAGCCCCGGACCTGACCTCCCACCCTCTTGCGACCCTGGAGGGGACGGTGGAGCGCCTCACCTTCGCCGACGCGGAGAGCCACTACGCCGTGGTGCGCCTGAAGGTCAGGGGCCGCCGCCAGCCCGCCACCGTGGTGGGCCCTTTGGCCGCGGTCAAGGAAGGGGAACAGCTCCACCTCAAGGGCCGCTACGAGGTGCATCCCAAGTGGGGGGAGCAGTTCCGGGTGGTGTGGTGGTACGCGGTGCTCCCCGCCACCGTGGCCGGCATCGAAAAATATCTGGCCTCGGGGCTTATCAAGGGCATCGGCCCCGAACTGGCCCAGCGCCTGGTGGCCCATTTCGGGGGCGAGACCCTGACGGTGATCGACGACCACCCGGAGCGCCTGGCGGAGGTGTCCGGGATCGGGCCGAAAAAGATGGCCCAGATTCGCCGGGACTGGCAAACCCAGAAAGCGGCCCGGGAGGTCCTGGTGGCCTTGCAAGGTCTGGGCGTGGGCATGGCCATGGCCACCAAGATCTATCAGCAGTACGGCGCCGGGGCGGTGGAAGTGGTGACCACCAACCCCTATCAACTGGCCCTGGATATCCGCGGCCTGGGGTTTCTCACCGCCGACCGCCTGGCCGGCCGCCTCAACCTGGACCCCCTGGCCCCGGCCCGCCTGGCCGCGGGACTGCTGCACCTTCTGGACACCATGGCCGGGGAAGGCCACGTCTATGTCCCGGAAGACCTGCTCCTCAGCCGGACTGAGGAATTGCTTCAGGTTCCCCGCCCGCCCCTGTTGGGGACCCTGGAGGACCTGGCTCGGGCCGGGCGGGTGGTGCTGCCGGAGTTGCCGGCCGGCCGGGCCGTGTACAAAAAGCCCGCCTGGCTGGCGGAAACCGGGGTGGCCCAGTCCCTGGGACGCCTGCTCACTGCCGTGGGGAGCCACCCGCCGCTCCATCTCGAGGACCTCATCGCCCGGGTCCAAGAGCCGCGCGGTTTGACCCTGGCCCCGGAGCAGGCTGCGGCGGTGGCCGCGGCCCTCAAGGACAAGGTGCTCATCATTACCGGCGGCCCCGGCACCGGCAAGACCACCATTGTCAGCTGCATCCTGGACCTTTACCAGGGGCTGGGCGCCCGGGTCCTGCTCATGGCCCCCACCGGCCGGGCCGCCAAGCGCCTGAGCGAGACCACCGGCATGACCGCCACCACCATCCACCGGGCCCTGGAATTTTCCCCCCAGACCGGCGGCTTCCGCCGCAGTCCGGCGGAGCCTTTGAAGGCGGAAGTGGTGGTGGTGGATGAGACCTCCATGGTGGACACGTTCCTGATGTACCACCTGCTCCGGGCCGTGCCCGACGCCGCCCGCCTCATCCTGGTGGGGGACGCCCATCAGCTCCCGGCGGTGGGTCCGGGCAACATTCTTAAAGACCTGATCGATTCCGGGGTCGTCAGGGTGGCCCTCCTCACTCAGATCTACCGCCAGGCCAAAGAGAGCCTCATCGTGGTGAACGCCCACCGCATCAATCAGGGGGAATACCCCGTTCTGCCCCAGAAGTTCGGCAAAGACGACTTCGTCTTCCTGGAACTGGATGACCCCGAGGCCATCAAGGCCAGGCTCCTGGACCTGGTGGCCGAGGAACTGCCCCGGCGCTACGGGTTTGACCCTTTGCGAGACCTCCAGGTGATCACGCCCATGCACCGGGGCCCGGTTGGCATCCAGACCCTCAACCACGAGCTGCAGCAGCGTCTCAACCCCGAGAGCGACCACTGGTCCTGGGGAGGCCGGGTTTACCGCCGCCATGACAAGGTCATGCAACTCCGGAATAATTACTACAAAGAAGTATTTAACGGCGATATCGGCCAGGTTTGCGGGTTTTTGGGCGCCACCGGCCAGCTCCAGGTGGATTTTGACGGCCGGGTGATCACCTATGATCCCGGGGAACGGGAGGATCTCACCCTCGCTTACGCGGTAACGGTGCACAAGGCCCAGGGCAGTGAGTTTCCCGCCGTAGTGCTGGTGCTCACCACCCACCACTATATGATGCTGCAGCGGAACCTCTTGTACACCGCCCTCACCCGGGGGCGCCGCCTGGTGGTTATCCTGGGCAGCAAACGGGCCCTGGGCATGGCCATCAGGAATGACCGGCCCGTCCGGCGGTACACCCACCTGGCGGCCCGCCTGCGGGAAACCCTGGTCCCGCCAACGGGGTAAAAATGCTTGACAATTACGCCTTGCAAGAGCACAATCAATAATTGATGGGGGATACGCGTGGTAACTGATCTGTTTAACACCCTGGAACAGAAACTGGAACTGGTCTTGAGCAAGGTAAACACCTTGCAGGAGGCCAACGCGGCGCTGTTAAAGACCCTGGGCGAAAAGGAACAGGCCCTCAAGGAATCCGAGGCGGCGCTGGCCCGGGTCTCCCGGGAACGGGAGACGGTCCGGGAGCGGATCGATAAGATCCTCAACCGCTTAAAAATTATCGATACGGGAGAATCGGCATAGATCCGGTCCAGGAGCCCACGCCGGTGATCGTGGAAATATTGGGCCACGCCTTCACCTTGAAGGGGACCATGTCTTCGGAGAGCCTGCAGGCCGTGGCGCGGGAGGTGGATGCCCATCTCCGCGAATTGCAGCGGGCCTTTCCCGCCAGACCCTTGAGTGACCTGGCAATCCTGGCGGCACTGAACCTGGCATATGAATGCCTGGAGAGTAAGGAAGACCATCAACTCCTCCAAACCGAAATCGAGACGCGGTCCAAACAATTAATCCAAATACTGGAGGCAAGCGACTCAGCTTTTCTCCCCGGCCCGTGACGCCGCCCGGGAACCTTCCGGCTCAAAGGGGTGTTGGAGTCCTGGCAGAAAAGACCTGGGTAGAGGAAAAGGACGAGGACGACAGGAAAGTATTCCGGGCGGCAGTAAAACGACGTTCCGGTCAGAAATAATGCCCCTGGCGGGGAAAAGGCCAGCAGCCCCCATATCCTTGAATATTTAGTGGGATATCAATCAGATATGAGTGGGGCAGCGTCAAGGTATACCCGAGCGTTGTTAAGATCTATGGCTGTATTAGGGTAAATTATGATCCATCGTGCTGGTGAGAAATCACCGGCATCGCCGTCAATCATCTTCCGCCCTCGAAGAATCCACCGTGGCCCGCCCAGCCGCCGCCCGCCGTCTTGACCCCTCCCGGGTTTATCCGCTCGAAATTTGATCCGTTCCGACCATGGCCGGGACTTGCGCCGTTGGCAGGGGAGTAATCTCGCCTAAGGAATTTACATGACCATTTTGCATTTTGTCGTTGAAATTATTCTTCTGGCCCTCGGTTTTTTTGGTGGTTTTTTCTATCGCAAGTACGTGATGGATAGACACCAGCAGTCCCTGGAGGCGCTGGGCAAGAAGATCCTGGATGAAGCCCGCAAAGAAGCCGACAGCCTCAGGAAAGAGGCCAAGCTCCAGGCCAAGGATCAGCTCTTGCAGATGAAGATGGACTTTGAAAAGGAGACCCACGAACGGCGCCACGAAACCAACCAGTTGGAGCGGCGCCTTCTCCAGAAAGAGGAACACCTGGAGAAGAAAGGGGCGCTCCTGGACGAACGGGACACCGAACTGATCAAGCAGCATAAGCTGACGGCCAGGCAGGAAGAGGAACTTAAGGTCCAGACCGAGCGCTACCAGCACCTGGTGGCGGAGCAGAACGCCCGCCTGGAGCAACTGGCCGGGATGAGCGCCACCGAGGCCAAAGAACATCTCCTCCAGTCCATGGAGCGGGAGATCCGGGCCGACGCCGCCCGACTAGTGAAGCGCATCGAAGCCGAGGCCCGGGAGCACGGCGACCGCAAGGCCAAGGATATCATCGCCCTGGCCATCAAACGCTATGCTTCGGACTATGTGGCCGAGCAGACGGTCTCGGTGGTGGCCCTGCCCAACAAAGAGATGAAAGGGCGCATCATCGGCCGGGAAGGCCGCAACATCCGCGCCCTGGAAGCCGCCACCGGGGTTGACATCATTATCGACGATACCCCGGAAGCGGTCATCTTGAGCGCCTTCAACCCGGTGCGGCGGGAGGTGGCCCGGCGCAGCCTGGAGCGCCTCATCTCCGACGGCCGCATTCATCCCGGGCGCATCGAAGAGATCGTGGAGAAGGTCACCCTGGAACTGGAGGTGAGTATCCGGGAGGCCGGCGAGGAGGCCGCCTTCGACGCCGGGGTGCACGGGATCCACCCGGAGTTGGTCAAGCTCCTGGGCAAGCTGAAGTTCCGCACCAGCTATGCCCAGAACGTCCTGCAACATTCGGTGGAGGTCTGCTACCTCTGCGGCATCATGGCCGCCGAACTGGGTCTCAACGTCAAGCACGCCAAGCGGGCCGGATTGCTCCATGACATCGGCAAGGCCGTGGACCAGGAATCCGAGGGCGTGCATGCCCTGATCGGCGCCGATCTGGCCAAGCGCCACGGCGAGTCTCCCAAGGTGGTGCACGCCATCGCCGCGCACCACGAAGACGTGCCGCCCGAGAACATCCTCGCGGTCCTGGTGCAGGCCGCCGACACCCTGTCGGGGGCTCGCCCGGGCGCCCGGCGGGAGATGCTGGAGACCTACGTCAAGCGCCTGGAAGACCTGGAAAGGGTGGCCCTGTCGTTCGGCGGCATCAGCAAAACTTACGCCATCCAGGCCGGCCGGGAAATCCGCCTCATCGTGGAGAGCGAGAAGGTCAACGACGAAGAAGCCGCCCTCCTCAGCCGGGAGGTGGCCAAGAAGATCGAGGCCGACCTCACCTATCCCGGGCAGATCAAGGTCACCGTCATCCGGGAGACCCGGTCGGTGGAATATGCCCGATAGGGTTTGGTGAGTCCATGAATATCCTGTTCATCGGCGATATCGTCGGGGCCCCGGGACGGCGGGTGGTGGAAGAACTCCTGCCCCGGGCGGTGGACCGCTATTTTATCGACCTGGTGGTGGCCAACGGCGAAAACGCCTCCGGCGGCATCGGCATTACCCCCCAGGTGGCCGACTTCCTCCTGAACCAGGGGGTGGATGTCCTCACCAGCGGCAACCACATCTGGAAACACAAAGAAATCCTGCCCTACCTGGAGGACACCGACCGCCTGCTGCGCCCGGCCAATTACCCCCCGGAGACCCCGGGGCGGGGCCTGGCCGTGGTGGAGACCGCCAATGGTTCGCCCGTGGCCATCATTAACCTGGAAGGCCGGGTCTTCATGAGCGCCATCGAGTGCCCCTTTCGCACCGTGGACCGGCTCCTTTCGACCCTCGCCCCGGAGGTGAAGGTCATCCTGGTGGACATGCACGCCGAGGCCACCAGCGAAAAGCAGGCCATGGGCTGGCACCTGGACGGCCGGGTGAGCGCGGTGGTGGGCACCCACACCCACGTCCAGACCGCGGATGAACGCATCCTGCCGGGCGGCGCCGGCTATATCAGCGACGCGGGCATGACCGGCCCGGTGGACTCGGTCATCGGCATGAAACGGGAGATCATCCTGGAGCGCTTCCTGACCCAGCGCCCCCAGCCCTTCAGGGTGGCTACCCAGAATATGCAACTCCAGGGCGTGGTGCTGAAAATCGACGCGCAGGGCCGCTGCCAGGAAGTCCGCCGGGTGCAACTGCCGCTGAAATCGGCCTGAAATTCTGTTCCATAAAGTTCATAGTGGCACCGGCATCTTGCCGGTGCTGATGCACAGGCTGGAAGCCTGTGCCACCAAAATCGGCGGGCACGGAGGCCCGCCCCACTGGACTTTTCATGCGTTACGGGTGGGCCAAAGGCCCATGAATGACTGTTCCGAAAAGTCTTCCGTAGGGTGCGTCTTACGCACCATTAGTTGTAAATAGCTCGGTGGGGCGGGCCTCCGTGCAGTGGGGCGGGCGTCCCCGCCCGCCAACCGATATGGCGGCCAGGGACGGCCGCCCCGCCAACACCAGCCATTTTTCATCTTTCGTTGTGTCCGTAAGGAAATGCTCGTTGGTATGAAAAGGTCTCCCCAGGCCGCGGGTCTCACCCTCTCCCCTCAGCCTTATCATTACCCACAAGTTTTTTATTGGTAGCACAGCCTTTCCAGGCTGTGCCAAAAATCCCGCACAGGCTAGAAAGCCTGTGCTACTGAAACTGAGTTTCTTGTTTTCTCAATAAGATTTTGCCTGTATGCTGTTGATTTTACAAAGTAATCAGGTCATTTTTCGGTTTAGTTGCGGCCATAGGCCGCGATGTGCCGCCAAAGGCTGCTGTTACGGAAAGTTTTGCAAGGGTGCGTCTTACGCACCATGAGCTTATGGCGGCATCGCGCCCGGAGACCAGGCCTACCGACGGTTTTTTCTCGTTCCCAAGTTGCACTTGGGAACGAGCAAACTTAACGAGAAAACGCCTTACGAGAAGTCCCGCCGCGGTTAACCGGCGCCGGGGCCACCCCATCGAGCCCAAGGCCTCGGGGTGAAAACGGGGATCTCTCCGGCGAAGCTCGGGCTATTTTTTAGCCGGCGCCGCCCTTGGCCGCGTATATGAGCATTTCGAAATAATTAATCATATTTATGCAAATTTATACAATCCACGCATTTTTTTCTTGACATCCTGACGCCGCGCCGCTATTATACGCTTAACTTCACAAGCAGTAATCTCAGCTAAGGCCAAACCCATCGCGAGGCGGGGACGGAAAGCCACGGGTCTTTAAGGAAGACAGCCGGGTTGCCTGAAAAGGTGGCCCGGTTTTTTTTACGGTCCCCCAAGGCAGATGTCAGAGATATTAAACATGATGTTTCAAAGCTTAAACTTATAATTAACCAAATTGACAAATTGCCTTAAATGCCTATTGACTTAGCTCATAAAGATTTCTGGGTTGTCAGTTGATGATATGTGACAGTTTCAGTTGATATACAAGCCTTGACCAGGCGATCAAAAAGCTCATTTTCCCA
>Ga0194126_10010121_pt1 | contig 12412 bp, 17 predicted proteins | sample TA2KigC150mmetaG_FD_148641 | JGI IMG/M metagenome (GOLD analysis project Ga0194126, IMG submission 148641) | Freshwater microbial communities from Lake Tanganyika, Tanzania - TA2015035 Kigoma Deep Cast 150m | ecosystem: Environmental > Aquatic > Freshwater > Lake | place: Tanzania: Lake...
ACTATGTTGCGAGGATCTGTCTACATATTCTTTTACAACTCTGTGTATCTTCTTCGCACTCGGTCAAGCACTCAAAGTAGGAATTCATAAGTTCGTGCTGATCGATGAATTCTTCTAAAGTTGGTTCAATTTGCTTCCATGCAGCTAGCTGATTGTAAGAAATTAAGTTGTGCATAATGACCTCCATGCAAAAGAGAAATCATGATAAAGAAGTTTTCTTTCATCTAAATCACCTCTCAATTCTATCACTATTTAGATATTTTGTGTTGATTTGCTGATATTACGCAATAAAAATTTATGCCTACTAATCCTTATTAAATTTTTTCATTAACTCTTTGGCAAGTTGATTTGAGCGTCTCCACATTACATATTGCGCCCAGGGTGTTCTGGGATTGTGTATTACCCACCAACGGAATCTTGCAAGTTTATTATTTACAATCTTACCTATAAAATAAACTGCCTTGGCAACACTCTCATCTGTTGCGATCAGATAGGCAATACAAGCAAAGATAATAAACCAGATGGCATAGACAGTCATCGTCTTAAAGTTTTAAGATATTCTAGAACATTTTCCCTGACCCACATCAACTCGTGATAACACTCTTGATTATGAGCGCATTGTCTTAGTTCATTATCTGGTTTATACACGGATTCAATAAACAAATCTAAACCACGATTCCATTTGACATCAGGTAATTCATTCATAAACAGTATAGCAGTTATACTATTTAACAATCAATAACGATCAACATCCTCACAAGGAACTCGTTCCCATTCAGTCCAGGTTCTGACATATCCAAAACGATACCTGTTACCTGGAACATATTCCTCGCGATGAACCCTGACATTACACATCGGAATGTAGCGTATGCGGCGTGGATAATAGTGATGATGGCTTTCAACTCTAAATGGTTCCCAGAACTCTTTCCAAGTAATTGCCTGTGCTGGAAGAGAGAGGAAGGGTAGAAGAAGAAAAGGTAGGAATTTCATAAAAAACTAGTGTTTTTGTTTTATCAACTATTTAATAAATTAACAAAACTGGTCGATTGTAACTTCACTCTTGCGTCTACTACTTCTCTTTTTTTGATGTTTGATTGAAATAAAATCAACACACTCTTGAAGAGTTACAAACTGTTTGATTTGTTGCCCGTTGTTGATAACCATAAAGTTGTCACCATAAGGAATTGCCGCCCACATCTCGTCGTGAGTAACATAAAAATTCTGTGCTTTTGCCTCTAAAAGAGAACTATTTGTAAAGGGCATTTGTAATATTCAATTGTGCTTATCCTATCAGATTAAGGAGCATAAGTCAATAGGACTTGACAAAGGTTTCAAATGTGTTTAGAATTGCTTTGTTGAGTTTAAAGATAAGTTATAAATTAAATTCCGGATCATTTAACATTCTTTCGTGAAACTCATCTATTTTTTTTAATCTTTTTTCCCAAGTTTCTCCTGTAGTATCTCCTAACTTGGGATTAATACAACTTACATCATTAACTTTATTACAAACTAGACCTGATAAATCTTCCTCCTTTCCAGATTTTCCATTTGTCCAGTAAAGTTGCCCTGCTATCCATTGTGCTCCACATTTAGAGCAGGTTTTAATTTCCATTTTCTTGTGTAGATAAAGATTGATTTTCTAAAGAGTTCAATCTGTCTTTGAGTTTGTAAATCTCTGTATTAGTTATATTATATCTTTTTCCTTGGAAATAAAGATAAAACTCTTTAGAATTTTCATCATAACTAATGTCTATCATTTGTCTACATCATTTATTGCACTATTTAGAATTCAATAAAAAGAAAAGTTTTTTAGTTCATCAATATCTGTGCCTGTCATTCCATTATGAACTGATCTAAAGTCCTTATATTCAAAAACTCCTATTTTAAAAGAGTTGGATTCTTTCCAGGAAGAATCGTGATAATATTGTCTTAATAAAGAGTCTAAAGAATACAAAGGATGTAAACTTAGAATATATTTTGCTTTTTCAGTAATTTGTTTCCAATATTCACTTTTATGAATAGAACCATAACTATAGTGCCAAGCTATGGATATTTGATATTCAAACATTTTTCTTAAATAAGTGTTATTTGCCACTTCAAAACTTTCTTGTTTTGGATCATCTAAGTAATCACAAATTAATCCGGCAAATTCCACATAGTAATGAACTGATAAAGCTTGTAATGGTTCTAGAAAAAATAATCGGTTTCCATTATAAGCATGATATCTATTTTCAATTATTCTTGATGAAAATTTTGGTTTCCAACTAATAATTTTGTCAATATCACTAGCATACTGTGAATGATTTTTATCTTCTATTTCTTTATAAACTTCCTCTGGATTATAAATTTTTGAGTTGAATAGATATCCACATTTAGTTACATTATCTTGCGGAAATGGTAATCCAAATTGCCACCCGTGTTTTGTTGCTCTGTGTAATGTATATGTTGGATCATTTACACCATTTTCTTTATATAAAATTCCAGCATTTACAGTTTCAATCATCGGTTCTAGATAATTTTGATTATTATCCCAACCAACGCACGATACGACAAAATCATATGTCCTGTCATTCATATGAATGACATTATCAGATACTTCAAATCCATTAACCTTTTCTTCAAAATACACAACCCCTTTATCTTTTAAGAGATTGTGCATAAAAGGATTAAATATTCCACTTTCAAAATGAAGAGCATTTCTATTCGTTGCGAAATGATGTAGGAAATCTTTCCCTACTCCCCAATTGATAAATTTAATTCCAGATTTATATGAGACAATCTTTTTATCTAAGAGATCACCAATACAAAGGTCAAAGGTTTTAAGTATTAGTGATGCTAGTGGTGGTGTAGTTGATTCTCCAACACTTAAATATGGAGTATCCGGATCAGAATAAATGTGAATTTCGTGACCACGATTTAAACAAGTCATCGCAGTTACGATAGAACTCGTTCCCTTTCCAATAATGGCGATTTTTTTCATAATCAATTGGACTTAAAAACTAAATCAAAAGAAATTGACATTCTATCTGAATTTGATTTATTTAGGCAGACCAAATGAATTAAACTTGATGGAAAAAGTAAAAGTCTTCCTTCTACTGGTGAAAATGACATACTTTCATACATTAAATTATCATCTTTAATTTTATTTTTTCTGTATGAAAGTTCCTGAATATCATTTGCATTTGATGATGAAATAAATTCTATATTACCACAGTTTTCTAGACACTTAATATAAAAAACTCCAGTAAGGTGAGACATCGGATGCGTGTGAGATACATTATAATGATTCTGTCCAGAGATATTAATCCATAATCTTGGCATATCTATGTAAACATTATCTTGTATCATAAACTGATGATTGAGGCATTCGTTGATATTTTCCCACAGTCTTTCTTTAAAAATATTAAACTTCTCATCCCACAATAAATTATGAGGATGACTTTGCCATCCACCTACATTTGTATAGTGTTGTCCTTCTCTGTCTTTTGATAACTGCTCATAGCAAAATTCAATTAATTGACTTCTATATTTTGGGTATTGTTTATCATCAGATACAATAACTTGTTTTGGAAATATAAACTTAGAAGAAATTTCAAACATAATTTAAAATGATAATCTTGATCTTTCAATTGGAAATAAAGACTTTGTAGAATCTAATTCTTTCACAAAGAATACTTGCGTTAGTCTTGGTTTATCATCCTCCGCATAAAATGAAGGAACTCCGTGATATACACCACCTTCAAATAAAATCAAACGATTATATACATTTTCTACTCTTACACTTTCTACAAATTTATTGTTATTATACATTATATCTTTTTCATATTCCTGTTCACTTATTTCTTGACCGGAATAATAGATATACTTTGTTCTTTGATCGCAATCATCAACCTCCTCATTTTTTAGTTTGAAAACACTTGTACCTGTATTTGGAAATGGATTTGGATTTAAGTAAATAACTCCAGAAAAAATACAGGGGTCACTATGTATCCATCCAACATTAAATGCTGAAGTTTTTACATTAGAAAATCTAGAAACCAATTGGAAACAACTTTCAATTCTCCAATTCAAATGTGTGTGATTTAAATCAAAAAATAAAGAAAATAATTTTTCACAAAAAGTTTGGTTTAAGTTTTCATTCATTTGAAAAAGTTGATTGCTTCTAGACCCAGGCCATTTTCCATCTTGATTTGGATAAAACTCTTGAGACATTGCAAAATGTCTCACTAAATCAGGATTTTCGTAGAAGTTATCTACAATCGTAACTGGAATTTTTTTCATTTTTCTTTTTCTCTTCCAAGTGAAAGTCTACCGTCATAAATGTTATCTTTATATTCACCATCGGCATTCACATAATGTAAAAATGCTTGCAGGTACCATTTCTGGTTAAATGGTTTTCTCCAGTGAAATAAATCACAACCACGATATAAACATAAATCACCTGGATTTAATATAATTTCTTTCGCATCACTCAAGTCCTCGTTAGGAGTAAAATAAATTGAATTTATTTCTTCTCCCTCCGGAACTCCAAGCGCAAGAGTTGCTGAAATTTCACAAGATGGTCTATCACGATGACATACTAATTCTTCACCTTTAGTATATAATCTAACATATGTGTATGTTGGTAATAATGAAACTCCAGTAAGTTCAGAAAGACTTTCACAAGAATTATCTAAAATTGTTTCTATTAATGGGTCAGAATAAAAAGAATGACTGAAAGGTGATTGTCTATCTCCTTTCTCTGAATGTCCTGCAGTAATTCTAATAAAAAAATAATCTTGTATAAATTTGACAAAATCTTCTTCTAAGAAGTTTTGAATAACCAAGTATTTGTCAGTTTCAAATGTCATGATTTACTTAAATGCCTTTCCGTGTACCCAACCAACTAAAGTATATCTATTTCCTTTTGTGACTTGAGTGACTTCGTGTAGTATGTATGATGGAAAAAATACTATCAATCCTTTTTCTTTGGGAATAATTGTAGGAGTATCTCCATAGTGCAATTGGAGTTCTCCACCTTCATATTCATTTGGGTCTGAAAGTTGTACTACAAAACTCAATTTCCGATTGTGTGGAGAACTCCAACACATAGGGTCTACGTGAGGTTTATAGCAACCATTTTCTTCAGATGAATAATAAGTAAATTGAAGTTTTTCAATTTTTTCCAGATCAAATTCAAACCATTCATTATTGATTAAATTGACTTCATCGGTTAATTTTTGATAAATCCAAGATGTTTCCGAATTAATATTCAACCAGGAAACAAATGAACGTCTAATGTTTAGACAATCTTTACCTTGCCCTCCAGTTTGCGCTCTATCTAAACCAAGATATGTTCCTATTTTTATAATTTTATTCAGTTCAAAATCTGAAAATACATCTTTTTTCCATACCCAATTTTCATACTTATGACTAGATAAGTTCCAATATTCATTAAAAGATAATGAAAGATTATTTACATCTACTACTGGTGTTATTTCATCCAATCTCAATTTGAATTTAATATATTTTGAAATCATAATGTAATTGATATAGATTAACTAATTGAAGAATTTGGCCAAACAGGTTCTAGGTTTAATCTTGTCAAACCACCAATTGTTCTAGCACCATTTATTCTATTTACAACTAAATTTTCAGCATCATAACACCCCTGAATGTATGACGACACAAAGTTGTAAAGTTCTATCATTTGAAGTGAAGTTAAATTAACAAAATTATTTAAAAATTTCCAATTGAAAGTAGCACTTGGATTTTCAGATGCTTCTATTTTTTTGGATAAAAGAACAGAAATAGTTCTTTCATCACCTTTAATTAAATTTCCATAAAAATCAATATACTCAGTTTGCTTTTCCCATCTCTTTGTAGCAACTATAGATTTAATATTTTCTTTGCTAAATTTAAACCACTCATCAGAATAAGTATAATTAGAAATCTCTTCAGATTTAATGTTAATCCAAGCGAGATGAGGATGTCCTGCCCAAGTCAAATCTTTGACTTTTTCTTGGGGAAGATATTTTAATCCACTAATATTCTTCCAATCTTCAGGAAGTTCTTGAATATGACCAATAATTTGATTTAAATTTTTGTCTACAAGAACGTAAAAATTATTCATTTGTTTCTACCTTTTGTTTGGTTGATTTTCTAGTTCTTTTTGGTTTTGGTTGCTCTTCTATTTTTTCTTCTTCTATTTTTTCTTTTTCACTTAATGGTAAAAGATTATTTTTTTTCTCCATTTCTTCAATTGATTGTTTTAATTGCTTTAAATTATCTTCAAGTCTTTCACCACCAAGTTGCCACGCAGCAGTGCCTTTCCAAGCAATTCTATCCCAACCAATTCTTTGGTCAATCACTTCTTCCCAACCTCTCCAAGAAGCAAAGTTTTGCTTTGGTCTCATAGCAATTTCAACACCAATGCCAGCAGCAAGTTGTTCAATTAATTCAACAACCTCAGTTGGTTGAATTAAAGCATAGATAAATCCTGTTTCACTTCTTAAAGAAATTTCAACAACACCACCAAAAGCAGTACCAACGGTCACACTACGAGCACGATTTTGATTCGCCTTGATTGAATAATACTCATTTTCTTCATAGAGATCATTAATTTTTTGCCTCATCTTAGAGTTTTTTTGTTTTACCATATCAATTATCATGTAATCTGTTATATTTATTATTGAGTTGCCCAAGAAATTGTAACGAATCCTCCTGGACCAACTTGAATAGGATATGTAACTAATGGAGTTACTTTAGCGGGGAAACTTGTTGGTGCTCCTCCGGGTTGGCCAATTTGAGCTGGAATAACATTTCCATTTTCCCCTGCTTGCCCTGCTTGACCGGCAAAACCAGGTTGACCAACTCCCCCAGCAGATCCTGTACTTCCCGGTTGTCCTGCATTATTGGCTCCAGCATTACCAAATCCAGCTCCTCCGGCACCACCGCCGCCTCCTCCACCACCGCCGCCAGCACCAGACCAAGGATCTCCTGGTTGCGACTTAGGAGCACCATCACCACCCCATCCACCAGGTCCACCACTTCCTCCACCTGTTCCACCCTGTCCACCAGGACCACCAGATCCACCCCATCCTTCGTGTCCGTGAGTACCACCTGAAGATGGTCCACCTTGACCAGGTTGTCCTGGGTTTGCCCCACCAGGGCCTGGAGGTCCTCCAGGTGGATTTTGTCCTCCAGGTTGACCAGATGCTATTCCAGGAGAGTTACCACTTGACCCAGATCCAGAACCATAATTTCCACGGTTTCCACCATGAGATGACGTACCTGGCCCACCTCCTTGTCCTCCATTTCCACCTTGACCACCATTAGATGGATTTCCGCCATTTCCTCCATTACCAAATCCACCAAGACCTCCACTTCCGACATTTCCGGCAGGTCCACCAGCACCACCTGCACCACCAAGGCCATTATTTCCCGCAGTTCCAGGTTGTCCTATTGCCCCCTCACCACCCAGTCCACCGGAAAAAGTTACACCTAAAGCTGAAGATGGTTGTCCTGGTTGCCCGTTAGCTCCGTTAGCGCCCTGTTGTCCCTCCATTGTAGCTGCTGGAGTTTGTCCTGGTTGTCCTTGCTCTCCAGTGTTTCCGCTGGAACCATTCTGAGAATTGCCAGTACCTCCTTGTCCTGGACTTCCCGAATTTCCACTTCCATTTCCCCCATTTCCCGAAGATCCACCACCTCCAGAACCACTTCCCGCATGGCCAGGGTGTCCACCAGGACCACCATTTCCTCCATTTCCTGGATTAGATCCTCCGCCAGGTCCTCCTCCACCACCTCCTTGATTACCACCATTACCTGCGTTTGATCCGTTTGAGTTTGGAGAATTTCCTCCCCCACCAGCTCCTCCTCCCCCACCACCGCCACCTGCTCCGCCGTGGCCTCCTGGATTAGCCTGACCTGGTTGCCCTTGATTTCCAGTTCCTGCAGTTCCTTGATTTCCCTGTTGACCTGGTTGCCCTTGAGCTCCAGCATTACCTCCAGTTCCACCATATCCAACACCACCGTCAGCTCCAGTGCCGCCGCGACCAGATACAGTCACAGAAACAATTCTCGCCGGTGCCTTCCAATTTCCAGGATTGTTAAATGTGACGGAAGATGCTCTTTCCATCGAGGATGCCATTAATTGCCTGGATCTGATAGACATAGTTAGAAAATTTCCTTAGTCGTAATAGAACCAACCGGTAATTATATATTTTGATTTTGACCCGTGAACAACATTTCCTCTATGAGTGTGAGTAAATGCTGCAGGCCAAATTACTATACAATTTTCTTTTGGTGGAATTCTTAATTGTTGATATAAAAATTCTGTTTCACCGGCACTATCATTATCTAAGTTATTTAGATATAAAGCATAAACTAAACCTCTTGATGCACAATCTCCATTTCCCTGTTCACTATGCCATACATGATATCCAGCACCAGGATCAGTTCTTTGCATTTTGACGTGACTGCATTTTAAACAATGATCTTTTAAAATATCATACTCAGAGATATAATCATCAAAACATTTCTGAAGACCATCCCAAAAAGTGTCTAACGCAGGTTTATCTTGAAAATCAGACACTGAATGATTTCTCATATTCAAAAAATAAAATTCATCTTGTTTTTTTGTTTTTAATGCTCCTTCATTATTTTGCCTATTTCCACATAATCCTTTACTTTGCAATCTTTCAAATTCATCAATCATATGTTGGCAAAAATAATCTGGATATACATTTTCATAAAGTCCAATAAAATTATTATATCTAATATTCATTTGCATAATTAAAATTTATATATTAAGATAGATTCATATCATAAAGTGCAATATTGCCATACCAATTAGCACCTCCATCAATAGAATTGAATACCCAAACATCAGTTCTTCCAGGAGCTGTAGTTCTTGTTGGTGGATTAGAACCACCTGGCCAATGAACCGTTCCTGGCCAAGTAATACTATATTCTGTTCCAGGGCCGTTTTTTAATTGAAGAACAAATCCAATAGCTCCCGTTGATATTCCCACTGTAAATGTAAAGGTAGTAGTTTCACTTAAAGTCGCAGTAACATAATTACCTAAAGATAAATCAATTGTACTAGAAGAACCAGTATCACCTATTACATTTACTGTTTCTGAGTAATTTTTTAATAGACTATTTACAAAAGTTCTAGAACTATCAATTACTGTTGTATTTCCGATTGCAATAGATCCAGTTGTAGTGACACCAGAAATATTTACACCACCTGAAACTGTAAGAGCACTTGTTGGATTTGTGGTTCCGATGCCAACATTAGAGAGTGTATGAATACCAGCAGCAGTGGTTACAAACTGAGATGATCCAGCACCAGTTGCATTGATTGTTACTTCTCCTGTAGGACCAGAAATAGTTATACCAGTTCCTGCAACAATCGAAGTTACCGCAGTACCAGTTAAAGTTGTTCCCCCTACAACGACAGATGTTGCACTGATAATACCGGTAGATCCATTAAGTGTAATACCAGAGCCAACATTAATTATATTTGAAGAACCATCAAGTGTAATAGTCCCTTGACCAATTGAAAGAATGCCAGTAATTCTTGCATCACCATTAACATGTAATGAAGTTCCTGATGCACCAACTGCTCCAACTTCTAATTTAAATCTTGGATTTGTGGTTCCGATGCCAACATTAGAGAGTGTATGAATACCAGCAGCAGTGGTTACAAACTGAGATGATCCACCCCCACCACCTTCAAAAAATACTGTTACAATCCCTGCAGAGATATTGGTAATTGTAGAAACACCAGGGCCTTTGAAATCAATAACCGTAGCACCATAACCAATATCAACACCTTCACTACGAATGCCAATTCCACTAATAGTTCCAGTAAGTCCAGATCCATCACCAAAAAACTTATAGGCACTAATAATACCAGTCGCACCATACATTGTGATGGATGTTCCAACTGATGCAATTCCAGAAACTTTTAGATCTGATGAAGTTATTAAACCAACAACACCAACATTACTACTGAATGTGGAAACACCAGAGATATTTACTGTCTCAAGTTTTGTATGCCCAACAACTTCAAACTTTGCAGTTGGATTTGTAGTTCCTACACCAATAAAAGGAGTTGCAGTCGTTGCAATGCCAATATTTCTAGAAGTATCGTTGACTTCTACAAAACTTGCAAATTGCGATAACTCTCTATTTATAGCCATGTTTGTGGAACTCCTATATTTTATTTATTATGAGTGATAAGTAATTTTGAGTACGTCTCATTTGTTATAAACACCTCTTGGGAATACCTGTCCCTGAGAGGGTCTCCTGCCCGTTAACCAACCTGGTCGAGTTTCTGTTACAGTAGAACTAAAATCTAAATTAGTAGTAACTATGATATTTGGAATACTAATCGATAAATTAGAAACTGTAATCGTTCCACCCATACTACCATGATACTGACAGATATAATAATAAGTGCCAGTAGTTTGAGGTGTCCAGGTTAATGTTCCAGATGGAATTCCATTATTTGTAATATTTTCAGTTACGGATTTAGCTGTTCCCGTAACAGCATCGGTCTTAATCCAAAAAGGATGCCCAGAAGCACTAATCGACAACACTAATTTATCACCTTTAAGAACTGTAAAATTAGGATTTGATCCCGTTATGCCTCCACTAAAACTATAAGAACTAGCTCCAGAATTAGAAACAGAGGCATTAATTGTTTTTCCTGTTGATGGTTGAGTTGTTGCAAAACCAGCAACTGCTGTAGTTAAATTTACGATTGACCAATCAGCCATCAGACCGTCCTCGCACAGAAGAGAACCCCAGCAGTTTCATAAGATTTATTGTAAGAACCAGTGATCACCGTATAAACCTCAGATGCACTGATTGTAATCGTATCGCCCTGCTTTACATCTTGTCCTGATGCAGCAAGTTTGAAATCAATTACAACAAAATCATCAGGCATATAGTAAGGGCATGGAATTAAATTTCCATTAATAGGAATACCTTTAATAACTGCATTATATGTTGTGATTGGATGTCTGTTTCTAAAAGAATTAGCACCTTCGGATTCCATCACTCCCGTGTCTTTAATTCCACCAGTTCTTGAATAGATAGTTGCAAAATCAGATCTGATTGATTCATAACCACTCCGTCCATCTCCAGTCGAAGATGTATAACTAGATTGTGATGTTGCTATAGAATAATTCTGTCTAATAAGTCCTCGACGACCGGTATGCTCATGAATTTGAGAGTATCCTGCCTCTGCTGTTCTTGTGGAAAGATACCTAGGACTGCCCCAGCTGTAGTAATTACCAACTAAATAAGTTTTAAATCCAATCATTCCAGTATTTCCATCAGCTTGAGTAATCGAAGGATCTTTATCAATTAAAGTAAGACCAGCAGAGAATGTTTCATCAAAATTATAAAGAACTGAATTAAAATTGTGAATAATAAAAGTTGTAAATGTGCTGTTGTTTAATTCTCCACCAATTGATGGTTGACTATATGAAAAAACTGCAAAACTAGGATCAATCCCAGAACGATAGACATTTAATTTAAGTGCATGAGATGTTGGGCTGTTGGTTGATGCATATTGAAAATATCTATCATACTCACCGCCTATCTGTGCATATCGATCACTACTATAGTGGTCTAAACTATTAACTTCGCTAGAGGGATAGGCAGGAATATCTAAAAAATAAGTTCCTCTAAAACTATCTCGATATTGACCCCCTTTATTACTAGTATTAGTGGTATTAAATGGAAAAAATGATGATCCAGCATAAATACTCATTACAGAATTACTATAGGCTTTAAATCCTCTGTAAGTTACGCCAAACCTTTTAGAGGTGTTAAAATCTTGTTTTAAAACTGCCCAGGGGCGAGTGCTATCGGATGCTGGTGTTAAGTTTTTATCAAAGAACTGATTAGTTGAACCATATCCAACAGGTGAAGCACCACCATCAACAAGAACAGTGATACCAATTGCAACAGCAGAACCACCACCAATGTCTGCAGCAGACAGAGTTACATATTCTCCACTGGTATATCCATATCCAGGACGATTAACATAAACAGCATTTACAGATCCAAAATATCTATAAACATCAAATGTTGCACCAGTTCCAATTCCACTTGTGGTTGCAATAGGGACATCATAATAATCAGTTTGTGCTGATCCTACAGTTCCACCACCACTATAAGCACTAATGGATGTTACTAACCCTGATATTTGAGATCCATGCAAATTTACAAAAGTAAATGCCTGTTCTAACTGATCGATAACTTGCGTTGTTGCCCATCCTGCATTTATTGTAATCGTAGTTGTTGTGATAGCCATTAGTCCTTATGCCTCCAGTTGAAGAATTGTTAGGTTCGCTGTAATCGCTTGAGTAGAACCAGAAAGATTTGTGATTGCCGCATAGATCGTGGTGTCAGC
>Ga0194126_10010122_pt1 | contig 12412 bp, 11 predicted proteins | sample TA2KigC150mmetaG_FD_148641 | JGI IMG/M metagenome (GOLD analysis project Ga0194126, IMG submission 148641) | Freshwater microbial communities from Lake Tanganyika, Tanzania - TA2015035 Kigoma Deep Cast 150m | ecosystem: Environmental > Aquatic > Freshwater > Lake | place: Tanzania: Lake...
TTCTACCTGATCCCAATCTGTTCCCGAACGGATCACAGCGGCACGTTCTTTCATGTCATCTAAACTGGCAGCCACGCACACATTGGGGAAATGCTTCCAAAGATCAATAACATTTTCTTTCTTGAACTTTAATTCTGTGAGATTGGTATTATAGATCAAACGTACCTTGGTATTGCCGGTTTCTATCAACAGATTAAGGATGCGATTGTGCTCTTCCATGATCAAGGGTTCACCACCAGCAAAGTATATTTGATCCAAATAAGGAATGTGCTCTTGCATCTGTTCCCAAACATCTTCTTCGTGCCTGCCAGCGAATTGTACTCGTGGACGCAGAGGTTTGCCCCACAGTTTTACATCGTCATCATACCAACGGCTTGAAAATATCGAACCGCAACTGCGACATTTTAGATTGCAGATATTTGAAAAACGCACGTCCCAATAGTGCAAACGCATGTCTGGTAGAGTACCGTCAGGCAAGGTCTGATCTATCAAGTCAATGTGCTGACCAAAATTCTTGTTGCTGTTGTTGCGCATACTGGCAAACCCTGCAGACTCTTGTTCATAACAATGACTGCATTGGCGGCAAGTCTTATCAGCCAACATATTGATACGCATTTCGCGCATGTCTATGTCATTCCATATATCTCGCATGCTTTTTTCTTTAAAATTGCCCACTGGATGACTGGCATTGGCCAAACAACAAGGGTAGGCTCTGCCGTCGGGCCAAGCATGCAGATGTATCCAAGGCAACATGCAGAAAGACTCAGAATGCATGAGACGGTGTTGCTGTTGCTTGGTGAGATCTTCAATTGCTACATAACTAGGCACACGGTCTTTCCAATTGTAACGACTGAGATTGTTTTTGGTTTGATCTTTCATAGACTCTGATACCAGTTGGCTAAATTTGGAAACGTGCGCACAAAGTCTTTGTTGCGGCGTTGATCATACTGATTGTAAAACTGTCCAAAATCATTGTGCAGTCGAGGCATGTCAAATGCATCGGAATGTGGTGTTTTAACCACATCAAGATAATCTATCAACCGTTGCACATGATTTCGTTCATGCTCATGTAACATGACATTTTTATTCCAACGAGTCAGCCATGCCTGCAGTCGATCTCTGTGACGCATACGCACAGAATCGGGTAGCACCAATGGTGATTGGAAACTAGGGAATCGCAAGATGTTCAGTGTGAAGTTAGGAAAGTCTCTACCATTGTCCTGTTTCCACAGCATGAGATAGGTAAGGAATTCTGGAAGACTTTCCAAACACAAGGCATTAATGGTACACATTACATGCAATCCACGCAGTTTCTTTGACTGCATAATATAAGCCATGTTCATGGTCCATTGGGTATAATTTAAACCATCTCTAATATACTCGGCGTGTGGACCTATGCTTTCGTTGGAAGTGTATATATCTAATTCTATGTCATTACAAGCATCTAAGACTCGTTCTATCACATCATATTCCATACCAAGATTAGAATTTATGGCCAACCTTGTTTGACTGCGTCCTCGATTGTTTTTAAACCAGTCTAACAGTCGCCACGTATATCCTGACATCAATGGTTCACCACCGGTGATTCGTAATTCCTGCAGCGTACGATGTAGATCCGAATTCCACCAGGCAAAAAACGCCTCCACATAAGGATTTACAGTATTGATAGAATAAAGCTGGGCTGAATCATGTGCATGGGTAAAGTGGTTACGACCGTCGCTAACCAAATTTTGATATGGTCCTTGTTGCTTGATATCTTTCACCCATGAACTTGAAAAAGCCGGATTGCAATAACTGCAAGCGAATTGGCAAGTGCGGTCGAAAGCAATTTCCAACGTTTGTAAATCTACATCTTGATCAGATGGTAAATTAAAAGCATTATTTAAATCTTCATCAGAATACAGTACAGTCTTATACACACGGTCTGAAATATTATTCCGACCTATATCTTCGATTTTCCAACAGTATTCGCAACCTGCCGGACGTTCCCCACGTTGCATTTGTTTACGTTCTGATTTTTTCTTTGCAGTATTATGCAAGGCTTTGGGATTGTGTTCTATTTCGGCGATTTCTACTCGATGAGGTAGAGGATGATGGCAACTGGTGGTCATGCCCGAACCTAACCAAATGGTAGCATTATACCATTTTGCTCCACAAAAACTTTTTGATTTGATATCAATGACTCGGTGTTTGTATGCGAGATCAGTTTCGTTGTGGCGTTTGGGCATGATAAAAGTTTTTTACAGTGCGTTAAGAAATTGCACTGTTGAACTATATGTAGCTTGATTTTATGATGCAGATTACATAAACACACCAAAGTCACTTACAAGGTGGTGAATTTAAGTGTGTTTTGCATGATTTTCGCAATCTACCCACCACTCAATCATTTCAGGAAATGTCTCTAGAAAACGTGTGCCTCGTCTACGATCATGCTCATTGAAGAATCTGTAAAAATCAGCTTTTTGGCTGCGCACATAGTCAGGATCTAATTTAGAACCATCTCTCATCCAAGCAATGTCTCTATCCAATCTGCTAAGTTCATAGTCTTTGAACCCTTTGAAACGACGCTCTGGGGTTTCAAGATTCTTCATCATATACACCCATACAGATTCTAACTGATCTACATAGCTTTCTGGCAGTATTTGCATGCTTTGCCAAGTAGGTGTGCGTAAAACAGGGGTGTCGAACCAGACTCTTTGATAGGTGTTAGAATATATCTGTCTCAATCCCAACATAGATACCATGAGTTCTGCGAAGCTGGTCACTGACAGGTTGTTCATGGTTATGATAAAAGTTATACTGGATCTTTCGGGCACCTCAACAAGAAACTGATTGACTCTATCCCACAACAATCTAAAATCCAATCCATGTCTGATGTATTCTGCCTTTTTCATCCATGCATCGAGACTGACATACTGCATAAAATGTTCAATCTTTTGTCCTCGACACAATATCTTGACATAGCCTAGATATCGTTGCCACAGTTTGTCTTCTACAGAAAAGTTACTGGTAACATTGAGATGCAGACGCGGATTGTGATGACCAAGCACATAATCAAACACTCGATATGTGTTCTTGTCCATAAGTGGTTCACCACCGGTCATACGAAAATGTTCTAGCTCAGGATACAATTCGGGCCACCATTGCCAAAATGCATCCACATAGGGATTGTTTTCTTTGTTGGGTATAGGCCTACGATGTCCAGTGAAATAAGCAGGATCGTTATGTGGAATCGATGTAGGGAACGCACCTTCTCTTTTGACTTCTTCCATCCAGCTGGAACTGAATTGTGGGCTACAATAACTACACTTAAGATTGCATGCCGAGTTAAAGTTAACTTCAACGTAGCTGGGAATAATATCTTGATCCCAAGGTGCTGATACAATTTTTTCAAAATCTCGAGCAGCCCAGGGTTCACCAGACCGATAATGACGATCACTAAGTTTTCCGTTATCTTCCATGGTCCAACAATATTGACATTCGTCTGGACGGGTGCCAGCCAACATTAATTGGCGCTGACTCTTTTTATATGTTGTATTGTGTAACCCACTGGGACTACGTTGGATATCTTCAATCAGTATCTTATGCAAAGGTGGATGATAACAACTATTGGTGTGTCCTGTAGTAAGATGCAGACTGACCTGCTTCCATTTGGCCAAACACAGACTAGGACTCACTGAATCCAGTTTTTCCTTCATTACTTCAGCGTTACTTAAAAACTTCGATTTAAAGTTTTCTGTAACTTCATCACCTTTGTTATCTACCATCCTTCTTGCTGCCTTATCACGTCAATTTCTCTTGTCATTACTCCACGATTGTGCCAGTTGCTAAGATAATGATCTTTGAAGAATGCACTTTGAAATGGAGGCATGAAGGCCATGGGCAATCCCAATTGCTTGCCCAGTGGCTCGGTGTAAAAGTCAATGGTATAACCAGGGTCCGAATCTTTATTTACAGCTTTCCATATGTTAAACAGACAATCAAATGACTGTACCTCACGATAATCCCAATCACTAAGCATGGTCATGAATGTTCCTTGTCGTGCTCCGGCAATGGCCCACAAACCATGTGCTACATCACAACCTACATTGTGCCAAATGGTAAGATGATCAAAATTACGCTTATGCACACGATCTTGAAATTCACTCACAGTTGGTTTGCGACCACGATCCAAACACATTTTTACACCTTCACGGAATCCTGCACGCCAAGCATGAAATGCAGATCCATTGGGATAGGTGGTACTGTAGCAATCATGCATGGGCCAGTACAAAGGATCAAAACAAAACTCAATCGCTGTTTCATCTTTGCCATCACTGTGCTCATGAGTTTTCATATTCCTAACAAAATCTCGTGTCCACGAACTTAAACCACCATTGCCATACATCAAACCATTGATATGATTACGGGCGCGCCAACGAAACACAGCCCGTTCCCATGATTCATCCGGAAATTCTAAGGTAAGATTAAAAAATTTTTCTTCAGGCATGTTATCACCATCAATCAGCACGAATCTCTCCGTGTGACTAATTTCGGCTGCGGCCTTGTGTGCAGCATCTGAACCTTGCACCCCATCCACTCTCTTGGCCCAAGGAACCATGTTCTTGATACGCAGCCAGAATTCTTCTTTCTGTGGTTCATCATAACTTAGGTATATGCAGTCTAGATCTGCAATATCAACTCTATTCATATTGTCTAAAACTCCAATATATTGATGTTGGTTCGTCACTCAATATGGTTATATCGTCCGGATGACAGGCAGCGCCCGAAGTGCCGATCACTAATTTTCCCACACTAAAGATATTAGGCCGAACCAGTTTTCCATTTACAACTTTGACATCAAATCTATGATTGGCAAAAGTTTCTCTATCTACCAACAAGTACACTCCGGGCAAATCTGCATTGGTATAATTGGTCACATTGCCAGTTACTGGATCATAATACACGCGGTATTCTATTGCGACCGGCACTGGCCATTTTACGTTGGCCAAGGCTTTGATAAATTCATCCATAGTATTTTTCTAATTCTTTTACAAAAGTTTTTTGTTGATAGTGTATTGGCCACATTTGACTTACAGTATTGATCCTAAAATCATTGTCTGTAATTTCCCAAATCAATTCTTTGCTCCAGTCATCTCCATCCAAACCATTGAATTTAGATTTTAAATGTATCATGCTGGGCACAGACAACGGCAATGTGTAATGTTCTATTCCCAGTATTTTGAGAGCAATGGCGTAGGCTAAATCTGTGTTGACTGGTTGGTTTTTTCCAAATAATAAGGTTTGCATGACTTCTGGCCAATCCATAATTATTTTTTTCACTGTGGTAAAAAATGTTTGCGCAGCTTTGCTTATCCGCCAATATGTGATGGCATTGTAAGCATCAGGCAGTTCATTCACATCAAATATTTTCCTGTAATGTCTTGATGTCCCCATGCGATTACGAAAATCTTTTGCACCCAACATGACCACAAGATCTTTGTGTTGCAATATGTCAAACCAGTGTTCTATGCTTTGGGGCACCACAATATCTGCTTCAATCTTGATAGTTTGTCGAAAAGGAGTTGCATAAAAACATTGCCAATCATTGTGCAGTTTCCAGGTTTGATTCTGTGCATGATCACCAAATGGAAATATTTTTACAAAGTCAAAATCCTTGGTATTTTCGGGAATAATATCTGTAACAAGACACACAAGCGCAGTTGGTTGTGTTTTTTTAAGACTTTTACTCAATATTCTAGCACACCGCACATAATCAACATCGTCTGTGTTTTGAGCGATGATAAGATAACCTCGTTCTGCTTCAATTTTCATACAGTTTGGTCAAAGAAATTTTATTCATGAAATGAAAATCTTCGCCAGCAAGTCTAACCCTGTATTGTCGAGAAGATTTGTCATAAGTCAAATCAAATACATTGTGATCCAATTGTTGTATATCTACATCACCCAAAGCATTGGCCATTTTCCAAGGAATAGTTGGAATATTTTGTTCCATATGCCCATACAATGTATTCAAGGCAATGCTCACTGCATGATCATTTCTATAAGGTTTTGTGTGCATTTTATAGATCCTGGCATAATGTTTGTAATTATTGTTTATCATCCGTAGTAATTGGAAAAAATCCTGTGCAATTGGTACTTTACGGAAATACATTACCGTGGCCCAAAAGTGATGTAATCCTCGTGGTGTGGAAATAAATTGATATGAACTAAGCTGGTCTCGACCTGTGACATCATAGGCATATTTCATGGCAGTGACATCAAATGGTGAGTCAAACAACAAGTTTAATCTATCTCCACACACCACATAATCACTGTCGAGAACAACAGTTTGATCATAGGGACTGAGATCGTAACTATGTATTCGATTGACATTGAACCACTGATTGGGCTGGTTGTTTTTGCGGCGATCGTAAATGCGATTGCCACCCAAAATTGGTGAATCAAACACCACATTGTGGGAACATGACCTTTGGGCCAACGATGCTTCATCAGTGACTATGGTAACAGGTAAACCAAGATACCTAACCACCCGGTCTGCACACCATGTGGCCTGCTTGAAATAATCAATTACATCATTGTTGAAAGCATAGACTAAAACACCTTTCATCGTTGTTTTTGCAGTTCTGTCCATTCCACAAACCAAGCATTCATCTGTTCTTGCCAACGATTAAACGCTTCAAGTTTCAATTCATGCGGTGAAATCATGACAGGAGTTTCATATAAATCTACAATTACAACATCATCAGTGGAACATGTGGTTAGGAGAGATAACAATTCGGGGCCGGCACGGAACAACCCGCCGCGATAAGGAAATATCATCTTGGCTTCGTATTTTTCCTTGAGGATTTTCTTGGCGGCCGCATGATCAAATCTTGACTTAATTTTAGCCACTAGTTCGTTCATGCTACAACTATAGAGGATAGACGGATAAAAGTCAAGGGGCCCATTGGGCCCCTTGTGATATGTATTTGTCCGATTTATGAGTTAGACGAGCTTATGGTTGGTGTGCCCCAAGTATCGGTCAAAACACTTGTGGATGGCGAGACAAGAGTCACAGTGCTCACAGTGTTACCATCTACATCTTCTTCGGGGTCGGCTTCTGCATCATCATACAGCACTGTGATAACCATTACACTGCTTGACGATGCTCGAACACTGATTTGGACATAATTAACAGTGTAGTCAGTGTCGGTAGCAAACTGTTTGAACACTACAGTATCGGAGCCAGTCAAATCATACCAACCAGTGCCGGTAGTATACGTGGTGGGACTGCCGGATCCACCAACCTTTGTGGTGCCGGTGTAACTCGTACCTGCGATAACTTGGGTAGATGTGCCTGTGGTCCAATTCAAAGTTCCGGTTGCATTCAACAAATTAGTCCATGATGTATTTTTAAGATTGGATGAACCACCTGACCTCGATCCTGTCCATGTAACACGACCACCGGCATTAAAGAAATAACGCACTGTATCGGCACTGGACCAAGTTACAGTGTGCGTAAAGGTGGTAGTGGTGCTCCAGTTGGCGGTGCGTGTGACAGATCCACCTGAGGTTATAGTAGTGCCTACTGCGTTTGCATTATTTCGATTTGGTAACTGGAAGACAGTTGTGATATTCGCACTTAGTGCGGCAAAGGCCGAAATGGTATCACCGGCCGTTGGCGCAGTAATACTAGTGATAGATGAGTTTTGATGGCTTGCTGCACTGGAAATCCTGGCCAACAACGTAGACCATTGAGTGGCAGTGACCACTGCACCAGCAGACACTGCAGAAACTGTATTGGATTGACCATATCCTTTGTCACCGGTACCTGTGCCCCAAACACTGTTTATGTTTGCAACACTGTTATCACCTGTGCCAGCGGCATTGCCTGTGGCAAAAATATTATAATCGTCGTCAAGTATAACCGAACCAGTTGAATAAGTCATAGCTCAATCCTTAGTTAATGGTCACGATGGCTTCGACCACCCCTTGACCTTGATCATGCTTGGATGTAAGAGCTCGTCCTATCACATTAAATGCAGTGGCTTCACCTTCACGAGCCGCTCGAGCCAAACCATGTCCCGCGCTGATCAATCGATCACCTTTGCGCACTCTACCCATGACTAACACAGGCACACGACCTGTCATGGCCACTGGTGGATGTGTTTCGTCATCCCCAGCGCCGCCATTCATAGTATAGGCCGGCCTAGTTGAAATTACTCCAATCACTTCATCGGTAGCTTCTTCCATGGCCGCTGTAATTTCTTTAGTGCCACCAAGCATGACCACAGTCCCGGGAGGATAGGCTGCATCCGATTCGAATCTTTCGGCCAAGTCAGCGTATTGTGCCGAAGTGGCCTTGGCAAATATAGTATTGAAATATCCTGAACTTGAACCAATATTGCCCACGCCATTGGCGCTGGCATTGACAATACTGCCTAGGGTCACAGCGGCTGTGCTAAAATTCACTGTGCTGGCCGATGTTGCTGAAATGTTACCCCCCACTGTCAATCCAGTAAGCAGAGCGACATTACCAGTGGCCCCGTCAATGATAATGGGACTTACTGTGGATCCACCATCATTGACCTGTATGTAAATATCTCCGTCCAAAGTCTGATTGCGCAGGTACACGTCGCTGCCCGACACAAACACACGCCCATCTGAATCAGCACCTACGTACAGGCCCGTGTCATTGAGTACGCTCAGTGTGCCTGTGGTAGAGGTGTTGGTATCGGTGCGCATGAAAGAAGTTGAATCCAAACTGTCCAACAGATCGGCATTGGTAGCTGTGCCTTTAAACACAGCATTACTGACCGTGGTGCTCATGTTTAAGCCAGGACCTATGGTGGCAAAACCAGCCAGGGCTGCTGCTGGTGTGAATGTAGCGTCCTTGGAAAATATAGACACAATGGTATTATTCACAAACATCTTGACCACTACGTGATCTGAACCAGGAGAGGAATCTGTTATTGTGTCAACTATGGCGCCCGATGTACCTGAGCCTGTAGTAAATGCAGGGCCTACCAGGATGAAACTTGAACCAGTGTATACTTTAAGTTGAGCATTGGTTGTGTCAAACCACAGATCACCAGCTACAGTTGAGCTTGGAGCAGATGAACTAGCAGTGGCTGAACCTATGACCTTGAATATGGTTCCGTTGTAAACTTTTAGTAGATTGTTGGTTTTATCCCACCACAGTTGTCCTCTTAATGGAGCACCGGGTGCCGATGTGTTTGAACCGTTTTCCAACAAGCGAATGAAATTTTCATCCAAAAACTCGCCGTATCCGGCATAGTTCTTGCCCACTAGGGTCAGGCTAGATCCGGTGTTGATGGTACCATCTGCTACCACAGCGAAAATTGTACCATCAGTTAGGTTTATTGTGTAAGCCATTATTTTACTCCTAATCTATTTATCATACTGTAATGTATCTATATTTATGTAGTACTGAGATTAGTAAGTGTTTGAATGCGCACTGTGTAATCTATTTGAATCTGTCGATTCAAGCTCTTTTGCACCGGGTGGAAAATTACATGTGTGATCAGTCGTAAAGCACTGAGACCACCATTCCAAGTTTTCAAGCCCAGCTCATCAAATACGTACTCACCGTTAAAATTAGTAGAATTATCAAAAGCCTGCTGTCCAGCAGGTTCACCGTAGTCCAACAAACAGTTAACCAGTATATCTGTGTATACAGTGCTTGTAGTGTGCAATATGGTTAATTTGTTGCGACTGGGATCGGTATTAGCAGCAGAATTATTATCAACCACTTTAGCATAGGTAGGATTGTATAGATCTGCATTTTGCTCAGTGACATTTGGCGGAAGGTATGTGATTACCCCAGTGGGATCAACTGATGATCCACCATTACCAAAAGCCATTGAGTAAATTTGACCTATGTTTTTGTTGGCCAAAGTGTTGGCCATGCTGACTGAAATATTTTCATAATGTATGGCATTTTTTTTATCCACAAACACTTCTTGAGTGTTTGGATCAAAAATACGCACAAAGCCTTGAATTTTCACGGGCACCTGTATCATGCGCGTATCTCCACCATGACTTCTTTGGAATTTGGGTCAAAGATTTTTACATGACCAAAAACGGCAAAGCCAGCTCGTTCATTGGGCTTGCTCACAGGCTTTTTTAATTCAGATTCAGTTTTTTCTTCTATCTTGGGTTGGTTCATAGAACTATTTAGCTCGTACATTTACACCCCCCCTTCTATAAACCTAGCTGCCAATGTGGACTGCTCTTGCAGTGGCAGTCCATTGCTGGCTGTGTTGACACCCTGTGCATACAGCACTTGAGCTTGATTTATGTAAATCTCAATTTCTAGTCCATCATCGGGCGCGGTGTCGAATGTAACTATCACTGGATTCACCGAAGACACCGAATATTGTGAACCGACCACCGGGGTACCACCCACTTTGACTTGCACAGGGCTGGTGACCTCAAGGGTTGTGACAAATGTTGCTGTGGCCACATCTGATTGTGCAATAAACAATGAGCCGCTGTTGAAATCATTGATTTTTACCACGCGCCTGACAGGCACTGGCGTATTAAACACCACTGTGACGGGATCGAGACTAGTAAGATTATAAGTGGTTTCTAATTGCAACGCAAGATCCTCGGCTGCAAACGATGTGGTCCATTGATTGGTTGAGCCTGTAGTAGGCACAGTCAGTGACGAAGCCGATCCCACTGTGGGAGTGTAAGTTATTCTAAATACCAATCCGGCCACAGGTACAGAATTCAATCGCACTGCGATGGGACTTAGGCCAATGATAGTAAAGTCAGCTTGGGGTAGTTCTACCAATGTACCAACATTGGTTCCTAAAAAGCATCGCACAGATCCACCTATGTACACGTCAATGTCATCATTAAAACCAATGTCTGTGGTGTATGTCGTGGTACTGCCATTGGCATCATGCACACTCCTGCCTATTTGCATTTGATATTGTTGTGGCAACAGTTCTCCAAATCCAATGTCAATAGCCACTGAACCTTGACCATGTGCGGCAACTGCTGTTCCTGTTGTTCCACGGCGCAGGCCAGACACAGTGTTATTGGTAATATTTCTATTGCGATATGTGATTCTTTCACCATTAATGGTCAATTGACCAAATATATTCACGGCAGGATTGGGTTGGCTGAGATCATTGACATTTAGCACATGGATAATATCATCAGCTATGCCCAGGGGTTGAGTCAACACTGTGCTGTTGTTGAGAGTAATGCGATACAGACGTTGATTACCACGCATGTCTTGGAAGATGCGGAAAGATGTAGCTTCGGGCACTGTGCTCTGGGTCATGGATGTAATCACCAAAACATCGGTCGATCCGATGATACTACCACCAATGGTGACTACGCTGCCTGATGTGGTATATTCCTCACCGGCTTGTAAACGGTTACCATTCATAGTAACCCACAATCTGCTTGAATTTGTGATAACTCGGCCCGTGTCAAAATTATTTGAAAGGGTCACAGTGTCTACCGTATAATCAAACGATCCTGGATCTCCTGAGACACTGCCTTCATCGAAACCTGTAGAATCATATGGGTCACCAGTGGTCGTGCTAGTCTCTGTGGGTCCTCGAAAAACTTGTGTGAGTAATCTTTGTTCAGCGGTGTCATTCCATGTGGTTACTGCAAACACGCTATTGATGGCAGCACCAACACGCAGTATCAACTGATTATTGTTCACTATATAGTCAGCCATTGTGGTCACTGCTATCTTGATTCTAGCATTATTGCTTGGTGCCGTAGCAAATTCTACATAACGATTACTGCTGCCATCCCACGCACTTACCGTGTAATTTACTGCTAAATTTTGCAGCCTGTCGTCAATGTACACCACCACATCATTGTCTGCAATGAGACCTTGTGGTATGTCACCCTTGGTAGGCAAATAGTATGGTCCAATTGAACTACCATCACCAAAATATTCTATTGATTCTGGTGGCCGCAAACGCTTACCATTACGTTCCACTATCATGTCAATGGCATTTGTGCCTTGAAGGCTGTTAGCTAGATTATAGATTGACGTGCTACCATCGTAGGTAAAATATTCTGTTACTGGAAAACTCCAGGATCTTTGTGGATTTGTGGGTCCAAATGCAGTAACAACAACTCGGTGCGTGGCATCATAGGTATTGGTAAACAATATTCTAGTTTCATAACCATTTATTGGTGCGCGGGTATAGCTTTGGATAATTTCACCATTGACCAACACCAACAGGTCTTCCAGCACACTGTTTGCATCAACTATGGTGTAAAATGTCACATCAAATGATGATCCACTGTTGATGTTACTATTGACACGATACACGTTGTTGTTGAACCTTACATAAGTGCCTTGCAAATATGTGGTAAGTGTTGTCCAAGGCACAGCAGTAATTACAGGAATAGTCAATGAATTTCCAAC
>Ga0194126_10010126_pt1 | contig 12409 bp, 10 predicted proteins | sample TA2KigC150mmetaG_FD_148641 | JGI IMG/M metagenome (GOLD analysis project Ga0194126, IMG submission 148641) | Freshwater microbial communities from Lake Tanganyika, Tanzania - TA2015035 Kigoma Deep Cast 150m | ecosystem: Environmental > Aquatic > Freshwater > Lake | place: Tanzania: Lake...
CCAGTCCATTTCAGCCCGCGCATGAAACAGATACTGGTACACGAAAGTGCTTGTCACGATTAACCCCAACAGTAACAACGTGGCAATCAACGTAAGCACGCATGAAACGGGACAACGCCGCCAGAACACTAGAGCCAGGACCAACCCCACAAGATACACGAGCATGATGGGCGTTACGCCCAAGAATTGTTTGACTGTCGAGACGATGACGTCGTTCATTGAATAACCTCACTGTTCCGTTTAGTGAGTCCCTGTAGAACTCCCGCGCCTCACAGTGTAAGCTTGGGCCGGCCGGCAATCCACCGTGGCGCCGCATGTTTTGATCCGTATCGTCCACCGGCGCTATCCCACAGCGACAGCCGATAATAAGCCGCTACTTCATCGCTGGCTTTCACGCTCACCAATCGTCGGGGGAGTCCCGTCAGCGACGAACGTGGCCCGTACGCCCGTAGGTTATTGGAACGTTACTTCGACGATGGAAAAATCGTCGGCCAGTTGATCGCAGCCGTGCAAGGCGTGGACGTGATGCAGCAGGCGGTCCATGACCGGTTCATCGGGCGGCGTCGTGCGGATCAGTTCCAGGAAGTTTTCGAACGGCCACATCGCGCCGTCCGGCTGCTCGATCTCGAATACGCCGTCGCTGAAGACCAGCAGTCGGGCGCTCGGAGTCAACTCCACGGTTCGCATGTCAAACTCCAACTCCGGCATCATGCCGATAATGGGTCCGTCGGATTCGAGCTGACTGAGCGCGCGCTCTGGTTGCGTGGTGCCGCTCAACAGTAGCGCAGGCGGATGGCCGGCGCCGGCATACGTCAATTGCCGCGTCTTGGACCGATACACGCCGTACCAGATGGTGAAGTACTTGTTGTCGTGCTGGTCCATGTCGAACGCCGCATTCAATCCCGCCAGCACTTGCCCCGGATCGCGAAAGTCGGTGCGCGGCAGGGCCTGGGACCGCAGGACATTCAACGCCGAAACCGACATGAGCGACGACCCGACGCCGTGGCCGCTGACGTCCAGCAAGAAGACGGCGAAGTGTTCATCGTCCAACCAGTGGTAGCTGAACGAATCGCCGCCCAACTGCGTGCAGGGGACGAACCGCCAATCGACGCGGGCGAGTCCGCGCTCCATCGGAGCGGGCAATAGCGACCGCACGTACTTCGCGGCCTCCGCAATCTCATCGGCCAGCAGACGCCGGCTTTCAGCCAGCGCACGGTACGCCTCGTTCCGCTCCAGTTGGGCAATGTAGCCTTTCGAGTGGTATCGGACGCGGGCCACCAATTCCAATCGGTCCGGCAACTTCACGAGATAATCGTTCGCCCCGACACCAAAGGCCTCCGCTTTGATGATCGGCTCCTCCTTCGTCGAGAGGACGATGAGTGGAATTTCGCGCGTGGCCGGGTTGGCACGGAAGAACTTGACCAGCGTCAGGCCGTCAAGTTCCGGCATCACCAGGTCCTGCAGAATCACCGTCGGACCAATCGCATTGGCTTGTGCGATGGCCGCGGTCGGATCCTGGCAATAGTGGAAGACGATATCGTTTTCGGGTGCGAGCATCCGGCGCACGGCTTCAGCGACTATCGGCTGATCGTCCACCAACAGCACGGTCACTGGACGCGGCGGCGAGGCAGCAGACTGGATTTCAGCGGGGGTCGGTGGAACGCTCATGAACGACTCCGATAGCCCGTGGGGACAAGAGATTCACAACGGAAATCGGCCCGTGCACAATCGCGAGGCATGCAGGAGTTGCGCGTTCTGGCGACACACGGCCTTTCGCCAAAAGGAGACCCAAAGAAACCCGAAATTCGCAACAGATCCAGATGCCCGAAGTCCCATTGTGCAGAACATCTTCTGGCGAAAACCCTGGCCCGGCCGATGGTCCGGCAAGCCTTCGCCGCTGGATATTCTCAACTTCGAATCTGAGACATTTGAATGCGTGTCCGTTTCGGACTTCGCGTCTTCAGCCTTGATCCTGGCGATTTGCCCGCATTCGCTGAGCACGGGCACATAAAGGGCTTAACCATGTCACACGCAGAAGGTATAGCATCCGTCCTCGGCCAATTACAATAGAGGCAATGCCCTTGAACCGTGACACCCCTCGTCAGAGTACTTTTCATGGCCGACAAGCCGCCGCCAGACGCGGCACTGCTGGAACTGTTTCGGGCCGAACTTGAGACGCACCTGGCCACGTTGAACGCCGGAGTGCTGTCCCTGGAGACCTCGCCCCAGGATCCGCAGCTGCTCGAATCGCTGATGCGCGCGACGCACTCGATCAAGGGTGCGGCCAGGATTGTCGGTTTCGATGCGGCAGTGCGGGTGTCCCATCACCTGGAGGATTGTTTCGTCGCCGCTCAACGCGGACAGATCGCGCTCACCAGTGACGGCGTCGACGTGCTGTTGCGGGGCGTGGATGCGTTGAGCCGCCTGGGTGAGTCGATCGCTTCGGCGGGGGACGAGTCTGGCGTGACGCCGGCGGCGTTGGAGCAATTGCTGACCGAGATTGCGGTGGTGCGCAGTGGCGGATTGCCGAGTTCCGCGCGCGCCGCGGCTCCTGCCCAGCCCTCGGCCACCGCCGCTCCCCCTGCGACCCCACCGCACGAACTGCCGGATGATCACCCTCAAGCCGTACCGGTCCACGACGCGGTAACGCGGACCGGTCCGCCCGGTGACTGGGACAAGTCAGTGACAACAACCGGTCACTTGGCGGTGGTGTATGAGTTCGTTTGCGAGGCCAAGGAACATCTGGCCGGTGTGGTGCAGGGTCTGTTGGCGTTGGAACAGCAGCCCGGCACGGTGGATGCCGAACGCATCGATCGGCTGTTCCGGGCCGTGCACTCGGTCAAAGGGGGCGCGGGCTTCGTGGGCTGCCAGGTAATCGAGGAGCTGGCACATGCCGTTGAGCACGTGTTGGAGGAGTTGCGGCAGACTGGGGTGGCGCCGGACAGCGCCGTCATCGACTCGCTGCTGGCGGGAGCCGATCGCATTCTCGCGTTGCTGGATGACGTGGAGCGGAGCAACGAGTTGGACGTTGGCGACTTCGTGCGGCGGCTAAGACAATGTCTCGCGAAACCGCCTGCCACGGAGGCGGCGCGTCGCGTTGAACCGGACTCGCCAGACACCCGCCGCGTGCCAGAGGCTGTGGACGTCGGCACTCCTCCATCCTCGGTGCCATCCGCACCGAGCGCGCCGGCCGCGCCGATGGCCGCACCGGCCACATTCGGCGGAGATGCTCCTCGAGGGCCGGACCGCACGGCCACCTTGCGCATTCCCGTCCCACTGGTCGACCGACTGATGACACTGGCCGGTGAATTGGTCCTGGTGCGGAATCAGGCGCTGCGCTCGATCGATGCAGGCGAAGCCGCGATCCGGCCGGTGCTGCAGCGATTGGACGCTCTGACCAGTCAGTTGCACGGGGCCGTGACTCAAACCCGCATGCAGCCCGTGGGAAACTTGTTCGCCAAATTCCCGCGGACGGTCCGCGATCTGGCCCGACAGATGGGGAAGACGATCGGACTGGAAGTGGACGGCACGGAAGTCGAATTGGACAAGAGCGTCCTGGAACTGCTGTCCGATCCGCTGACGCACCTGATCCGCAACTGCTGCGATCACGGCCTGGAATCGCCCGCGGAGCGCGCGATGGCCGGTGTTCCTGCTCTTGCCGAAAAACATCGGACGCCCGTTGGGGTTTGTGGCAACATCGATCATCGACACGGAAGTGTTGCCCGCGGGGATCGCGTGCACGGCGCCGCAAGTCGACGGTGTGGTCGGTTCGGCGATTCTCCACGGCCGCATGACGCTGCTGCTGGATCTCGGCCGACTGGCTGAGTTGGGGAACCCGGCCCGCATGGCGCGACAAGCCGTTGCTGCTCAGCCTCTCAAGAAGCGGATCCTGGCCGTGGACGACACGGAGTTCTTCCGGGAACTGGTGCGCGGCTATTTGGAGGCGGACGGTTATGAAGTGGTCACCGCGGCGGATGGAGCCGAGGCGGTGCGGAACCTGGAGATCGGCAAGTTCGATCTGGTGGTGTCCGACATCGAAATGCCGGGCATGGACGGCTGGGAGTTGGCAAGCACGATCCGGGCACGCCCGGAAATCGCCCGGACGCCTCTGCTGGCATTGACGACGCTCAGCAGCGACGCCGACCGGGCTCGGGCCAAGACAGTCGGTTTCGATGGCTACGAAGTGAAACTCGACCGAGAGCGCTTTCGGGAAGCCGTGTCGGGACTATTGCAGAAGGGTGATGAAGCGAGGACGACCTGATGTCACAACCAACAAGCGGTCCGATGGTCGCCGGCAGTCGCACGGGAAGCGTGCGGAGCTATACGACGTTCCGGCTGAGGAGCGGCTTGTTTGGCACGGCGACCAGCGCGGTGAAGGAGATCACGGCCTTGCCGCCACTGACTCCGATCCCGCACGCGCCGGCCGCGGTGCGCGGATATGTCAATCTGCGCGGACATATTGTCCTGGTCGTCGACTTGCACTGCCTGTTGCAGCGTGAACCGGCCGCGCTGCGTCCGGAAAGCCGGCTCATTGTCTTCAAGGCCCATCTGGGTGATGCCTTCGGCATCCTCGTGGAGCAAATCGGCGACATTGTCGAGTTGAGCGATGAGCAGACGGAAGCACCTCACGCCGGGACGGACGACAGCGGCTGCGATCTCGGCGACTGGCCCGAGCACGAACTGATCCGCAGCGTCGGGAAGCTCGACGGTGCCTTGTTGTCCATCCTCGAAGCACACCAGTTGCGGCCGCGCCTGGAACGCGCGGTCGCCGGCACGATCAAACGACAGGAAACCGACTATTCGTCCGGGCGGAAGGAATCGAGTGTGAACGCGTCCTGAAGTATTTGTTGGCAACATCGGCGCGCCGTGCGCGCACGGTGCAAATCCGACATCCGAGGCACGAGATCTGGAACCAATACAAATGCCAGGAATTCAAATGTTCGAATGGAGGGCAGAGGAATGGAATGATTATTCCCTTGCCCGAGATCCTCTTGCCTATTGAAGACCACTGCCGCGCCAGCGGCCTCGAATTGTTGGCGCGGTCCAAGACGTCGCGTAGAGTCTTACGCTGTAACATCCACGCGCCGTTCGCGCGTCTGTGAAGGACGGATTGCCAATCCGTCCTACTTGGGTTGCGGCCGCGGGCCGCGTTGGGAGACTTTGCCGTGCATCATCTGCGAATCCGCACCAAACTCAGTCTGATCGTTGGCATCCTTGTTCTGTGCGTCCTCGCCGTGGCGACGGTGGGCTACCGCCGCCTCGGCGACGTGAACGAACGCGTGCAGCACATGGTGGACGTCACCTCCAAGAAGGTTCTCCTGACGGTCAGCATCCGTGCCGATCTGCAGCGGGCGCGGCGGATGGAGTTTCGTGCCGTGCTGGCCCTCGTCGACAAGGAATCCCAGGACGATGCGACGCTGGCTCGAGATATCTCCAAGCAGGTCGACGCCACCTACGCCGACCTGGACAAGTTGGTCGAGGCCGGCGCGAGTTCCGCGGAGCGGCAAGCGCTGCAGAAATTCCACCAGAGTTGGCAACAATACCGGACGAGCCAGGAGGAGGTGCTGACGCTGGCGGTGGAGAACTCGAACTTCAAGTCTCACGGCTTGAATACGGGCAAGATGTCCGAGAAAGTGGCGGCCATCAACCAGGCGGCCGCGACCGGGTTGCGGCAGATCGAGAAGTTGCGGGCCGAGGCCCAGTCGGCCAACGAAGTCAATAGCGTGGCGCCCCTGGAGCGGGATTACCAGGCGGTTGCCCGACTCCAGGTCCTCGCGCTGGAGATGCACCGCCTGTTGAGTCTCCAGGTCCACGACACGACGGACGAGGAGATGGACCGCGTGGTGGAACAGAACGCGAGTTGGCAGAAAGAAGCGGACGACCTGCTGAAAGAACTGGCTGCCTCAACAGACAGCCGCGGGCTCTCGTGGGTGGAGCCTTTAAGCGTCGCGTTCCGGGGACTCCCGCCTCTGGTGGCCCAGCTGCAGAAGCTGTTGCGGGCCAACTCGAACACGCGTTCCATTCGCATGACGTTCGCTTCCAACGAGCATATCGACGACTGCATGACAGCCCTGGCGGATCTGATCACGAAGCTGAACAGCGACTTGGAGAGCGACATGACCAGCGTTGGCGACACATCACGGTACGCGCAGCGGCTGATGGTCTACGTGCCGCTGGTGTGCGTCGCCGTCAGCCTGGTGCTGGCGGTCCTGCTGACGCGTTCGGTGACGGGGCCGCTCACCAAGGGCGTGGCCTTCTCCGAGGCGATGGCTCAAGGCGACCTGACGCAGCGGCTGGACCTCGCGCAGCGCGACGAAGTGGGACTGCTGGCTCGGGCCATGGATCACGTGGCGGCCGCGTTCGGCAAGATTGTCAATGAGATCCGCACTGTGTCCGGCAACATCGGGGCTTCCGCCTCGGAGTTGTCGTCGGTCTCGCACGAGGTGTTGGCGCAGAGTGAGGAAATGTCGGCCCAGGCGGGGCAGGTCGCCAGCAGCACGGAACAGATGGCCACCAACGTCAACACGATGGCGGCGGCGGCCGAGGAGATGAGCATGAATGTGGCCTCGATCTCTTCGGCCAGTGAGGAGATCAGCGTCAACGTCGGCACGATCTCCGCGGCAGCGGAAGCCACCGCCCGCAACGTGACCACGGTGGCGGCGGCCCTGCAGGAGTCGACGCGGGCCTTCGAGACCATCTCGCACGACGCACGCGACGGCTCGCAGGTGGCCAATCGCGCCACGAGCATGGCGGACGGAGCCGGCAACACGATGAAGGAACTGGAGCGGTCCGCGGCCGATATCGGGAAAGTGACCGAAGCCATCAAGATGATCGCCCTGCAAACCAACCTGCTGGCACTGAACGCCACGATCGAAGCCACCTCGGCGGGCGAGGCCGGCAAGGGGTTTGCCGTGGTGGCCCACGAGATCAAGGAACTGGCCCACCAGAGCGCCGCGGCGGCCGAAGACATCGCACGCAAGATCGAAGGCGTCCAGAGCAGCACGCGTGATGCCGTCGAAGTGATCCGCGAGGTGCAGCAGATCATCCACTCTCTCAACGCGTCCTCGATGCGGATTTCCGAGTCCGTCGACAAACAGAGCCTGTCGGCCCAAGCGAGCGCCGCCAACCTGGCGGAGGCCAGTCAAGGCGTGGAGCACATCGCCCGCTCGATCGCCGAAGTCGCCAAGGGCGCCAACGACATGGCGCGCAACGCCGGCGAAGCGTCCGCCGCCGCCAACGACATGTCGCGGAACGCCAGCGAAGCCGCCAAGGCCGTGGGCGACATCTCGGGCAACATCCACGGCGTCAGCCAGGCGACTCGCGATAGCACGACCAGTGCCCAGCACGTCAACGCGGCCGCGCAACAACTGGCAGCGATCGCCACGCAACTGCAACAACTCGTCGGACAATTCAAAATCCAGGATTGACCGACGGCCCTGGCGCCGTCACATTGAGCGGACGGAAACACGAGACCGTCAGGCCGCCCGCGCGGATGGGGACCATGGAGCGCGGGAGTGAGGAGACGCCATGCCGCCGCACGCTCGCGTGCTGATCGTCGACGACTCGCGGATCTTCCGCTCCGCCCTGGAGGCGTCACTGACCGGCCAGGAAGGGATCGAGATCGTCGGCTCGGTCTTCAGCGGGCAGAAGGCCTTGGAGTTCCTCCAGGCCACGCCGGCCGACGTGGTCACCCTGGATGTTGAGATGCCGGGGATGGACGGCCTGGAGACGCTCCGCGCGATCCAGCGACGGAACGCGCAGCAGACACCGGGCGGCGAAGTCGGCGTGATCATGGTCAGTGCGCACACCAAACGGGGCGCGGACGTGACGGTGCAAGCGCTCCGCGATGGAGCGTTCGACTTCGTGACCAAACCCAGCGGGCCGGACGCCGACGAGAATCTGGCACAGCTTCGGCGGCAACTGCTGGGGAAGATCCACCAGTTCCTGGCCAGCCGCAAACGGACCCGAGGCTGGGGGGGGCTCGCCGCCGAACCGCCGGCTCCGTCGCGGACTCCGCTGGTCGCGCCCGGCCGGCGCCGCCAATGGCTCCAAACGGTCCCCCGACGCGCGGCCCGCGCCCTGGCCATCGCCGCCTCGACCGGCGGCCCGAAAGCGCTCGAAACGCTGTTGCCGATGCTTCGCGCACGCACGGACCTGCCGATCCTCGTCGTGCAGCACATGCCGCCGAAATTCACATTGTCGTTGGCGGAAAGCCTCGCGCGACTGTCCGGCGGAACCGTGGTCGAGGCCCAGGACGGCGACGTGATTCGCCCGGAGGCCACCTACATCGCACCTGGCGGCAAGCACATGCTGCTGCGCCTCGATCAGGGACGCCCGATCCTTGGCATCAATGAGCAGCCACCCGAAAATGGTTGCCGCCCCTCGGCCGATGTGTTGTTTCGTTCGGCCGCCGCCGTGTTCCGCGGTGAACTCGTCGCCGTCATCCTCACCGGCATGGGCCGGGACGGCGCGGCGGGCTTGGGTGCCGTGAAGCGGGCGGGCGGCTACACGCTGGTGCAAGATGAGGCCACGAGCGTCGTGTGGGGCATGCCCGGCGGCGCGGTCGAGGCCGGCGTGGTTGACGAAGTCGTGCCGCTGGCCGAGATCCCCGACGCCGTCAAACAACTTGTGGCTGGCACTGACAAGGGCTGACATGGAACTGACACAGGCAGCATTCGATGACCTGCGTCAGTCGATCCATCGGCTGTGCGGCATCGTGCTTACCGAGGACAAGGAATACCTGGTCCGGCATCGGCTGGAACCCGTGGCGCGCCGGTGCGGCTGCCGCAGCCTCGACGAATTCCGGACGAAACTCGCCGGCAGCGAGGCGATCCTGCTGCAGGGCGCCATCATCGAGGCCATTACCACTCAGGAAACCGCGTTCTTCCGCGATCGACACCCGTTCGATGCCCTGCGGCAGCACGTCTTGCCGGACCTGGTGCGGACCCAACGCGCCGCGACCGGCGCGATCCGCCGCCCGATCCGGATCTGGTGCGCGGCCGCCGCCACCGGTCAAGAGCCGTACAGCCTGGCCATCCTCATCCAGGAATGGACACACGCCTCGCGGCCGCACGGGCCGAGGCCCGAAGACTTTTCGATCACGGCCACCGACATTTCAGCCGAGGCACTGGCCACCGCCACCACGGGCGCGTACGAGCGGCGGCAGGTCGACCGAGGCTTGAACACCACTCAAATCCACAAGTACTTCGAGCACTGCGGCGAACGCTGGGTAGCACGCCCAGCCCTCCGCAAACTCGTCGAATTCCGCCGTCTGAACCTGATTCAACCGTTCACCGACCTGGGCATCTACGACCTGATCCTCTGCCGCAACGTGCTCATCTACTTCGACGAAGACACGCGGCGGAGGATCTGCCACCAGTTCTACGCGATGCTCCCCGAAGGCGGCTGGCTGCTGCTCGGCGCGGCCGAGAACCTGTACGGCATCACCGATCGATTCCTGTCGGTCCGCTTCGGAGATACCTTGATCTATCGTAAGCCGCTCCCCCCTGCGGCAGTCTGACGCGCCACAACCCCGGCGACGCCTTGTCGCCGAAGGGAAACTGATTTTCCTTGACGGGGATAAGGCCATGGCTGAACTCCGGGAGGAGCCCCGTGGAGACTCGGATACTTGAATGGGCGAAACGAAGAAGGAATCAACGAATGCTCGACCGTGATTCGTTGACGCCTAGATTCGTTGGGGCCACCTCCGCATCTGCGTTTGGCTGCGGCCGGAAGGCCGCGTTAGTTCACCTCCGCTTGAGCCGGATGGCTAACAGCTTGAGCCAGGAACTGGACTCACACGCCGTGACTCCCGCCCCACAAGTGCACTAGGCTTCTTCCGTGAACGTGAACTTCAGGGCCGCAGCCAGTTCGCGCATCGGCTCCCGCAGATCCCCATAGAACGTGACGCGGTGCCAGCCGTACTGGTCCCAGTACGTGAAGAGTTTCTCGACATCGCCCACCACCTCGCCGGCCAGTTTCGTGCGGCAGGCGCGGTCGATGACGATATTCTCCACGGCTTTCGCGCGGTGCAGCAGGATCTCGCGCCGGCCGGGATGGATTTCCATGGTGGTCGTCATGTAGTCGGCCGGCAGGAAGGACCGCACTGACGCGCCCTTGCGATCCTCCGCGTGCGTCAGGATCTCGAATGGATTCGGATCGCTGGCCGGACCGAGCATCCGCGTCGGCGCCACGCAGTGCGCGTAGATGATCTGCCGCTTGGACGTATCGAGGACCGGGTCAGAGATGAACCCCGGCCGACCCGCGAGGTGCTTGATCACGATCATCGTGGCGGTGGAAAGCAGATCGGCCTCGCACGCGCCCACCAGGCCGACATCCAAGAGCTCCACGAATCCCAGGCACGGGTAGGCCTTGAGGTGCCCGCCGTAGAACCCGCCCAGACAGTTGATCGTGATCGCCTCGGCCTGGTGTTTCTCGAGCAACGCCTGCTGCGCGAGGTAGAGCCGCGCCGACTTCGCGAGAGTGTCGTCGGGATCGTCGATCAGGACGCTGCGGGCCGCGGACTTCCAACGCTCGGCCAACTGCCGTGCCTTCCCTTCATCGGCCTGCTCGCACATGGCCGACAGCTCCTCAAAGCCGATCGGAACGACGCCTATGCCAAGGTGCTGCTCGATCTCTTTCCCAACGTTCTGCATGGCGCCGCCAACTGTCAAGAGCTTGACACCCTTGATCGCCTCCAGACATTGCCCGATGCCGGCCAGTTGGAGCGTGTCCTCGCGGCAGGGCCGAGGGTCGCTGGCGGCCGTGCGCTGCTGTCGCACGCGGTCGCAGGCGGCCACGAAGTCCGTAACACCGTCTCCCCGCTTCACCACTTCAAAACAGTTCGCGGCGGCGGCCAGGTCCTCGACGTTTGTCGACGAGACCACCGAGAAGTTCTTGTGCTGGCGGCGCAGTCCCGCCGTGAAAACCAGGAACCCCCCGCTGCCCGAAAACGGAAAATCGGCCACAATCGTCGGCTTGCCGGAAGCGACAATCGTCTGCATCACCCGCACCCAGTTGTTCATCTGGTGGACGATGTAGCCGTCGATGCGGTCGGCGTCATGGGCGTCGAGCAACTTTTGCGCGTCTTCCGGACCGTGCGCGGCAGTCACGAGGAACTCGACGTTCGGGCAGAGCTTCCGCAGCGCTGAGGTCACGCGCTCCACGTCCGGCGCAAAGTCGTACCCGATGTGAGGCCACGTCGGCCGATCCTGCTTGAGCGTGAAACAGGCGAAAATCAACCGCACCCGCGCACGCGTCGAGTCCGCCGCCGCGCTGGCACCCTCACCCGCCTCCAAACTGCACCCGGGCAGCAGGCCCCGCGCCGCCCACGCCGCACACACGCCGCAGCCGGCAGCCAAGAGCCGCCGTCGACTTAAGCAACACTCACAACTCGACAGCACAGATGTATCGGTGGCCATGGTGATCTCCCCCTCCCACGTGCATCACGACAGAACGCATCCCAACGTGCGTCGATACTAACAAAGTGCGACACGCAATTGAACAACGGGCGACCTCGGCTATCACCGCGCGATACGGCACGCGGAAAGGCGAGGCACTGGAGGCTGTAACGGCGCAACACGTGACGGGGGAGAGGGGACTTCTTTCGCCGGCCGTTTTCATCAGCCCAGAAGTACTCCGTCAATTGCTTCTTGGCCGCCGGCAACGGCGGATGAGTTGATTTGTTGAGCTGTCGTGCTTGAGCGGAGGTTCCGTGGCGTTCTCCAGTTCCGCGACGACGCATTGGGCGAGCGACTTGCCCAGTTCCACTCCGAACTGGTCGAAGCAGTTGATGTTCCAGATCGCGCCCTGGGTGAATACGGCATGTTCGTAGAGAGCGACGAGTTTGCCCAGGGTTTCGGGCGTGAGACGGTCGGCGAGGATCGTGTTGGACGGTCGGTTGCCTTCGAAGATCCAGTGGGGGACGAGCGAATCCGGAGTGGGTTTGGCGACAACCTCATCGCGCACCATGCCGCGGGCCAGCGCTTCGGACTGGGCGATGACGTTTGCCAGGAGCATGTCGTGGTGGCGTCCCAGCGGGTTGAGTGGCTCGACGAAGGCGACGAAGTCGCAGGGGACAAGCCTCTTTCCTTGATGAATCAGCTGGTAGAAGGAGTGCTGGCCGTTGGTCCCCGGTTCGCCCCAATAGATCGGGCCCGTGCCGCAGGGTACGTCGGTACCGTCGATCGTGACCTGTTTACCGTTACTCTCCATGGTCAGCTGTTGCAGGTAGGCCGGGAATCGCATCAGGTACTGGTCGTACGGCAGCACGGCGACGGTTTCGGCGCCCAGGAAGTTGTTGTTCCAGATCGCCAGCAGGCCCATCAGCACGGGCAGGTTCCTGGCGAACGGGACGGTGCGAAAATGCTCGTCCATCCTGTGGAAGCCGTGCAACATGTCGCGGAAGTTC
>Ga0194126_10010137_pt1 | contig 12401 bp, 10 predicted proteins | sample TA2KigC150mmetaG_FD_148641 | JGI IMG/M metagenome (GOLD analysis project Ga0194126, IMG submission 148641) | Freshwater microbial communities from Lake Tanganyika, Tanzania - TA2015035 Kigoma Deep Cast 150m | ecosystem: Environmental > Aquatic > Freshwater > Lake | place: Tanzania: Lake...
ACGCGAGCGCTGTATGGGTTGAACAGCTCGAACAGAGCCCTGGCGAGCTACGGGAGGCGGCTGCTCTTGGCCCGGCGTTTGATCGAGGCCGGGGTTCGATTTGTCCTTGTTTTCGCACCCGTTAAGGATGCGAACTGGGATCACCACAGCGATGTGAGGGGAGGTTTGACGAAGGCCTGCGCTGCGACCGATCAGCCGGGCGCGGCGTTGATTCAAGATCTCCGCGCGCGCGGCTTGCTCGACACGACGATTGTTTTGTGGGGCGGCGAGTTTGGGCGTCTGCCCATCACTCAGGGGCAGGGGGGACGGGACCATAACCGGCACGCCGGCGCATTCTGGCTTGCGGGCGGAGGATTCAAACGAGGTTTTGCCTACGGGGTCACCGATGACCTGGGCTACCGGGTCGTAGATCAGAGAGTGACGGTGAGCGATCTCCACGCGACTATCTTGAACCAATTCGGGTTGGATCACCGCCGACTTTCTTATCTCCACGCTGGCCGGCTTGAAACGCTCGTCGATGCCGAAGTGACTGGCGCCCAGGTTGTGAATTCAATTCTGTCTTGAAGGACGCCCGGCCCCACCGGCCTCAACTCATCACGAGAAAAGCATTGACGGCGCAAATGAAACAGAGAAAGAATGAATGAGTACCACTGAGCAACAATTCCTTCCACCAGCCGGACTTCCGAGAGGGAATCGTGTTGGCCGGCGGTGCGATGCAACGGCGCTATGAAAACGACATTGAGTTCTCGTTCCGGAGCTGAACCTGCACGAGGATTCACACTGATTGAATTGCTCGTTGTGATCGCCATCATCGCGATTCTGGCTGGCATGCTTTTGCCTGCGTTGTCCAAGGCCAAGAGGATGGGGCAGCGGACCACGTGCCTGAATAATCACAAGCAATTGCTGCTTTCAATGACCCTCTATGCGAATGATTTTCAGGATTCGCTTCCTTTTCATGGAGCGGGACCGCTGCCCCTGATCTGCTGGCTGACCAAGTTTCCACTTCCCTCCCCCGTCACTCTTTCCAATGTCACCAGCGGCCAGTGTTATCCCTACCTTCAGAGCACCGCGGTGTTTTTGTGCCCTTCGGATAAAACGAACGGCGGCATTTACGCGACTTTGTACAAGCAACGTTACCTTCGCTGCACGAGTTACATCATGGAAACCACCAGCCAACCGGCATGGCAAACGAAGCCCTACGGCTTGAAACTCGGCGCGTTTCGGGCCGATGGCATTCTGCTGATGGAGCCCGATCCAAGAAATCCTGGACCGCTTTTCAATGATGGCGCCAATGATCCGATCGAAGACCAGGGTGTCCAGCATGGGGACGGGTCCAACGTCGGTTGCTATGGTGGTTCTGCCGAGTACATGAAGTTCTCGCGCTGGAAGCAGGAACAGAAGGCGAATCCCAGCCGCCTGAATTGTGCGCCTTGAATCCGCCCGATGAATCGTTTGGCCTGAGCGGATCATCGAATTCCCATGAACAGCTCACCTCACAACTGCATCCTTTGCTTCATCATCGCCGCGAGTCTGGCTCTGTTAGCCGCATGTGACCGGAACCCGGGCAAAGCAAAGGCGGGGCAATTGCCCGACGCTCTTCCCCCAGACCAGGCGGCAATGCAGATCGAGAGTACGTTTTCAGCCAATCCGGACGAATGGGTGAAGACAACCGTCCAATCGGCGATCAAGGCGCTTCGCGACAAGAAGTACGATGCGGCCTATGCTGCGTTGCAAATGTTGAAGGTTTCCGGAAAGATCGGTGAGGCCGAGGATATGGCGGTTCGGAATGCGATCATCGGTGTCTCCATGGCGGCTGCCAGAGCTGCGGAACGAGGGGACGCGCAGGCCGCCGAAATGATGAAAAACATTCGGTAAACGGTGACAGGGAGGCCTCCGGAGCAGGAACGCGCCGCACTCAGTCGGGCAGGGGCCGCCCTTTTGTTTCTGGCGCGAAAAAAATGGTAATCACACCCACCAGGAAGATGGCGGAAAGTGTCATGGCTGACTGCCTGAGCGGGACTGCGAATCCCATGCCTGCATAGAGGACTGCCAGCTTGCCCAGGGTCAAGGGGCCAAACGCGGTGACAAATCGAGCCACGTTGTAGCAAAAGCCAATGCATCTTCCTGGAGGTTTGTTCGTTCCGGCTCCATGCAGGAACGCGCCGCACTCAGTCGGGCAGGGGCCGCCCTTTTGTTTCTGGCGCGAAAGAAATGGTAATCACACCCACCAGGAAGATGGCGGAAAGTGTCATGGCTGACTGCCTGAGCGGGGCTGCGAATCCCATGCCTGCATAGAGGACTGCCAGCTTGCCCAGGGTCAAGGGGCCAAACGCGGTGACAAATCGAGCCACGTTGTAGCAAAAGCCAATGCCCGTGCTTCGAAAACGGGTCGGGAACAATTCCGGAAAATAAATCGCATAACCGCCGTACATGGAAACCGAGCAAAAGCCGAGCATCGGAAGCATCCAGTAAACGTCGGAAGGCTGGCTTAATCGCCCGAAGGTCCACAAGGTCGCCACCATGGCAAGGAGAAATGACACCGCGAAAACCAGGCGCCTGCCATAACGGGTCGTGAGGAGGGTAAAGGCATATATTCCAATCATGCCTGCGACGTCCTGCAGCAGGGTGCCGCGCCCCACCAAACGATCACTCTCAGCCCGCCACTGTTTGGCCTGAAGTTTGGCTTCATTCTGATCGCCTTTCACGGCCGCCGCCAATTGATCCAAGTTGTAGGTTCGGATCCGGCCGCCGTCGGGAGCGCCGCCTAAATCAGCTTTGGCGGCGACGTTTTCTCTGACCAATTCGAGTTGAGCGTTTCGAATCAGTTCTGGCGTCCAGTAGCCGATTCCCCAGAGGCCCGTTTGCCCTGCGAAGCCCAGAAGCATTCCGACGATGAGATGAAAACGCAGCCGACGATCTTTGAAGAGCTCCCTGAGATCTCCGCGTTCCGGGCTGGCGTCGGCCAACTTGGGGTTCGCGTTTGATCCCTCTCGAAATGGAGCGCGGGAGGTGAGCCACGACTCGGGTTCACGCAAACGCAATCGAGCTACGACCGCCAGGATGGCCGGCAAGAAACCCAGGAGGAAGAGTATTCGCCATCCGGCAATTCCGTGAAATTCAGACTGCGGTCCCAGGTGAATGCTGATCCACGATGCCAGGATGTGCCCAAGCGCACCCAAACTCTGAAGCAGGCCCAGGCAGTAAGGCCGCGCCCGTTCCGGAACAACTTCAGCCACGAGCGCGAGCCCGGCCGCGTATTCGCCGCCAATTCCGATCCCGCAAAGAAAACGGTACAAGGCAAAGTCCCACCATGTCCGGGAAAACGCTGACAATCCGGTAAATAGCGCGTAGATCAGGATGGTCAGCGTCATCGTGCGCACCCGCCCGATGCGGTCCCCCGCCATCCCAAAGATCAGGCCGCCGGTGGCCCAACCGAAGATAAAGATCATCGTGGCGTATCCGGCGTGGGCCGTGAGCTGGGCATCGGAAAGGTTGGAAACCAGGTCGCGCACCGCGGGCGTGCGCGCGAGGACAAAGAGGCGCTGATCCATTCCGTCAAACAGCCACCCGAGGGTCGCTATGGAGAACACCCACCAATGGTAGCTGGTCATTCCTCGATACCACGGTCCAGCCCCTTCGGAAGGTGCGCCTGAACTTGCTTGTGATCGGGAGTCAGGCACGGGTCAGCCGGTCCGTCAGATGATTGTGGCCAAAGACGTCGGTGAGCCGCTGCTGTCGGCCCCCCTTCGGAAGGTGCGCCTGAACTTGCTTGTGATCGGGAGTCAGGCACGGGTCAGCCGGTCCGTCAGATGATTGTGGCCAAAGACGTCGGTGAGCCGCTGCTGTCGGCCCTCGAATGGGTAGGTCAGACGTTCGTGGTCGATCCCCAGGAGTCCCAAAATCGTCCCGTGAAAATCGTGCACGCTCACCTTGTCGGCAACCGCCTGGAATCCGAAGTCGTCCGTCTGGCCGATGACCTTTCCGCCACGGATTCCCCCGCCACACAGCCACGCGCTGAAGCCATACGGATTATGATCACGGCCGCGGGAACCCTGCATGACAGGCGTTCGGCCGAATTCACCGGTCCACACCAGCAACGTGCTTTCCAGCAAGCCGCGCTGTTTCAAATCCGCGATCAAGGCGGCGATGGGTTGGTCGATGCGGCGCGCGTTTTCCCGGTGGTTCTTCGCGCATTCCCCGTGGCCATCCCAATCGTTGTTGTAGAGGTGAACATAACGAACCCCTCGTTCCACCATCCGCCGCGCGAGGAGGCACAGCCTGCCAAATTTGGCCGTCGGCTCTTTCTCGGCGCCATAGGCTTCCCGGACGGCGGAGGACTCCTTCGAGATGTCGATCAGATCGGGAGCCGCCATCTGCATACGGAACGCGAGCTCATAGTTGGCCAGGCGCGCGGCGAGCCTTGAATCATCGGTGCGGTCTTCCTGGTATCTCCGATTCCAATGTTGAACCTGATCAAGGATTGAACGTTGGTCCGCCGCTTGGAACGCCGGAGTCAGATTCTGAATCGGAGCACCTTCGGAGCGGATGACGGTCCCCTGATAGATGGCGGGGAGAAATCCCGAACCATAACTCACGGTGTTGCCCGCCCGGAACCCTCCGTCGCTCATGACCATATAGGCTGGCAGGTTGTCACTCTCGCAACCGAGGCCATACGTGACCCATGCGCCAATACTGGGGTGACCGAGGCGGACCGATCCCGAATGGAGCAGGCCGAGGGCGGGTCCATGGATAAACGACCCATGATGGCACGAGCGCAATATCGCGAGATCATCGGCGTGGCTCGCGAGTTGCGTGAAGAGTTCGGAGATTTGAATGCCCGACTGTCCATACGATCGAAATTGAAACGGAGAACCCATGAGCTTCCCTTCCGTTGCCTTCATGAACTGAAGGTTTAACCCTTCCGTTTTGAAGCTCTCCGGAAGCGGCTGCCCGTCCCGCCTTTGGAGCTCGGGTTTGGGATCGAAGGTGTCCATGTGGCTCGGTCCTCCGGTCATGAAGAGGAAGATCACATGTTTGGCTTTTCCGGCGAAATGGGGCGGGCGGGGCGAAAGAAGAGCTTTCTCCATCACGGCTGTTTCGGAGGCCAATGTCTTCCGGCTCAGGAGTCCAGCCAAGGCCAGAGCGCCAAAACCAAAGCTGGATCGCTCCAGAAACTCCCTGCGGGAATGCACGCGGATCCGTCGGCCGCAGGCGTACGGATTCGGCGCCGATCTCAATGGAGCGGCGCAATGGACCTCAATCGACATAGGAGAATTCATGCAGGTTGAACAGGGACAGGCAGAACTTGGCCAGGGCCGCGCCGCGTTCTCTCGAAACGGAACCCGGCAGATCCACGGAGGCGTCCAGCTTGTCTCCGGATCTCTCGAGCGATTCCACCAGGGAAATCGATTCCTGGAGTTCCCCGCTCGTTGGCTTGCGAGCAAATGCCAGTTTCCAGGCGCGATCCACGCAGGCCTCCAGCGCGAAGTCGATCGGCGTCAGGGGAGGTTGCGCCGGTCCGGCCGTTCCTCCTCCGTTCTCCAGAGACTCGCCATATTGCCATCCTGAATCTGTGGGATTGGAAATCAGAGTAAAGTCCGCCATGAGATCTGCGACTCGGGTCGAAGTAGTGATTGTCCAATGGACGCCCACAAAATCTCCTTCGAGGATTTCGAGCCGGAACGTGTCGCCCGGGGAATAGGCGATCGAGCTCAGAGATGCTCCGTTCCGGGCGCCCGAGGACAGCGCCAACGGATTAGCGGAACTTCCGGAAGCATCCTGGAGAATCCCCTCGGCCAGGAGGTCGCGATCGTTTTTCCATAACTTCCATACACCCGAACGTCCGAGATGCCTGACGTTCCACAAGCCCCCGCGCAGACTCGCCACTCCCGCGGGATCCGAGACGGGGACTTTCCAAAGGACGCTTGAACTTCCATGGGTCAGGACCGCGCCGATGGGTGCGTCGAACCCAGCAGGGGCATTCGTGTTTGCCATGCGCTTCGCCCATCCCGCGTGCCGCCCGGATTTGCTGCCCAACCATCCCGGCTGACCGGGCCCAAAGTCCGGCGCATTCCAACCTTCTCTCCCCACTGAATCCTTGAAGAGTCGCGCGGCAAATTGCTCTGCCTGGCGCACGGCGGTGCGATTGTTCATCAGCCACAAGGCTTGGGGCGCGACGGTCGTCACATCCCGTGATGGCGCGGACACGGCATTGACGGGCCAATCGTAGACGTCAAACAGCGGAAACCGATAATTGCGCCGGACCAGAATGTAGATTCCACGCCGCGTATGTTCCGCGGGATCGGCGCTGACCGTCCAATATCCGGGTGGCTGTTCATCCCGGACGAGCGGTGGCACGACCGGGCGGCCTCCCATCTTGCCATTCAACGTGCCCGCAACGGCATGAATGTTGTCCCACAAAAGCTCCGCTTCAAGCCGTCGGCGTTGTCCTTTCCAGCAAGCCGTCGGCGTTGTCCTTTCCAGAAGTAACGGTTCTGCGGATCCAGTTTCAGGTTGTTTGAGTTAAGCCAGCGGCTGTCGGCCTGGTAAGCGGCACTTGTCATGATGAGCCGGTGCAGTTTCTTGAGGCTCCATCCGTTGCGTATCAACTCCGATGCGAGCCAGTCGAGCAGTGCAGGATGCGATGGCGCGTCGCCGGCCTTTCCAAAATCATTGGGCGTCCCCACGATGCCCCGGCCCATGTGCCAGGACCATACACGGTTCGCCATGACACGGGCCGTCAAAGGATGTTTTGGCTGGGTCAGCCAGAGCGCGAGCTGCTTCCTGCTTCCGAACGGACCCGGAAGCGGGTCCTGGCACCCCGTCGCTTTCCGGAGCACGTCAGGTAGATCCGCGGTCACGGGATCGCGCCGCAAGTTCAGTTCGCCGCGGCTGAGAATGTGAATGGCGGGGACGAGTTCCGGCCGTTCGTGTCCGAGGACGCTGACGGTGGGCACCTCCATCAATCCATCAAATGGCAGGCCCTGGGCGCCCTGGGCGTCGTTTTGAGGCAGTGCGAGGATGGCATTGGCGATGGTTTCCAGCAGTTGCTGTTTTTCCTTCTTCTCCGAATCACTCAGTGTGCGACTTTGCACTCGCTTTTCAAAGAGACGGTAGGCGCGACGCGCCTCGTCTGCCGCAATTATCCTGGGATAATGTTGCCTGAAGTCGGCAACTCCCATGGCGGGTATGATGGGCACCTCCACTTGCTTGCTTCCGGCAAAAGCGGCGGCAAGCCCGTACCAATCCTTCTGGGTGAACGGATCGGACTTGTGGTCATGGCAGCGCGCGCACTGAAAAGTAAGGCCGAGAAAGGCATTGGCAGTCGTGTCCACCCAGTCGGTAAAGATTTCGTAATTCCGCTTGGGTGTGTCCATGTTGGATTCATGGATCTGCGTCCCCAGGGTGTAGATCCCGGTGCCGGTCCGCGCCTCCAAGGCCCGCTCCTTTTCGGCTGAGAGCTTATAGGTTCCGTCGAGGGCAAGATCATTCGGCCAGAGCTCGTCTCCCGCGACCTGTTCCTGGACGAAGCGGTCGTATGGTTTGTCGTCATTGAACGACTTGATCACATAATCGCGGTAACGCCACGCGTTTCGATAGTAGATGTCCGTCTCATATCCTCCGCTGTCGGCATATCGAACGACGTCCAGCCAGTGACGACCCCATCGTTCTCCATAATGTTTGGATTCGAGAAGTTCGTCGATCAGCTTGGACCAGGCGTCGGGTGAAGTGTCGGCGAGAAACGCTTCCACGCGCTCAAAGGAGGGCGGAAGCCCCACGAGACCACGCGCTCAAAGGAGGGCGGAAGCCCCACGAGATCGAAATAAGCGCGCCGCACCAGCGTTCTCCGATCGGCTGCGGGAGCCCTCTCCAGTCCCTTTTCGGCCAGCTTGGAATCGATGAAGTAATCGATCGGGTTGGCAGCGCCCTTGAATGAATCGATGGAACCGGGTGTCAACGCTTGGATCGGGCGCAGTGACCACCAATCGAGCGGATTCGAACTGTGTGCGCCATTCCGATCCGCGGCGATGGTTCCGGTGGGGCTTGCTGAGTTTGTTCTGGGATCGGGTGCGCCCATTCGAATCCAGGTTTCAAAATCTGTAATCTGCCGGGGAGTCAGAGGACCGCCACTCTTTCGCGGCGGCATTTTGAGATCGGGATCTTGCTGCCGAATCGCCTTGATCAGCAGGCTGGTTTCCGGATTGTCGGGTGTCACCGCCGGGCCCGAATCTCCTCCGGCGACCCAACCCTGGCGGCTGTCCAGTTTCAGGCCGCCTTTCGACTTTCCCTGCGATGCGCTGTGGCACTCATAACAGCGTTCAATCAAAACGGGGCGTATCCTGGATTCAAAAAACTCGACACCTTCTGAAGTCAAGGGCGGCGCCGAAGTCTCCGGAGCCGCCACGCAGCGCAGAACGAGCAGGACCGCGATCAAGCACCGCAAGGGTCCAAGCGCTCCACGAACGCTGGCCGGGATCACGCCGGCGCGGGGACTTGAATTGAGGGAACGGAAGGAGGATGCGTTCCCAAGGCTGTTCATGCGTGAAGTTTCCAAGAATCTACGCTCAATCTCGAAGAAAGAGCAAGGGCCAAGTTGCCGGCGAATCATCGCTGTGGGCGGATCTGGAGGATTAATCGGCCATGGGACGCCCCGCTTCTCATCAGATGGAGGGCTTCATTTAGTCCCTCCAGCGGAAATCTGCCACCGATCTGGGGTTGAATCACACCGGCGTCCAGCCACGCCAGAGCGTCGGATGCATCCTGGATCGAGCCATTCCGCGACCCAATAATTTCGAGTTCGCGCTGCGCAATCTGTATCGTATCCAGCTTCGCGTGCTCGGGCTCCTCCCCAATAACCACCAGCTTGCCCATGCGGCGCAGAACCGATGCCGCAAATTCCATGGTCGCCGCAGTTCCGACGCAGTCGAAAGCACAGTCGGCGCCGTCCTCTCCGGCAAACGTCCGGATGCGGTCGACAGCTTCAGGTGCGGCGGGTGAAATCGCGAGGGAAGCTCCCGCACTGCGGGCGGAACCAAGGTTCTCTTCCGAGCGGCTCACAGCGACCACGCGCAGTCCGGCGTGCTGAAGCAGTTGAACCAGCATCAAGCCAATGCCGCCGGCTCCGACAACAACTGCGACCTCCTGGGCTTTCACTTGCGAGCGGCGGTAGGCATGGACGGCGGTGATCACACCGCAACTGACCAGGCCGCCTGTTTCGAAGGAGACTGCATCCGGGAGCGGAAGGACATTGCGAGCGGGCGCCTTGAAGTATTCCGCGAAGCCGCCGTGCTGCGTCACCCCAATGATGCCTCCCACTCGCGCGCATTGGGCGTCATGCCCGGTACGGCAAAATCGGCAGCACCCGCAAGTCAGGAACAAATGTGTCGTGACACGCTGGCCAACCCGAAGTCGTTGAACTCGTTCGCCGACCGCCGCGATGTGTCCTGCGGGCTCATGCCCGGGCACATGCGGAAATGCGGGAATATACGCGAGGCCATCCTGGATATGCAGGTCAGTCCGGCAGATCCCGCACGTTTCGGTGGCAATCAACACCTCTTCCGGACCGATCTCCGGCACCGCCACCTCCGCTACACGGAACGGCTGTTGCAGCCCGGCCAGAACGGCGGCTTTCATGATGCCAATCCCAGCTTCTGTTCGACAGCCCTAACGCTTTCCACGTTCCGCCGCGCTCCGTCTTCGAGCAAAGGGCAGTGATACATGTCGTTGGTCAATGTCCCCTTGAAGCCAATCTCTTGGAGGGCTGCTACGATGCCATCGAGGTCCAATTCCCCATCACCGAGAGGCAAGTGCAGCGCATATGTCTTCCGGTCGCCATCGGAATAGTGGACGTGCTTGATCCGAGGGCCAAGCCTTCGAATCATCTCGATATATCGGGTTGGATGTCCCACTCCATAGTGACAGCAATCGTATAAAAGGCCCACGTTGGAACGTCCGATGCCATCAATGAAGTCCTCCGCCCATGCAGGGTCCATGCTCCAGGTGTCGGGGTGAGGTTCGAAAACCAGTGACAATTGGCGCGCCTCAGCCAAATCAGCCACCTCCCCGAAGAAGGCAATGTTCTGGTGCAGGCAGTCCGCAGAGCTGCGATCCTGATTGACGTGAGCCCAGGGGTCATGGGTGATCACCATGCCGAGTGAAAGGTCGGAGGCAAATTCCATTGCCGAACGAAAACAGTCCAGGGTCTGCGCCCGCGCTCGATACGGATCCACCTCCACCCAACAGTCGAATCCGTGAAGTTTCAATCCCTTCGACCTCGCCCACTTCAGGAACAAGTTGCGCGCTCCTGCGGTTGGCAGTCTATCGAAGAACGGTGGACGCGACACCTCAAGAGAATCAAATCCTGCGTCCAGCGCCTTGCGGCAGATGGATTCGAGGTAAGGATCCTCGTGGAAGCTGACGGCATTGATCCGGGCCATGATCGGGAGGAGTTCTTGGAGATGAGCTCAACATTTTCCTTCCGGCCAAATGATGGCGCGCGCCTCTGCAGGCGTCGCGATCTCACGGCCGACTTCCCGTGAAATCCGGACGATCTTCTCGACCAGTTCGGCGTTGGACTTCGCGTAGTCGCCCGGTCTGAGAAATGGGTTGTCTTCCATGCCGACGCGCACATGGCCGCCCAGGATGATCGCCGTGGTCAGGATCTTCCATTGCTCGATCGGATCCATCACGCTGGTGTTATAGATGAAACCGGGAGGCAGATGATGGTGGTTAAAGAGCATCGCCTCCGGGGTCGGGGGCGTGTAGCTCCCACCCCGCCATCCCAGGAAGAAGGTGATCCAGACGGGCGGTTTCATGAGGCCTTTCTGCACCATCCGCTGCGCATTCCAAACACCGCCGTAATGGAAGCATTCGGCCTCAATCTTGACGCCGAGTTCGCGGGTTGTCCGGCAGTACTCCTCCAACTCGGGACGGTTATGCAAGCCGTAGAGTTCAACGGGTTCCCGACCGGGCTCATAATCGAAACATTCATCGTGCGGATTGAAGCAAGTCGAGATCATGTCCGGCCTCTGCTGCTTCATCAATTCACGCCGCTGGGGAAAACGCCCGTTGGCGATTCCGTATTGAATGATGCAGTCGCAATGGCTCGTGATGTCCTGGCGAAGCCGCGCCCAGCCCGGTATGTCGAGATCACTCAACCGTGTGCCGTCCGCCTGGATCTTTTCATCGATGGTGTAGGGTCCATGCAGGTGGCAGATGCTGGCGCCGGCATTGACCGAACGGATATATTCCCGCGCCACTTCGTCGTACCCTTTGGGCGTCGGGTTGTGGGGATTGCTTGGGTACGCCATGGTGCAATCGCACGTGACGGTGATGATGAGTTTGTTCATGGCTTTGGTTCAGGGGTTGTATAACCACATCCAAGTTTCCCTTCAAGGTTTCGGATTCGAATGATCCCCGCTCCCTTGCCGAGCCACGCCAAGATCGTTCGGCGGGGAAACCCCGACTTTCCGCCCGGCCTCGAGAATCAGCTCCCAGGTCGTCTTGTCGATGTCCACCCCCACTTCCAGGCGTCGCTTCTGTTCGCGATGTTCCAGTTCGCCCGGAAAGAAAATCTCGGTGAATCCAGGAGCGGGCCGGCTTGACTTGACGTGGGCGATCAATTGTTCGACTTGGCAGTCGAAATCCGCCCTGGGAATAAATCGTTCCACTTCCAACGCCAGCATGAACAGGCCGTCACTCGGTTCCGGCGCATCGGCACGGCAGGTTCCGGCGCCGGAGAGCGCCCCCGCAATGATATCGATCATCACTGCCAGACCAAATCCCTTGTGGCCCACCGCTCCTCCGAATGGGAGGAGCGCACCGCCCGGCTTGGCATAGAAAGCCCTGGGATCCGTCGTCGCGCGCCCGAAGCTATCCGAGATCCAGCCTTCCGGCACTGGCTTGCCGCGTTGGAAATAATCTCGGACCTTTCCTTCCGGGGCCACGCTCGTGGCGATGTCCAAAAAGAGCGGGGCGCCCGTCCTCGAGGGTATGGCAATCGAGAGGGGATTGGTCGCAAGCCGCCGTTCGATCCCGCCAAAAGGAGCCACGGATTGTCCACCGCCACCGGCGTTCACCATGACGATCCCAACCAACCCAGCCTCCGCCGCCTGGCAGGAGTAACTCCCTATGCGTCCTGAATGATAGCAGTTCCTGAGTGTCACCACAGCGACTCCTGTTTCCCGCGACTTTCGGATGGCGACAGCCATGGCCTCCGCCGCGGCGACCTGTCCAAATCCTCTCTGACCATCCAGATTTGCCGTCGCAGCGCCTTCCCGGAGTAGCCGGGGGCGCACTCCCAAACGGACGTGTCCTCGTTGGACCGCATCGAGGTACTGGGGAAGGCGGAGCACACCATGGGAATCGTGGCCCGCCAGATTGGCGTGAACCAGGTGCCGAAC
>Ga0194126_10010140_pt1 | contig 12398 bp, 11 predicted proteins | sample TA2KigC150mmetaG_FD_148641 | JGI IMG/M metagenome (GOLD analysis project Ga0194126, IMG submission 148641) | Freshwater microbial communities from Lake Tanganyika, Tanzania - TA2015035 Kigoma Deep Cast 150m | ecosystem: Environmental > Aquatic > Freshwater > Lake | place: Tanzania: Lake...
GAGGTCTTCGCCGCGATGGGAAAGCTCGACAAACCATGCCAGGTGATTCACACCGGCGGCGCGCCAGAAGATTTGCTCATAGGGAATATCAAGATATTGAGCAAGCTCCTGGGATGTATGCTGAATAGAATGGCACAGACCAACGATGGGAAGCCAAGAGGCACGCAAACCTGCTAAAACTGTAAGCGACATAGGGTTGGTGTAATTCATAACAAGGCTGTGTGGAGCTAAATACTCGATATCTTTTAATATCTCCAACCAGTCGGGTAATGTTCGCAATGCCTTGAATAAACCACCAGGTCCAATGGTGTCGCCAATACATTGGTCAACGCCGTACTTCATGGGGATATCGTAGTCATGCCGTACATTGGCAAGACCAGCAACCTCAATGGTATTGATGACGTAATTACTATCCTGAATAACACGCTTTCGGTCAATGCTTGCTTCTACCTGCCAGGAGCGACCTGAAAGTTTTATCAGATGTTCAGCCATTCGGTGAGAGAGCTCCAATCGTTCTGGGTCAATATCCACCAATGCAAATACTCCAGCTTCCAGGGAAGGTGTGCAGAGAATATCGCTGATGAGTTCTGCGGAAAACTCGGTGCTCCCCGCACCAATAATGGATACTTTTATCATTGTGTTTTTCTCTCTTAAATTGGGTTGGTTAGAAATTTGCTTATGTAATGATGTAACAAATTACTTGATACCAGTTAGCGTGATACCCTTAACAATCCAGCGTTGTGTAAACATAAAAACTAATAAGACCGGAAGGATCACCAAGACAGAAGCAGCCATGGTGAGATGGATCTGTTGTGAATGTTGGTTTGAATACCAGGTTAAGATGATCGGTAATGTGCGCACTTTCTGTTCGGTGAGCACGATCAAAGGCCAGAGATAAGCATTCCAATTGGTCATAAAAGTGATCATACCAAACGTAGCAAGGGCTGGACCAAGCTGGTAAAGCACGATTGACCGATAGATGCGGAACTCCGAAGCGCCATCCACACGAGCAGCATCGATAAGTTCCCCTGGAATAGATAACGCAAACTGGCGGAAGAGGAAAATTCCGAATGCGTCGATTGATGCAGGCAAGATCAATGCCCAGAGGTTGTTAAGCAGTTTTAATTTGGCGAGGATAAGATAACTGGGGATCATTGTAACCTGGTGGGGTATTATCATGGTCGCCATGATGAACCAGAAAATGAGCGACTTACCACGAAAGTTAAATTTTGCGAAAATATAACCAAACAACGAACTGGTGAACAACACCTGTATGACATTGGCAATCGCAATAATTGCGGAATTTCGATAGAAATTTCCAAGTGGAAGTTCGTCGCGCCCCTCGCTAAGGATGGTCTTGTAGTTATCCAGAATGGGCTCCTGGGGGAGGAAGGTAGGAGGTACCTGGCGAATCTCTCGACCTGTCTTAAATGAACCTGCAATCATCCAAAGGAAGGGGAGAGTTGCGATCAGGCTCAGGGGGACAAGGATGAGATAGATGATAGTTTTGTTGAAGAAAATTCCAACGGTATGTGTTTTTATCGTGTTTCTTCCTTCCATGATCAATACTCCCACTCGGTTTTCAGCAAGCGAGTTTGAATTATTGAAATAGCCAAAACCAGGATAAACAGAACCACGGATACAGCAGATGCCCACCCCATACGTTGATAACGAAAAGCGTTTTCAAAGATATCGTAAACCAAAACCCGCACATTATCGTCCGGACGACCGCTGGTGATAACCTGGATGATATCAAACACCTGAAAAGATGAGATCATGGTGAAAACGGAAGTCAGTAATATGGTGGGTTTAAGCAGCGGTAAGGTTATATGGCGGAACATTTGCCATCTATTGACGCCATCTATCCTGGCAGCGTCCTTGATGCTTTCGGGGATGTTCTGTAATGCAGCAATGAATATAACCAGGTTATAGCCCAGATCCTGCCAGAGATAGGCGAAGATGATGGCTAGCAAGGCTACTGGAATACCCAGGAAGAAAAGCGAAGTATCGCCAATCCAATTGGTGGCGACAAGCTTACCACCTATGAGTGTGCGAATCCCATTGAGTAATCCACGTTGGGGGTGATAGATGTAGCCCCACATAATGGCAACACCTACAGATGGCGCTAGCACCGGCAAGAAGAAGAAGGTGCGGAAGACACCTTTCAATCGTTCGTGGGTGTTTTCGATCAGGACGGATAGGGGCAGGGTAATTGATAGATTCAGCGGCAAGACCAGGAAGGCAAACAATAACGTCGTTTTCAGGCTGCTATGAAATTGACGCACCTGCAAAGGAGCGTCGGGCTGAAAATTGAACATATCAATGAAATTCTGAAGGCCAATAAATGGATTCTCAGCACCAAGCCCAAGAAAAGCACCACCAGCTCGACGGGAACTATAATCAAAAAACGCTAACGCCAAACCCCATACCATCGGGAAAAGAGTCCAAAACGCCATATAGAGAATGAGCGGTATGACTGTGACGAGGATAAAAATTCTTTGCGCTGAGTCTCGTCCGTGGGCGAGACGAGAAAGGAAGTCCGGCAACGCTATTTTATTGGTTGGATGCGGCGTTTCCATATAGACCTTTCCCATGGATAATTTTCGTAAAGATTCAGTTATCCTGGCGCGACTATGGCGCCAGGATAACCAACCATGATATTGCTAAAAGGTTTCACTCACCTCGCGTTCGATGGTTTCCAGCGTCTCGTCGAGAGATGTGTTGCCTTGCAGGAAATCCAAGATGCGAGGGTATGTTATTTCATACCAGACAAGATCTCGATCGGGGAATTGACCTTCGTGTGCCCCAAATTCGAGGATGTTCAGGAATGGTTCAAAGTAGGGAAACTCTGCGATCAGTTGTTCTTTTGACGCACCGGTTGCATTTGCTTTAAGTGCAGGAAGCGTACCAGACGCCAGGTTCCATTTAATCGATTGTGCGGAATTCAGTGTAGCAAATGAAACGAAGTCCCAAGCTACCTCCTGGTTTGGGCTGTTTGCTGAGACAGTTAATCCCCATCCGGAAGAGGCGATAAACACCGGGTCTGTAGATATGCTTGGTAAGTTAATGTATTGCGTGTGTTCCAACACATCTTTGAAATCAGTGCTATATTCTGGGATTACCCAGGGTCCGACCAACCCAATGGCAGAGGTCTCTTCGAAAAAGGAATCGCCAACCCAATTTTGTTCATCATTAAATAATAGTGGGTCATTTAAACCTTCGTCCACAAAACGTTTCATAAGCTCAAGCGCCTTTTTTCCTTCGCTGGTATTGACTTTAAATCCATCATCAGTAAGGTATTGACCGCCATATTGGAGGATCAGGGAGTAGAAAGTGGCTGCTGTTCCATCGGAGCCGGTATAGTTATAGCCAGAACGGGTCATTACGCCATCTTGGGTTACAGCCAATTTTTTGGCGTCTGCGATGAAGGCATCCCAATCTGCCCAGCCGCTGGAAATATCGCTGATACCTGCTTTTTCTGCGAGCCTGGTATTGACCAGTGCAGCGCCATATTCGATATTAAATTCTTGAGGAACTCCAAATAGCTTCTCCTCACAGATATACCCAGCTATTTGCGCCGAATAGACGTCACTCATTGCCTGCTCAAGCGAAAAAACAGATGGCGGAGTTTCAGCCAGATTGCCACCTGAAGCGTAACTGCAAACCCAGGAACCGAACATCTGTAAGATATCAGCTTCTGTCCCTGCAGGTAGGGAGGTCTGGAGTGTCTGGATGTATGTGTCATAATCAAAGGTTTCAAAGTTAATGGTTACATTGGGATTTTCAGCCATGTATGCATCGGCTATCATTTGATACCCTTCATTAAAAGCGTCATTTTGGTGAGTCCAGACACGTAAGGTGACAGGCTTATCGGATGGTTCTTCGGCTTGAGGTTGTTCTGCTTCTGTTTTGGGTTCAACGGGGGCAGATGATTGAGCGCAACCAGAAAGTAGAAGTGAAAAAACAATTATTAAGCAAATTGAGGTAAAGACAATTTTTTTTATCATGATCCTTCTCCTGTTATTAATGATTTGACTTAGACCTTATTAGATAGTCTTAGATATTTAGCGGCGATTCTCTCCTTTCAATAGCTCATGTGATTCAAGTAACATTTTTTTTAACTTTAAAACAATCTCATTCTTCTAGCCGTACAACTGCAGTCAGATTGTGTGGTTGATCAGGGTTTTGTTGATTCGCAATGGCACGGTAATAAGCGATCAGTTGCAATACCGGAAGGTATAGTACAGGCTGTGCCCAATCCGGAAGCTGGCTTTTCAATTCGATTACATGCCCTAATGTTTCGATTTTTTGATTGGTTTGCTCGCATAGCGATAAGATGTTGCCATTCAGTTTGCCCAAATGATGCAAAACAGAGACCTCTGCATTTAAAGCATGCGAAGAGATTAAACCGATGATCAATGAGGATGGATCGACCATGGACATCGGTCCGTGTCGAAATTCCAGGGGGTGATATGCTTCACTATAGGAAAGCGACATTTCTTTCATTTTCAACATAGCTTCAGCGGCTATACCGTATAGATAACCAGCTCCCAAAAAGAAAAAACGTTGAAAGATGGATGAAGAACCCATCTCACGTGCCAGAGCATGATAATCTGCAAGCAGGTTTTGGCATAAATCGGGAACTGGTCTTAACAAGTCATAGGAAGGAAGACCAGCGGCCAGCCCTGCAAAAGCCTGCGCCAGTAATGCCATGCTTGAAAAGGAGCGTGTTTGGGCAATACTCACCTCCTGAGCCGCGTCAGCGCAGATGCATAAATCCGTGTGGCGAGCCAGATAACTTTGATGATTGCAAGTAATGCTCAAAACACCCCCCAACTTATGGTGTTGGAAGAATGACACTGCTTTAAGAGTTTCAGTTGTCTCACCAGAGCGTGATATGGCAACCAGGAGAATGCGACGATTGGGAGGAAAAACGAGTTCTGGAAAATAAAGAAGTTCCGAGGCGGGGCGTGCCTGGGTTGTGATTCCCACCAGATGTTGGAAGATCGCCGCTGCTGTCAGGGATAGATAGTAGGTAGAGCCACAGCCGGTAAAAATCACAAGGTCTGAACGTTCCAATTCCCAGAATCTTTTTAGATCACTCTCCTGCTGGTGGAACGAAGCAAGTGTTTTACTCCAAACCTCGGGTTGACTTAATATTTCTCGATATGTATTAGAACCGATTTGAACCATAAGGTTTATATCCATTTATGTAGTCGACAGGTTAAAAATTTTTCTGGCATTGAGTCGATAGATTTTTTTTAAAATATTATCTGGTAGCTGAACACCATATATGCGCCAGCGTCCTTGACCAGGAGGCTCAACAATGTCGTAGTTAAAGTATTCATCGTCGCTTTCGAGAAATTGAAAATATCGTTGGTAAATTTGTGGGTTGGGTGGAGAGTCGGTTCCGAAAATCACGCGATCCTGATATCTTTCGAAAAAACTTCGTGCTGTGAATGGTTGACGACCAAGCTCTGCCAGGCGGGCAGCTATATCCACGTAGAAATTCTCACATTGATCCATCAACTGGCTTACCCACGTCAGGTTTTCAGCATAACAACCAACATGTGCACCGATAAAAATCGTATTTTGATTCTTTCTAACCAGGTTAGCAAATTGTTCCAGAATGCTGGCAAACTCTGGAAAAGTGGGGCTGTAAAAGTGCCAATTAGGGTGGGAATTTAACTCTTCCCAACGCTCATTATATTGATCAAGCGGCTGGAAAAAGGCAACCGGGTCAGCAACGTGGATAATGACAGGCAATTTTAGCTCAGCAGCGGTTTGCCAGATAGGATGCAGACGAGGGTCATCGACTTTTACCATCTCATTAAATTGATCTTTTACTGTAAGACCGAAATTCTTCCATATCTTTAACCCCTGTGCACCCCAGGATGCCTGCTGTCCTAAGCGTTGGGCAGCCCATTCGGGAAATCGGTTACCCAGTTTACACCAGTTGTCCCAATCCACACCACCAAAACAAATGAAGCGCTGTGGGTATGGATTTTTATATTGCTCAATGCGTTGCTGTAAAACATTTTCCCCCCAACCGCCGTCCAGGTCAACCAGGGCTTCGATATTGGCCTGATCCATAACATCCAGCAATTCTTGAACTGGTCGTTTGCACCAACCTGCACCAAATTCATCCCCCAAGTGGTTATGGATATCGATTGCGGGAAAGCGAGACCTGGGGATGTTCGTCTCTTTTATTACTACCTGCGGACGTGGTTGGTATTGTGAGAGAGGGATTTCTGGAATCATCATCAGAATTTACACCGCGTCTATGCCTTAAGGACATCTATGCCCATTTCGCTGAGTTCGTTGGCGCACTCATTTGAGGTTTTCTCATCTGTGATGATGACCTGCGCCAGCGTCACCGGTCCCACCAGCACCGAGCTGACGCGGCCAAACTTGCGGTGGTCGGCGACGACGATCACCTGGGGCGCAATGCTGAGGATGGCGCGGTCGGTCATGGTTTCGGGCAGGTAGTCGTTGGTGAAGCCGTGGCGGGCGTCGATGGCGCGCATGCCCATGAAGACTTTGTCAGCGCGGAACTCACGCACGGCTTGTTCGGCGATATGCCCCACCATGGAAAGCTCCGTTTGCCGCAGCATTCCGCCTATTACAATGATTTCGATGTTCGGGCGGATTGCCAGTTCGTTGACCACCGGCAAGGAATTGGTAATGGCGGTCAGGCGTATATCATGCGGCAGGTGGCGGGCAATTTCTAAAACCGTGGTGCCGCTGCCAAGGAAGATGGTTTCGCCATCTTTGACCAGCGCGGCAGCCGCCTGCCCAATACGCTGCTTTTCGGCGCGCCCTTCTTCGATGCGCTGCAGCATGGGGGGTTCTTTGGCGGCGCGCTCCACGCGTACTGCACCGCCGTGCGTGCGTTGAATCCATCCCAACCCATCCAGCTCTTCCAGGTCACGCCGGATGGTGGCTTCACTCACTTCGAACTTCTCGCTTAACTCAGCAACCGTCACCCGTCCGCGCTGTTCGGCCAGTTTGCGGATGCGATTATGTCTTTCTGCTTTTAGTGGAGTTTCGTTTATGTCCATATATGTTTGTTTATGCTTGTTATATGCTCATATTAGCATAAAAACAAGCACGTGTCAACATCCGATCAGTGAATTACTGACCGCAGCATATTGAATGCTGGTAACCAGAGGCTATATTACATCCAGTCTTTGAATTCACCCTGCTGAATCTGCACCACCTGGCGGTTTTCTGCGACCAGGGTGAAGCGGCGAATGGGGTCAATATGGAGAGTGAGATTCTCACCGGCTGCCCATTGGGAGAGGGCCAGCAATTCTTGCAAGCCTAGCTGCATGGCTTCTCCTTCCCTGGGTCCGAACCGGTAGCTGAGCAGGTAAGGATTGCTGGTTTGCAGAACCTCTAAGACCAGTTGGGTGGCGCTGGCTATTTGAGTGGGAGATGGTCGCTCGGCAAGGGTCTGTAAGGCTGCGATCGGCAGATGCAGGTTACTGCGGAATATTTTCAAGATGCCAGGACGGTGCAGGAATTTTGCCAGGGCAACCGGGTGTTGGATGATTAGATGGGAGGGGTTTTCGATGGGACGGTTTTCTGTATCTAACAGGGATATTTGCAGCTCGAATTGTTCATCTTCGATTTGTTGGATCTGCTGGCGTTGATCGGACGGCAGGAGTGAATACACAGCATCCATCACCTGCCTGGCATATTGTTCCAGCCAGGTGTGGCGATCTTTTTTATCACCCGGGGCAACTGGCGAGATAGTCTCGCCTATGGTCATGGTCAATAATGGGCGTTTAAACTTAAAAGCTGCCGCCAGTGCACCCTGTGTGCCGCCAAATGCAATCGGCAGCACCGGCGCACCCGATTTTTCACTCAACCAGGCCACCCCAGTTTGCGGCTGCATACCGCCCGCATCCCATATACCGCCTTCGGGGAAGATGCCAATGATGCCCTTTTGTGCCAATACTTCTAGCGCCTGTTTCATGGCGAGGCGTTCCATGCGTCCACGAAAGACCGGAATGAACCCAAAGTAATCGATGATCCAACCGTTTACCTTTTCATGTGGCACATCCACAGAGCCGATCATCTCTACCAACCAGGGAGTATACACAGCCATCAGCACCGCCTCCATGACAGCAACGTGGTTACCCACCACCAGCAGGGGTCCATGCTTGGGAAAATTTTCTTTACCCGTGATCTGAAGGCGAAAGAACAGCGGCAGCAGCAAACGACCAAGACACCGGCATATGGCACGTTGTATTCTCCGGCGGGGATACGTTATGGTAAGTGATGGTGTGTGGTTTATAGGTGAACCATCCAGGCTCAGGATAGGGTTATTTTAATCCTATCTGAAAATTTTTGGGAATGTTATTTTTGAATGTTAACCAGTGCAAAGGAATGAGATCAAGATTTTCCTGGCAACGAATCAATACAATGGATGTATAATCTAACCATAGATTGCCGGTGGCAGAGTCTGGGGGTAGTTCTCCCGCTTAGGTTTCGTTGGAAAGGAGCGATGAGATGAGGACAGCAGCATTTTTCAAACTCATATTGGTAATAGTGATGGTATGGGCGCCTGCAGCAGCCTGTAAGATTGGCGCTCCCCCGGCTACTCAACCAGCGTTACAGGTGGAAACCGCAGTGGCGCAGACGTTGATGGCTCAGCAAGCCTTGACGCCCTTGGTGACCCAGGTGATGGTGGTGGTTACTGCAACAACCGAGGATACCATTCCCCCACTGCCGCCAACCGAGCCACCGCCTCCCGCACCAGTGGTCGAGGTTCCACCCAGTGCGACCGATACACCACCCGGACCGCCCATGATCAGCGTGACGGTGGACACCAATTGCCGTTACGGACCCGCACCAGAATACCACAACGTTGGCTCTCTATTGCTGGGGCAAACCGCGCAGGTATACGGGAAGAATTCCCGTGGAGATTGGTGGTATATAGAGAATCTTAAAAGACCAGGCGAGAAGTGTTGGTTATGGGGGCAATATGCAACCATTGTCGGGGATCAGGCAGCCATAGCCGTGGCAACCCCACCACCTGTGTATTTCACGGTCAGTTATTCGTCTCACGCCGATTGTGAAGGCTTGGGAGGTGTGGATACCTTTGCCTTTTCGGTACGTAACATTGGAACACTGCCATTAGAATCTGGTACGGTTTCTGTGGTGCGTAAATCCGATGGCTCATCGATGATGAATGCTGGATTTCCATTTACCGGAATAAACGCGCCATTCCGACCAGGCATCTGTGCGGGCGGCAGCGGAGTGCTGGCAGTCGGGGAGCAGGCGCTGATCAGCGTGGTGGCTGAGACGCCGTTTGAATCCACACCCGCAAGGGCGATCATCCGTTTATGCACTCAGGATGGGCTTGGCGGTACCTGTTACGAACGGACGGTGGATTTCACCATCTGACGGGTAAAGTCTAGCGGTATTCATTACCACCTGTAAAGTTGTCACGAGAACATCAATATGCCTAAACCCTGGCGGATTTCAGCCAGGGTCTTTCCATCTCGGAAATTTTTTCTTACTCAGGGAATGGGTGCGTTAATGGAGATGCCGGGATCGTAAATTATCACCTGGGTGGTAATGGCATCGACGCCTTCGATTTTTCCGCTGCGCGCATCCATAGAGGTGATCTGCCCGTCGATGGTGATCTTATAAGGCAACCCATCGGCGCTGCCCAACCAAAGGCGGGTGGATTGCTGCACCTTTGATTCACCGATGGTGGCTTGGGAGGTATAGCTGTAGATGCGGGTGGCACCACCAGAAAGTTTTTCCTCTCCTTCCTGGCGGATATCACCTATGGTTTGCTCCAGTTCTTTCAGTGTTTCGGGATTGATTAATTGATCGGCGTGGATGGGGAGTAACGACCAGGTTTCGTTGGCATAACCATAGGTCTTATCGGCAATGATGATGATCTGGGTGAAATAGTTATCCTCGCTCAGGATGGAGTAACGGTCTGGCGGTTGGTATTCGATCACCACGGAGAGTGTTTTATCTGCGGTGGTGATGGTGTTTTCGATGCGATGCGCCAGATCGTATTGCTTCTTAAAAGCCTGAACAACAATGGCTTTTAACTCTTCCTGGTTTGGGGTGTCGAGAGATTCATTACCCGGGCTGGAGGTTGTGGATGAGCAAGCAGAAAAGAAAAGGGGTAACAAAATGCTGAACATCATAATGCGGTGAATGGATCGTTTGATTTTCATAGGTTATCATCCATGAAATATTAGAAAAATTTGTTCTCTTAGTATTATAAACCAGAGCGAGCTTGAATAAGAGATTGCCAGGTAGCTTAGCCATCTACCAACCGGGTTCCACATGCCTGGCAGAAGAGGGCATCGGAGGGATGGCTGCGTGAACATTTGGGACAGATGCGAGGCAATTCGATAGGTAAATGAGCTCCACAAGCCAGGCATTGCGCTGAACCAGATGAGTTAGGTGTCTGGCAATAAAGGCATGGGATAGGGCGAAGAGGGGCGTTTTTTTCACCAGCAAGCTGGCGACTGAGAGCACAAATATCATTAATCGCGTTCCAAATCTTGGGGCTGATGTTCTCCTTGCGTAATTCGCCGATTACATCGGGAATCATGGCCAGCATGGAAACCGGGTTGCCATTGGCAGCGCGCTCGATCATTTCACTTACATCAGCCGTGCGGTCAAGCCAATCACGGTCACGGCTCATGGACACCAGTACACCTCCCATTGTATCGGCAATATGAACGGTGACCGGTGAACCATGCGGGCTGCCAATCTGAACCAGGACAGTACCATGCCCATGTTGTATCTGGACACGATGCTGCCGGTCATGGAAACGGGCAGCGAGTTGATCGGCCAGGGCAGCCGCAGTAAGGAACCCATGGAACATACGTTGCGTGAGCACGAGAGACATTTTACCTTTAGAGATGGATTAAAGCCGGTAGATTACAAAAATAACAGGTGGTTTTTTGGTTATTCAAACATCCCAGGGGAGAACTGGTTTAACAACGGATAGAGATCCGTGGTGGAGCGCAACGCCAATTTGCGGCGGATGTTGCGCAGGTGGCAGCGCACAGTTTCAGGTGTAATATGAAGCTGGGCAGCGATTTGCATGCGGTTATACCCCTGGCGAATATACCGGGCAACCTGGCGCTCGCGGGGCGTCAGCCTGGCAACCAGGAAGCGAGTATGATTTTTGGATTTGGCGCGTTCCAATGCCAGTCGAACCAGGTCAGCCGCCAGGGTCAATTCCGGGCAATCCTCCCAATCCGCAAGCTCTTGCAGGGCATGCACCAAATCGGTATTTAAGGTGAGAAACAATTTATGTGCCATCACATGGAAATAAGTTTACCTGGGTTAAATAATTGGATAGCTTGCCACAGGGTTTCCTCCCTTTATCGAAAGTGAGTTGTGGAGCATTTTGCCGTTCGTTACCGTGAACAGTACGCCCGTACACCATTACAGGATTCGATTATCATTGTAAGCAAAATCGAAGGGAAGGCAATACCCCTTTCAGGGAATTGCACTGGGAAGAATCGGGGTAACCAAACGGGGGAGAAAATATCCCACTACATTTTATGTTGCAGAATAAATTTACATTGCATTTTCATTAAGTAATAAAACAAATTTTGGTGATAAACTAATGGTTAGCCTGGTATTTCTTCTTCAAGGCAATCTGGTATATAGTGATGGTGAAGGATTGAAAACTGCAACGCTGAGACTATTGATATTCCTGATGGTTGGAGCAGCCATAGGGGGAGTTACCAAAATCCCCCGGGTAGAGGCGCAGCAGGAACATCTGGCGGTTTACTATGTGTTTCTCAAGAATCAGGAACAAGCGGGTATAGCCGAAGAGGTCAAAGCTGCTACCCTGGGTGAACAACAATCGCTGGAGAAAAAATTGCGGGAGGCATTTGCCGGGCAAAGAGTGCAACCGGCAACCAGTTCTCCGCTCAGTCGTGAGCAGGAGAGTATTGCATTGGCTGCGGTAATGCAGCCAATGCAGCCAGCGCAGGTTGGGCGTATCCTTTCTGAGTTACAGGCGTTGAGCGAACAGATGAGGCAGCAAATCCTGGCACGCAGCGCGGCATCACGCCAGGCGGAGCAAGATGCGGTAGATAGGGAGGTGCAGGCGCTGGGTGGGGAAACGCTGCATCGTTTCGAGAGTCTGAATGCCCTGGTGGTGCGTATTCCAGTGGAAGCACGTCCGGTGTTGGAAAACCTGCCGCTGGTGCAAGAGGTGGTGGTAGATCAACTTTACCAGGCGGAGATGGATGTGAGTGCGAATGCCATCGGCGCCAACACCTTTTGGAATGCCGGATTTACCGGGATGGGTGTGGATGTAGCCATCATCGATAGTGGTATCGATCACAGCCACCCGGCGCTCTCCAGTTACAACTATGCCGGGCGCAAATGCCTTA
>Ga0194126_10010142_pt1 | contig 12395 bp, 13 predicted proteins | sample TA2KigC150mmetaG_FD_148641 | JGI IMG/M metagenome (GOLD analysis project Ga0194126, IMG submission 148641) | Freshwater microbial communities from Lake Tanganyika, Tanzania - TA2015035 Kigoma Deep Cast 150m | ecosystem: Environmental > Aquatic > Freshwater > Lake | place: Tanzania: Lake...
CAAACGCACATATTTGGGGACAAACTATCAACCAACTGTAGGACTGGCAGAAGCACCACCCCTTAAGATAGCCCCTTTGACGCTTCGCTCGAAGACTCCCCTCTCCAGGAGAACCAGCCGCTGGCAAGTGAGGCACTTGACTTTGACATCAACGCCGGGCGACAACACCTGCCACCGGTCACCACCGCATGGATGCTTCTTACGCAGGCGAACCACGTCGCCAATCTGAATTTCCATCTGGACAACGCTAATGAGCAGAACGCCTTACCAGGCCATTGATTTTGTCTCGTAGTTCTTGAGCGCTACGACGAGCACCTTCGGCAAAGTCTTTACTTTGCGAGGCATAGAGAACTTGACGCGAGACAGCTATAATAGCTTTCTCCCCTTTAGAATTGACCCCATATTCCACCGCGGCAGCAAGGTCGCCTCCCTGTGCTCCTATCCCCGGAATAAGCAGCGGCATCTCTGGACATAGCTTGCGCACTTGCTTCAGCTCTTCAGGATAGGTGGCACCAACCACCAGGCCGATATTGCCCTTCACATTCCATTCTCTTGCCTTGCGCGCTACTCTTTCGTACAACGGAACGCCATCAATATCGAGAATACTCTGGAAATCCACCGCCCCACTGTTTGAAGTCCGACACAGCAAGAAAACCCCCTTGTCCTCATGTTTGATGAAAGGCTCTACAGAGTCGAATCCAAGATAAGGACTGACAGTAGCCGCATCAAAACCAAAAACCTCAAACAGTGCCTGGGCATAAGCCCTGGCCGTATTCCCAATATCTCCCCGCTTACCATCGCCTATTACAGGAATATGGCGCGGTACATACTCAACCGTCTTGTGCAAAGCCTTGATGCCATCAATCCCCAACGCTTCGTAGAAGGCCAAATTGGGCTTGTAAGCACAGACCAGGTCAGCAGTAGCGTCGATGATTGCCTTGTTGAAATCAATAAGGCTTACTCCGGGCATAAGCTCGGGGTCAGGGTCAAGCCCAACACAGAGAAGGCTCTCATTCTTCCTGCTGGCAGCCAGCAGCTTATCGACGAAGGTCATCTTCAGCAGGATTATAGCTTATGAGGCCCAGATAACCAAGCCCTAAATGCTACATAAGCTCAGCGCACCGATGTTATAATAGTAACTCAAATGAATTACCGCCAGGCCCAAGACTACATCCTGAGCTTCACCGACTACGAGAAGATTCCGGGTATCGCCTACACCGCAGCCAACTATGACCTGCGCCGAATGGAAAAGCTACTACGACCTCTAGACAATCCTCATCTGGGGACAAAAACCATTCACGTCGCCGGCACCAAAGGAAAAGGAAGCACAGCAGCCATGGTTGCCCAGGCACTCATAGCTTCGGGCTACAAGACGGGGTTGTTCACTTCGCCCCACCTCCATACCATCAGGGAGCGCGTTAGAATAAATGGCCGCCTGATATCCGAGGCCGCTTTTGCCGCCATTACCACAGAGCTTCAGCCGATAGTCGACAGGGTAAATCAGCAAGCCGACTTCGGCCAATTGACCACCTTCGAAATACTGACCGCCCTGGTCTTTGCCCATTTCAAGAAGAACCGCATTGACTTTCAGGTGCTCGAGGTCGGCCTGGGAGGCCGGCTGGATGCCACCAACGTGGCAAGAGGAGATGTCTGCGTCATCACCTCCCTTAGCCTGGACCATACTGAAATCCTGGGCAATACCGTGGCCCAGATAGCTGCGGAGAAAGCCGGCATTATCAAGCCAGGCTGCATAGTAGCCAGTTCTCCCCAGCCCAAAGAAGCAGCCGATGTCATCGCAAAAACTTGCCAACTGCAAAGGGCAAAGCTGATTCAAGTAGGCAAAGACATAACCTGGAATAGCACGGGGAAAGACCTGGGACATCAATCGCTAACGGTTCTAGGCAATAATGGGGAATATGAACTGACCATTCCTCTAATCGGTGCCCACCAGATGGAAAATGCAGCTACAGCCATAGCTGCTCTTGAGGCACTCGGCGAGCTAGGAATCAAAATCCCGGCCACAGCCATCGCCGAAGGTTTTAGCCAGGTAAGCTGGCCAGGCAGACTGCAAACACTGCAACATGAGCCAACCGTGGTGGTTGACGGGGCCCACAACGCTTACTCTATGAAAAAGCTAGCAGAGGCCACAAAAGACTGCTTTAGCTATGGTAAATGCCACGTTGTCTTCGGCACTTCCTGCGACAAGGACATCACAGGGATGGTCTCTGAACTGAAGCATATAGCCGACCGCGTAACCGTTACCACTTCCACCCATCCCCGGGCTGCTGCAGCCGCATTAGTAGTCCAGGAGTTCACCAAACATGGCCTAAATCCAGACATGGCCGGAACCGTCACCGAAGCCCTATCCCAATCCTTGTCCAGGTCGGACAAAGCTGACCTCATCCTGGTCACGGGCTCCCTGTTCGTTGTAGCCGAAACCATAGAGTATTTCCGCAGCAAGGACCGCCCGCCAGTGCGTTCTTAAAGCGACAGAAGTTGTCTACTGGCATCGTCTATCCATATAATTAGTCATAATTCAACGGCATAACGAAAAGCCAAGCAACGATACTGTCCAGTACAAAAGGAATTAATATTGCCAAACGGCAAAACACAAGACCTGCTTACCAGCGCTCTAAAGGGGCACGATGCCGAGTATGTGGAAATTCGGCTGGAAGAAAGCTCGCTAACCCGAATCACATACCGTGGCAAGCATCTTGAGGAGATCGGCAAGACCTCCAGCCTCGGGGGCAACGTTCGCGCCCTGGTAAAAGGCGGCTGGGGCTTCGTTAGTTTCAATAATATCAAAAACTTGCACAACAAGGTTGAGTTGGCCGTAAAGCAAGCCAAGTTAATAGGCAAAGAAGAAAGCAAATTCAGCCCCACGCAGCCGATGTTAGACAGGGTAACTGCCGAAGCCAAGAAGTCCCCTATGAATATACCGCTAGCGACCAAAAAAGAGCTGCTTGATGAATACAACGACCTCATCATGAGCACGCCGAAAATACAAACATCAACCATCGGATATCACGATAGCCAGAAGAAGGTCTGCTTCGCCAATTCCGAAGGCACCTATATTGAACAAAACAGGATAGACGTAGGCTTGCGCCTGGCAGCCATTGCCACAGCAGATGGGCAGGTGCAACAGGTCGGCCTGAGCATAGGCAGCCTCGGCGATTTCTCGGCCATCGAGGGCCTACAACCAAAAGTAAAGGAACTGGCACATCGCGCAGTCAGCCTGCTTTCAGCCCCACAAGCCAAGGGGGGAGAATATACCGTCATCCTGGACCCCATCCTGGCTGGTGTATTTGCACATGAAGCCTTCGGCCACCTTTCAGAAGCTGACCATGTCCACGAAAACAAGAGGTTGCAGGAGCTTATGGTCCTGGGACGTAAATTCGGCAGCAAGCATCTCAATATCGTCGATGGCGCTGCTGTCCCGGGGTTACGTGGCAGCTACAAATATGACGACGAGGGTGTCCCAGCCACAAAGACTTATCTAATCAGGGAAGGCATTCTGGAGAGCAGACTCCACTCACGCGAAACAGCAGCCATGATGAGAGAAAAGCCTACAGGTAATGCCCGCGCCATAAACTACCGTTACCCCCCCATAGTACGCATGACCAACACATTTATCGAGCCAGGTAAAGTCACTTTCGAGGATATGCTCAGCGAGATAAATGAAGGCATTTACGCCAAGGACTGGTATGGCGGTACCACCAGCTTGGAGATGTTCACTTTCTCCGCAGGCGAGGCCTACATGATACGCAATGGCAAAATCGCAGAATTGCTCCGCCCTATCGTACTAAGTGGCAATGTCTTCACGACACTGGCCAATATCAACGCCATCGGAAATGACCTGGACATGAACCAGGGAGGTGGCTGCGGCAAAGCAGGACAATCGCCACTGCCAGTTTCCAACGGCAGCCCGCACATCAGAATCCGCCATTGCCTGGTCGGGGGTAGCTAATAAAGTGGACGATATTCTATCTCAAGCCCAAAAAGTCGCCGAACAAGCCGAGGTCTTCCAGGCCACAACACAGACAACTCCAGTCCGCTTCGAAGCCAATCGCCTGAAACAAATACAAACCAAGGAAAGCACCACCACAGCGTTGCGGCTGGTCAAGAACGGTAGGATTGGATTTGCCCAGGTCAACGGCTTTGTTAAACCAAAGGAACTGGTTAATATGGCATTGGAAACCTGCATATTCGGCGCCGAGGCCAGGTTTGATTTCCCGGCTAATCAGGCCTATCCCTCAGTCCAAATTTTTGACCCGCAGGTGGACAGGCTAGCCATAGAAGATATGGTGCAGATAGGGCAGCAGATGGTTGATGCTTTGATCAAACACACACCTGAACTGGTATGTGAAGCATCAGTCAGTAAAGGTATCACATCGGTGCATATCGCCAACTCACAAGGCAGCAAAGCCGTCTATCAGAAGAGCTTCTTCAACCTGAGCCTCGAAGGTGTGCTGGTACGCAATGATGATATGCTCTTCGTCGGCGATAGCCAGAGTTCGTGCCATCCCATACTCAACTCAGAGACCATCGTGGCAGAAGTCACCAGGCAACTTGAATTAGCCAGCGTAAATGCCCACATATCTACAAGACCAATGCCAGTCATCTTCACACCACTGGGTGTGGCCAGCACCCTCCTGTCACCGCTGATAGCAGCATTCAACGGAAAAACCGTCCTTGAGGGTGCTTCGCCGCTAAAAGACAAAATAGGCAAGCAGGTCTTTGATAAATCCTTCTCGCTTTGGGATGACGCTACTCTCCCCTATCAAGTATCCAGTCACCCATGCGACGATGAAGGTGTACCTGGCCAATGCACACCGCTCGTCGAAAGCGGAGTAATCTCGAGCTTCTATTATGACCTGCAAACAGCCGCGCTAGCCGGTAAGCATAGCACAGGTAACGGAACCAGAGCAGGGGGCCTGCCCACACCATCGCCAAGCTCTCTAGTAGTAAATCAGGGCAACGTTTCCTATGAGGACATGGTCAAGGACATCAAAGAGGGACTGGTCATAGACCTTTTGATGGGCGCCGAACAAGGCAATATCTTGAATGGAGATTTCAGCGGCAATGTGTTGCTTGGCTACAAAGTTGAAAGAGGCAAGGTGACCGGGCGAGTCAAAAACACCATGGTTTCAGGTAATGCGTTTGATGTCCTGAAAAAACTGGGGGGGATAGGCAAAGATGCCAGATGGGTCGGTGGCTTTCTCTACACACCCCATCTCTACTGCCTTGAGCTCTCGGTGGCAACCAAGGAAGGCTGAGGAATGAACATGGAAGACCCAGTAATAATCTACAAAGAGCCAAATATCAAGTCCTGTGACCTGCTAGCAGCCTGGCCTGGTATCGGCAATGTGGCACTCATCATTGCCAAGTACATAAAGGACAAGCTTGGTGCCGAGGAGATAGGCGAGATCGAGCCTTTCGACTTCTTCGACCCCATCGGTGTCATGGTCAAAAACAACATAATTGAGGCACCCCAGTTCCCTGAGAGTAAGTTCTATTACTGGCACAACCCTAAATCAGAAAGAGACTTGCTCCTATTTATCGGAGATGAACAGCCAGGTATCAAAGGCTACGAGTTAGCCCACTGCGTGCTCGATGTTGCCCAGCGGTTCAAAGCTAAACGGGTATATACCTGCGCTGCCGCCATTGCTAGAATTCACCACACCGAACAACCAAGAGTCTGGCTAGCAGCCACCGGCCAGAAGCCAATCGACGAGCTGAAGAAATTCAACCTGGTCCTGCGAGGCAATCTCCAGATTGCTGGCCTGAACGGGCTTTTTCTGGGAGTCTCCAAAGAGAGGAAAATAGAAGGTGTCTGCCTGCTGGGCGAAGTGCCTATGTATGCTACGCGCATACCCAATCCTAAGGCTGCCCTGGCAGTTGCCGATGCGCTGACCAAAGTCTTGAATATAGATGTTGATTTGAGCGAGCTTACAGTAGTAGCTAAGGAGTCTGAAGAGGAGATGAAGAAGCTCGCCGCTGAAGCTATGGGAGAATTTATAGACCGCTACACCAGGCCAGTATGGCCACCCGAGGAAGAGGAAGAAGACACAGAGGAAGAAGAGGAGGACAACGGAGACTAAATGACAGCAGAAGCATCTTCCAGGAGCCTGCTTATCGCAGATATCCTCGACCCAAACAAACACCTGAAGGCCTCAAAGCTGGCCCAACTATCAGACCTCGGCAGCAATGACCTGCAAGTCTTGAAATTGGCCTGGACAAACTCAGGCGCAGAAAGACAGCAGCAAATTATGTCTGGCTTAGTTCACCTGAGCGAGACTGACCTCCGGCTCAATTTCACAAACATCTTCCTTTTCTGCCTCGGCGACCCCGATGAGCAAATCCGAAGACAGGCTGTAACAGGACTGGAAACAGAAGAAGATGAGGCCATTATCACGCCACTGATAAAAGCGCTAAAAGAGGACAAATCGGCCAGTGTACGTGCCGCCGCAGCCACCGCTCTGAACAATTTCGCGCTGCTGGCTGAGCTGGGCAAGCTCGCCGATGTGTACGCAGACAAGGTATATTCAACTTTACTCCAGGTTCTGGATAACCATGCAGAGAACACTGAAGTCAAACGGCAAGCACTGGAGGCAATAGCTCCACTGAGCAAGCCCCATGTCAAAGAACTCATAGATAATGCTTACCACAGCAAAGACTTGAAACTCAAAGCTAGCGCCATATACGCAATGGGGCGCAACTGCGACCCGGTATGGCTAGAACCCCTGCTGTCGGAACTGCGTAACAGTGAACCAGAAATGCGCTACCATGCTGCCACCGCCCTGGGTGAACTCGGTGCTGAAGAAGCAGTGCCTCAACTCAGCAAACTGACCACAGATGAAGATGCCGAAGTTCAAGAGGCAGCTATAAAAGCCATAGGCGAAATAGGTGGCGACCAAGCCAGGCAAATCCTGAATAGATTGGTGAAGAACCAGGACATGCGAATTCGCGAGGCAGCCACAGCCGCCTTGAAGGAACTCTTGCTTTGCGAGAACCCTCTCTCACAGGAAATGTAGCCTCAACCACACTTGTAGGCAAGAAGGTGAAACTGCGTCCCAAACGCCTGCAGGATGCAGTCACTGATTATGGTTGGCGCACTGATACTGAACTGTGTCACCTTGACGCTGCTCCCCTAATGAAAAACTCCTTCGAGGAATTTCTCAGTGACTATACTGAGCAATTACGCCATCCAGTGCCAGGTCTGCGATTCGCTATAGAAACGCAGGATGGAAAGCATATCGGCAACTTAAGCCTGTTCAACTGCGATGATGGCAAAAAGAAAGCCGAGCTGGGAATCATGATAGGCGATAAAGCCTACTGGGACCAGGGGTACGGAAAAGACGCTGTAACAACAGTTATCGACTACGTATTTACTCAGACTACCTGGCAAAACGTGTTTCTCAAGACGTTGGATTGGAATATCAGGGCGCACAAGTGCTTCGAGAGATGTGGCTTCATCAGCAAAGGAACGCTCCATTACAATGGCTGCGACTTCATCATCATGGAAATCAGCCGCCAGGGATAAAATAAGAAAGCTACAAGAAAACTTTTGAAGACTAATGCAGAATGTGGCCAGTCACTGCTGGCTATATCCGTGGCAAAGAAGACGAGATGCCATCGCGCTCTGAATAGGTAATTATAGGCTCATCGTCAGTTATGACCCTATTGGTGGAAGCCAACTGTTGGCGCAGATATTTTGGCAAGGCAAACAGAGTGGGATAAATTGTCCCATCGAAGGATTTCAACTCACTATTCAACCTGGTAGCAATTCTATGGTCAATCTCCTTGGGAGATAGCGATGCGGGGTTCAGGCTATCTGAACAAGTGGCAAATCCCCACAACTCCACAAAAGAAGGCACATAGACCTGGTAGGGGCAGACTACGGGAAAAACGCTCTTCAGGGTGCTGATAATAGCAGCGAAATTCTCCGGACTCGTCCAGCCAGAAGCGCCCGACTGAACGCTCATGATGCCACCAGTTTTCAAACTCCCCCTCACGAGCTGATAAAATTCTCTTGTGTATAGCAGACAGGCCGGACCCGCCTCCAATGGCTCCACAAGGTCGATAATAGCCACGTCGAACTTGCCCTTTGTTTCCTCCAGGTATTTCCGTGCATCCGCAATCACGAGTTCCGTTCGAGGGTCATTAAAAGAACCCTGATGAAAACCAACAAGAAAGCGACGGCAGATATCTATTACCTGCTTATCGATGTCCACCATCACTGCTTTTTTCACCGTTTTATGTGCCAGTACCTCGCGCAGTGTAGCTCCCTCACCCCCACCAGCAATTAACACAGTCTCTGGATTTGGATGGATCAACATCGCAGGATGTGCCAGCGTCTCATGGTAAATAAACTCATCCCTCTCGCTGGACTGTATCCTGCCATCAAGCACCAGGCAAATGCCAAAACTTCCAGTATCGACAACGTCGACATTCTGGAATTTAGTTCGCCCTGAATATATTACCTGCTTGATGCTATGAAACTGGACTAAGTCAGGGCTAACCGCATCACGCAGCCACTTACGTTTGTCAGGGTTGTCAGGATTGTCAGAGTCACTCATGTCAACTCACAGCAAGCTTGGTATCCTGCAAAATCCCCCTCTTCAATTCTATAACCGAGGAGGACTTCGACCCCAGTTTCTCAACTAGCGGCTCCACTGCTAGCATGGGGTCAACCTTTTCACCACAGGTAAACACATCAACTGCGGCATAGCTATACTCTGGCCAGGTATGGATGAACAAATGAGACTCAGAGATAATCACCACACCGCTCACGCCTTGGGGACTGAACTGATGGAAGGAATCACCAATTACAGTAGCTCCAATCTGGACAGCGGTTTCGGTAAGACTACTTTTGAGAAACTCCAGGTCATTGAGCACCTCCGGGTCGCAGTCTTTCAGTTCCAGCAACAAGTGTCTTCCGAGAGCATTCAAATCACCGTCCCTCCTTTTAAGATTTTTTAGTTGCCGAAGATCTCACCTCCAATCGTGCCGTTTTCGATGGCAACAAGGCGTAATTGTATATATTGCCAGGACGATTTTCAAGCATCTTTGGCATTTGCCTATTGACAAAGGCCTTTTCACCTAGTAAAATCGATACAAAACTCAAAACGGAGGTGAAAATTGAGGAGAATTTTGGGTGCTTTATTTGGCTTTATGCTGGCAGTCTCCCTGGTGCTGATACCGTCCCCAGTTTCAGCCGGACTCGGTGACGACTGCACCTGGGACCCGGAAGGCAAAGGCATCAAGTGGTCCAACAATGAGAATTCCTGGAACATCTACCTCAAACATTGGGGCAGGACCCCGATTCAGGCTATGTCACGCCTGGCTGGCCTTTCTGGGCCGGAAATCGGCACATACATTGATTGTCGCTCCATAGGGGTCAACAAGTGCTGGCCCGAGGGCTGCCCTGGATGCCGAAAAGTCCAGGATGGTTATCTGGCAGGTTGCGATGACCCGGTAGCTTGTGACAAGTCAAAGGCAGGCGATGCTTGTACCGCATTAGGCGCAAGCCAGATGGAACCAGATTGCTATGACAAGGCTACCTATAAAGACGCCAATTGCTGCTGCTGCTGGGGCGTCAGCCTGGCATTCGCCGGCAAAGCCTGGGCTGGCTGCGACATCGGCACGCATCCCCGGGTCAACAACGACCACCCGGCTCATCGCGGCAATAGCGCTGGTGGCGCTGGCAATTACGGTGGTGACTGGGGCTCTTCCGGCTGCCCACACACTGAGTGCATCACCCAGACCTGGTGCTTGCAGGACAACCTCTGCGCCAATCCTGGTATACACAAGTAAAACATAAACACAGCACAATAATATAGCCACAAAATCCTAGCTTGGAAGCCAAGCGGCTCTCAAGCTAGGATTTCTTTTGCCTTATCACATGAAACTGGTCACTGTTTATATAGCCAGAGGACAACCCGAAGCCCAGATAATAAAAGGCCGACTGGAGAGTAATAGAATTCAAGCAGTGCTCAAATACGAGAGCGCAGGGATTGTGCTCGGCCTAACGGTTAACGGATTAGGGCAGGTAGAAGTACAGGTATCCTCTGATATGGCACAAAAAGCTAAGGCGCTCCTGGGGGAAAAAGATGACAAAGAATAACCTAGAGACCAACCTGGGAAAAGAGTGCCTTCAGGTCGAGATTTTTCTCTAGTACGCTCTCAAATTTCTTCAGCTTCTGTGATGTGCAGAAGCTAGCCCTGGCCAGGGCCTTCTCGACGCCAGAAACAGTCTCAGAAACTCCCTGTTTCACCAGCACCAGAGGCACACATTTGTCCTCAGCCTGGCCCGCCACTGCCGGCAGTGGTTTTGCATTACCAGTCAAAACCAAACACCTGGTTGACGTCTCCAGCGCTGCCAACTGCATATCAGCCCTGTCACCTCGAATAATAGCCGCTTTGTTCGCCTTACGGCCGAAGTAGTCAATCCCCGAATCAGGCGTCATAGCCCCTAACATAATGTCCTCTACCAATGCATCGGCTTTATCCTCGCAGGTCACAATTTCCCCCTTCAAGGCATCGGCTAACTCCTTCACACTTACCCCCATCAGACTCCGCACTTCGGGAATAACGCCCAGCACCTTCACACCGCTCTTCTCGAATGACTCCGTGAGATGTTGCCTTACAGCTTCCATGCTGGGTTCAGGAGCAAAGTTTATAATAACCCCAAAAAGCCGTTGCCCCAACTTCCTGGCCACCTTTGTGAGCTCCCCCAACTTCACAAACGGGAAATAGCGCAGCACTATCACCACCCTGGCATCCAGGATTTCAGAGATATTCTGGCAAGCCAGTGTAGACACCTTGTCCTCGCCCAACTCACTCAGGCCTTCAACCAAGACGATGTCTTTCCCCTTCGACAACTTGCCATAGGCTCTCTTCAACCCCTGCACAAAATCCGCCTCATCATCAGTCAAGCCCTGCCATAACTCTTTGCGAGACAAATGCAAAGGAGAGATAACATCAATAGATTCGGTTAAACCCAAAGCCTCCCTCACAAAGGCTACATCTTTGCCACCGCCTTCGCCCTGTTCAGCAAGCTGGACAGGCTTGAAGTAGCCTACTTTCCTGCCCTGGGCAATAAGTTTTCTACCAATGCCAGCGCAAAGGGCAGTCTTGCCCGCTGCCTCAACAGAAGTGACATACAAAGCAACCATGGTTTCCTCCTGGCCATCCGAAACTTTGCTATTATATTAGTTTTTACCTGCCCTTTACAACTGGCTCGCAGCGGAATATAATGTCTGCCAGGCTTCAACAGCCCGCTGAGAGCCCCCCAGGCTCTCAGTTTTTCTAATTTGGAAGCAGGGGAAATCAAATGAGTCAGAAGAAAATTCTCGTCACCGAAGAGGGTCTGAGCAAACTAAAGGCTGAGCTTGAGCACCTGGTTTCTGTCAAAAGGGAAGAGGTCGCTGCCAAGATTAAGCGCGCCCGAGAGATGGGCGGAACCGAAAACAACGCCGAATACGAGGATGCCAAGAACGAACAGGCATTCGTAGAAGGCAAAATTCTCATGCTGGAGAACACTCTCAAGAATGCCATCGTCATAGAGGCAGCAGTTGTGCCCGGTGTGGTTGAGCTTGGAGACAAGGTGCTAATCCAGAACCAGGATGGTAAAATCGACCAGTTCACCATAGTGGGCAGCGCCGAATCGAATCCCGCTAACGGAAAGATATCAAATGAATCCCCTGTGGGACGAGCGCTCTTGGGCAAGAAGGTGGGCAACGAGGTTGAAGTGCAAACTCCTGCCGGAAAGCTCAAGCTACTAATAATCGAAGTTAGCTGAGTATCATGGCTAGATTGGAACAAATTGCCCAGCAACGTTTGGACAAGCTGGCAAGAATCCGCAGCCAAGGGAAAAACCCGTATCCGCACTCCTACAATCGCACCCACACTACCCAGGAGGCGGTTGCTCTCTTCGAATCCCAGGAGAAAAAAACAGGCACCCCAGCGCCAGAGTCAAGTCTGGCAGGTCGCATCATCGCCATGCGTCTCATGGGCAAAATTGCATTTCTGGACATCCGCGACGGTTCCGGCAAAATTCAGCTTTATTTCAGCCCGGACCACCTGGGCGAGGATAAATTCCAGTTTCTGCATGAGCTAGACATCGGCGATTTCGTCGGAGTCAAAGGAACGCTTTTCAAAACCAAGACAGGGCAAATCACCTTGGACGTGACAGATTACACGCTTCTGGCTAAGTCCCTTCAACCATTGCCTGAGAAATGGCATGGTCTGGCTGATGTGGAAAAACGCTACCGCCAGCGCTATCTTGACCTGATATCCAACGAAGAGGTAAAACCCATATTCTTGCTCCGCAGCCGTGTCATCGCATCCATTCGAAAATACTTAAACCAACAGGGGTTCATCGAAGTGGAAAC
>Ga0194126_10010143_pt1 | contig 12393 bp, 22 predicted proteins | sample TA2KigC150mmetaG_FD_148641 | JGI IMG/M metagenome (GOLD analysis project Ga0194126, IMG submission 148641) | Freshwater microbial communities from Lake Tanganyika, Tanzania - TA2015035 Kigoma Deep Cast 150m | ecosystem: Environmental > Aquatic > Freshwater > Lake | place: Tanzania: Lake...
TTATGATAAAGATAATGATAAATATCATAATGGCTGGATTGATGAGTTTAGAATATCTAAAGGTATAGCTCGTTGGACATCTACCTTTACCGTTCCTGCTTATCCTTATGGGTCAGTGGTTACTTCTACATCTCAAAAGAAGTTTGGGACTGCTTCCCTTTTCTTTGATGGAACTGGTGCTAATTGTTCTTGTGCCGATAGTGATGATTGGAATTTCGATACAGGAGATTTTACTATAGATGCTTGGCTAAGATTTGCTGCTCTACCAGCTTCCAGTCAATCTTATGCGGTTTGTGGTCAATATGTTGATGATAATAATCATTGGCTTTTAAGAATACAGCGGTTTCCATTTCCTGATACTCAATGGGTGTTCAGAGTAACTTCTGGTGGAGTGGTCATAATAGATGTTACCAAAGCTTGCTCAGTTACTACTGATACTTGGTATCATCTTTTGTTGTCTCGCTCAGGAAATAGTTTTAGATTTTTTCAAGATGGGGTTCAATTAGGTTCTGCGACTGACACTTCGGGTGTTCCAGATTATGCTTCTCCGCTTTATATTGGTTGGCGGGGTAGTTCTTCCGCTCCTGGTTATTTTAATGGTTGGATAGACGAATTGAGGGTTTCAAAAGGCATCGCAAGATGGACAGCGGACTTTGATAAACCTACGAGTGCCTATGCTCCAACACCACAATGGGTGACATAGACGAGATAATTGATTTTATAGTAAAATATTACCCTTTTTATAAAAATCAAGAGTCCGAAGTAAGATATGCAATAAGTCTACACTTGAAATATAAAACCTGTATGGTTGTGCGGGATGAAAAAGGGATTGTGTCGGTGGTCAGGTGGAACATCTCTCCCGACGGAGAAACTGCACACTTATTAGATTGGATTATCAGACCAGATTGTAGAAATCAAGGGTTGGGAAGAAGGATGTTATTGGAATTGTTAAAGGGGTTTCCTAATGTGAAGAAGATAAAATTTGAAAGAGAAGTAATAAGACCAAATGGAGAGTCGACTATCTGGTCTGTGGAAGAAATATTAGAAAGGAAGATATGAAGTTACTAAAAAGGTTAATGAATGAACGGGGCGGGGGCAAGACAAAGGTTATACAATCTTCTCCACCACCAGCACCCTCAGCCGCAGACGCTATCAATGCTTGGGTTAGTTCAATGCCACGAGTTTTTGAAACCCAATTACGATACGCACCACTTGAGGCAGCCCAAGAGGTAGCATTGGCTCAACAATATGCTGCTCCGATGGGACAGGCATATAGAGCTGCCCAAGAACAGATGTATCCAGATGAATCTGCTCTATCAAGAGGACTCACTCAACAAGCTCAAGCAGGTATGACTTCTGAAGTTCCAGACTGGATGAAACAGGAATATATCTCAAATAGAAATGCTCAATTAGGAACTAATGTCGGTTCGCCAATCGCCGCAGATTATATGTCAACAGGGCTTATGCAACAGAAACAGGACTGGCAGAATTATTATCGTAACTTGGGATTATCGATTGCAGGCAGGCAACCTGTATTTCAAGCAACCACACCTCAAACATCTAACTATATGGCTGGGTGGACACCTAATGCGGTTGGAGCACAGATGGGACAGAATTATGGAAATTATGTAGGTGCTTATGCAAGTATGTATGGGGCTAATGCACAAATGGCTGCACAACAATCGGCTAACCGAGCCCAGATGTTTGGTTCTGGTATTGGTGCTTTAGGTGCAATAGGTGGAGGTATGTTTGGACTTGGTGGAATGTTTGGAAAACCGCTTAAATAGAGGGAGTTAAAAAAATGGCTGAAAATACTACTGGTGTTCAAAACCCTATTGATTGGGAAAGTATAATACCTACTCTCCTCACAGATAAAAGGTCTAAATGGGCTAAAGCAGGCGATGTTGTGAGTCGAGGTTTAGCCGCATTTGGCGAAGGTATGACTGGCAGACCTTTTTATACAGGGACTTATGGTGCAAAAAGTAGCACGGGTTTTGATGATTTGTTGGAACTTGCTAAAATTGCTCAACTACAAACTATTCTGGGACAAGGAGCAAAATCATCGGGTGGAACTCTGCCCACTACTGGAGATGCATCTACTACTGGGCTACCAACACCTACTCCGCAAGAAGTTGGTTTAAGTTCTGCGAGTTCTCCGTCTGGTCAAGAAGCACAGGATGCTTTTGGACAATGGTCGAACTTACCGCCTCGTTTGCAAATGAGACCAGACCCAGCGTTATCCCTTGGCTATAAATATTCTCCGTATGATATTGGAATTCAAGATGCTTATATCAATGCTTTTCAAAAGGGATTAGAACAAGATATAACTTTGAAAGGTAAAAGGCGGGAAGAATTACAGAAGGGTCAGATTGCTGCCGAACAAAATCTTACAAACACTCAAAGGTTTATGCAACAGTATGGAAGAAGTTGGAGTGAATTAAAAGCCGCATATCCAGAAATTGGGGATACGGGTTTTATTGGAAAATCCACAAGAAAATATGCTCGTCTTGAGACAGAAGCATTGGATAAGTTCCCAGAGACAAAAGCGTTTCTGGCTGAATTAAAACCCTTGGCTAACCAGATGGCACGTGATGTTGAAGGTGGTAGGGTTACCGACCAAGATAGAAAGATTTATGCGGATGCTTTTTCAAATACGGTTGAAAATGCTTCACCAACAAATATAAGATTGACTGCAAATGCTCTGGTTAAAATGGCAGACAAGGGGGCAGATATAAGTAAGGTAGTTAATGAACTTGCTATTTCTGATTTAGAGATATTCAGACAAATTGCGGTGGAGGTTTATAAGGCATATCCCGACTTACAAATTAAAGCATTAGGATACGACCCTGATAGATATGAGAGGGTAAAATGAGTGAAATAAAATTAAGAGATAGGGTCACTGGAGAAATCATTGTTGTCCAAGACCCAATGTCAGAAAAACCGTCTTCTGATAAGAAGAAGTGGTATGACCAAAGAGCCGAATTGGTAAATAAAGAAATTGCCGAAAGAGGAACTCTTGGAAGAACAATTTTGGAAAACCTTCGTTCTCCTAATCCCATAAGAAAAGGTATGGGGACTTTGGGTGCTGTGGCAGCCCCGATATCGTTGGCTACCGCAGGGGTTGTTAATCCTGCACTTGCAGTGCAACAGGGAAGGTTCAATCCTATGGAACTGCTTCGTGAAGCAAAGGCAGGAGTAACGGGGCAGAAGATGGGACAAATCCAAGATGTGGGTTATGGTGGGGGTTTTCCTAAACCGCTTGCCGTGGGAACAGATTTATTTTTAAGCATCGCCTTGCCAGCAAAAATAGTTGTGGGGATAGGGAAAGCATATGGTGGTATTACAAAATTAACAGATAAGGGAATAATGAAGGCGGGGAAGTCTTTAGTATCCGCTACAAAAGAAGCAGAAAAATATGCTGGTCAAAAGTTGGGCGAGGCATTTGCAAAAGTAGACCATCTTCCTGTTAAGGATTATGATTTTTTAAATTATATTGTAAAATTGCCTCAAACACTCTTATCTAAACTTGAAGAAACTTTTGGGCATATGGATGAACTCGCCTCTAATCTCACAATAGGTAAATTAAGGGCGGTAAAACAATTCATTGGCAAACTTAAACCTACTCTATGGGGAAAAGGGGAAAGAGGGCTTGCTGAAAATATAGAAGCAGAGGATATAAATAAAGCATATGCTGGCATAAAGTCGCTATTAAGAAGTAATTTAGTCAAACAAGCGGGAGAAAAGGTTGCTAAAGCACTAATGAAAACAGAGGATACTTTCTCTAAAATAAGCCGTTCTTCTGATTATGTCCGTCAAGTCGTTATGGAGAAAACACTGCAAATGGCTACCAAGAGTGGAGCATTGGCTAAAAAGATAGCAGTTGAAGGCGATACATCTGGAAGAACTGCACTCAATATTCTTCGTTCAATGGGAGGAAAAACAGCAGAAAAGGATATAAACAAAGCCGTGGCTGCATTGGAAGCATTCAACCGAACTATGGCTATAACAGATATGGTAAGGCGTGTTTCAGGTGCAGTAATTTTGGGTGGTGCGGCAGGTGCGGTAGGCGGAAGGATGATGCGTAAAACAATAGGAGAAGAATAATGGAACGACCACCATTACCAACCAAACAACAAACCAATCAACAACCTGAACGACAACCAGATGTTGCTCCCCCAATAGCAACGATAATGTGGGAAGATGTCCCCGTGGATATTTACAGACACTTTGGAGTAGAGTTGGGAACCACATCACAGAAAGAACTTCTTAAACTCCGAGATATTTACAAATGGATAGAAGCAAGAACAGAAGAAAAAACTATCGGTAATGTTCTTACAAAAATCTCTGTTCTCGAGAATGAACTGGGTGTCCCACACATTGGAGAACGTAGATACGATAAGATTTGGCAGTGGCTGAAACTTCAAAACCACGTAGATGAATTAACTAAAAGACAAAAAGCATTACAAGGTAGGTTTAGATTATGAGTGAAGCATATGGGGCAAGGAAAGATACCCAATCCGAACAAGACGAACACGTAAACATTGAGGGTGTGGGGGCAAAAAAAGTCCTTACTATGGGCAGGACTTCTGGAAATGCCCTTGTTGATACTTTAATAGATGCTGATGGTCATTTACAAGTAGATATGGTCAGTGGAACATTGTCTACTGGCGACATCCAAATCGGTGCAGTGGAGATAAAGGACGCTACTACAGATAACAGGGCAGTAGTAGATAGTTCTGGCAATGTTCAGGTTGAAATCACCAACCCCTCAATCGCAGGGACAGCAGGTTCTCCAAACGCAAATGTAATTTCTGTTCAAGGTATTACAAGCGGGACTACTCTCCCCGTTACCGCCGCTGTTGCTTCATCTATCGGTGGGAGTAGTAAGACCGTTACAACAGCAGGGACGCAGGTAGCCCTCGCCGCATCTACGTCGTGTTCAAGGGTAATTATCACAGCATTAGTTACCAATACAGGCGTCATTTGGGTCGGCGGTTCAGATGTTGCCGCAGGGGTAGGCAAGCCACTTGTGCCTTTACAAGATATTGAGATACGGGTCGATAACCTTGCCGATATCTGGATTGATTCAACCGTGAACGGCGAGGGTGTATCGTTCCTCTATGAGGTGCCATAATGGGATTTCCACCTTTAAATATTAAAGAATTAGACGGTAGTCCGTCGGTATATCCGATAGCGATAAAACTACCGAACGGTAGTCTTACGGATAATGGAGATGCGACTGTTACATTAGATTTTTCTTCCGTTTATGTTCCTTATACAGGTGCAACTGGTGATGTTGATTTAGGTGCTTATGATTTAACTGCCACCGATTTAACCTTACAAGGTATCCAGATAATTGACGTTACTAATGCTGAAGCGTTGTTGGTTAGAAAAAACGCAGATGCTGGGGATGTCTTTACTGTAGATACTTCGAACTCACGAGTATTAGTTGGCGGTAGTGGTAGGTGTGATTTTCAGGAAGGGATTATCGTCAATGACGCTGGCGGGGATAGTGACACTGTAATAGAAGGCGATGGTGACCCTGTATTGTTTTTTGTTGATGCTTCTGCTGACAGGGTTGGGATTGGCACAAGCACTCCTTCAACTAAATTTCACGTGGTTGGTAACACCACCCTTGGTGGCAGTTTAACCATATCGACACAAAATATTATAACCGATACATCATCGGGTTCAAAAATCGGAACAGCCACAAATCAAAAATTAGGTTTTTTTAATGCTACGCCTATTGTTCAAGTACCTGCGGCTACTGACTTGGGAACGGTATTAAGTAATTTAGGATTAAGAGCGGCTGGTACGGCTTATCCTTTGGCTACTTCTGCACAAGTTAAATTTGACCATATCGCTGAACAGACGGGAAGCCACACCGTCGTTTTTGATAATAACATAACGATTTCGACTAAAAATATTATTACTGACACATCGACAGGTAGTCAGATAGGCACTGCATCTACACAGAAATTAGGTTTTTACGGGGCTACACCTGTTGTCCGACAGACAGGTTGTGCCGTTCCGACAGATTTAGCAACTTCAATCACAGCCATTACGGCATTACGGACAGCACTAAACAATTTAGGATTAACGACAGTCGTATGATAGAAGTCAAATTACAATCCTGTGAAGCAAATCATCCTTCAATAACCTCTCCCTCTTGGGAAGGAAGGAAAGGCAGATTCTGGGATTTTAAGTTTATCGAGGATATGACAGATGAACAGCATAATACCTTACTCAATGGCGTTGATGAGTTCGTAAAACATATTCTTGATTTATATGGTATACCAGAGATGTATGACCTGATAAAAGATTATGAGGTTTGTGGTTCTCACGCTTTCGGCAATCAGACTTGGTATAGTGATTTTGATATACAGATGCAGACTGATGACTGGAAGAATCTCAAAAAAATACGAGATGTGATAATGAAAGACAAAGGATTATATATCAGAGAGATGCACGAATTTTCTAAACGAATGAAAGCGTGCTTTGATATGCATTTTGATACTGTCGGGAATAAGGACTATAACGAGTGTTATTCTCTACGGGAGCGGAAATTATATAATCGCACGCCTCACGAAAAAAGGGATGATAGTTACCGCAAGACTTTTAACACGACAACAAGGCGATATGAGGTTGTGCCGAGAAAGAGGCGAAACGGATTGAAGGATGGTTGGTTGCCGGACGGAACAGAGGCAACAGACACAAATACTCAAATGAAGTATTGCCAGGATAATAATATCCGGTTCTGCTGTATGACAGAAGTGCCTGTTGAAAGAAGCGAGGCAGAGGCTATCTTGAGTGAGTTAGGAGTAAATTTTGAAGATGTGTTTTATATGCTGACTCCGGAGATAATACATACGAAATTAAAGAATGATACCTGTCCGTTGCTTGGCGATGATTTGAAATGCAGAGTGCAGGAAGTTAAACCTATGCGATGCAAGGAATTTACCTGCGGGGGTTGTGTATGCCGTTAACATCATTTTATGGAACGACACAAGATGGGAGTATTAATGCTTATGTAGTAAATAAGACAGGAGAAACAATGATTGCGGGTGCTGAGTCTTCTGCCGGACAAGATGCACCTGAAGAATATCATCAAGCTATGTTCTTTAATACAGGAGCAGAATTCTCAAGCATAGCATCAATAATGACAATATATTGGGCACAGTTATTGGTGTATGTCACCGCAGGCTCTATGGGTGGCGGGATGTCCACTTTAGATTTCTATTATGGGAATAATACACTCGGAGACAGTTTAACAACTTCTGATTATGGCAAGGGAATATTTTATGGAGTTAAAGGCAGTTGGTTGTCTGGTAAGGGGATAACATTTCCTGGACAAAAAACAATGACTCTGAATGCTGCTGCATTAGCGGTTATCAGTAAAACAGCCTATACAAACGTAGAAACCGACCCAACTTGGGGTAGTGGTATTACGATGCCCGATTATTGTACTTTAGGGGCACAGGAACACGGAACTGTAAGCAGGCGACCATTGCTTAAAGTATTCTGGGATATCGCAGGGATGAAAAATGTTACATTAACCAACGGAATATTAACCAATGTCGATTAGGAGGAATAATGAAGTATGATTTTACGGAGCAGGAAGTGGATGCGTTAATCAGTCTTATTGACTTGGCTATCAAGGCGGGCGGGTTACGGGTTGCGGAGAACGGTATTGTGCTGACGAAGAAACTCCAGAATCCGATTAAAGAGGAAGAAAAGGTATAACGTGGCGACGTTTGGGAATACTACAACTGGAAGTGTTTCTACCTGCACAGGAAAAAGAATATATGCTACTTCTTATAATTTAACAGAAAAAGGATTAATCACCTCTTTGGGTATTAGGATTGGAGGAAATATTTGTTATTATAACCCTCCAGTTGATTTTTGGTTAGCAATTTATGATAACAAGATAATAGGTGGTTACGATTATGTAAATGTATTAAAAGGTTATACCAACACACAAACTTCAGTATTATTCAATACTACCTATAATCTTGATTTAATTACTCCTGTAATACTGGATAGTGGGTTATATTGGTTGGCAGTGCATAGTCCAACCGACCCAGCTGGTGTTCCATTACGTTATGATGATGGTTCTTCAATTAATGAATGGAGTGCCACTGCTTTTTATACCATACCTCCAGACCCCTTCGTTGTTTATTCTGGGGGTGGGGGAAAAAATATTTGTATTTATGCCACCTATACACCAATTTTCAAACAAGGCGAACAGATATTTTACCAATAGGAGAGACTATGGAACCACACGAAATGCCCGATGTATGTAAAGAAATCTTCAAGAATATCAACGAGAAGTTAGACGGATTAGTAACGAGGGCGGACAAAATAAACGGTCGCTACGAGAAACATATGGAAGAAAGTATCTATTACCGTAATCGTGTGGAACGCCACGACGAAAAGATGAAACTCCTGACTTGGCTTTTTGGGATACTTACTATTCCCGTTATTATTCTTTTTGTGAAAGAGTTGTTATTAAAATGAGAGACCCAAAGCGTATTTTCAGGATTATGAAATTGATTTCAAAAATATGGAAGGCAAACCCCGATTTGAGGTTGAGCCAGCTTTTATTAAATGCCATAAGGGAAGATATGTTTACCTATTGGCTTGAAGATGATAATTTGGAAAATGCTTTGAAATACACTTACAACATTTATTGTAAAAAAGACAACGATAAATTACAACCTAAATGTTGTAAAAAGGTATAGAATACAACTTATATGTAGTATAGGATATAACCTATGATAAAAAAATGCGATAGTTGTAATATAAAAGGGAAACGATTGTATCCTGTTCGTATTACAAAGGACACTGCTGAATTTTGGTGTGCCGATTGTATAGACGAGGAAGAAAGTTGGAAAGTTAGAAAGTTGGACTGCGAGGGCATCCCTCTTACAGGCAAAGGAAAATCTACAACAAGTTGTAATACATATAACAAATAATTGTATGGATAGACACAAACTTATTGAGGAATACGCCTACCATAACTACGAGGTAAGGGCAAAGAATAATATCTCTGGCGACGAGTGGGATGACTGGTTTATGGCGGAGATAATGGTTGATATGATGATGGGATTAGATAACAGGATAAATATACAAAAGGAAACTAAATCCTTTTCTTATACCGCAGAAGATGAAGCATAACGAAAAAATAGACGAGTTGATACACAAAGAGCTTATCCCTATGCAACAGATGTTTATAAGCTATGAACAGCTTTCTTTTAATCCCTCTTACCGATTTAATGGTAAGATTTTTCATAAATGTGCTTTAAAGATTCAACAGATTATTGACTTAACACGTGAATTGGCGAAGGAGGTGGAAGAAAAATGTTAGCAGCGATTTTGAGGGTTACACGCACAGTAGTGGCAATGGGATTGCCTATTTTGATTTCTTATCTTACAGGAAGTCCTGACGTAAGGTGGGCGGGTTTAGCACCCATTATTATGGGGATAGCAAAATATTTAAGAGATACTTACGGTTGGAACTGGTTGCCTGTATAGGAGATTAAATGGCAAATAGCGACATAGGATTGATTGCACAAGCAATAGCCAAAGTATCTGAACTCTGGGCGGAGTGGTTAAAATCTTCGGATAGGCGAAAACTCTCTGCTTGCATTGACGCAGGAGAAAAGTATATTCAAACCACCGAAGATACCACCTTGCCAGAGAAAAAGAAAAAAGACTTGTTGCGTAAATACAAGTATCTGTTCTTTAAATACAATTAAGGGGGATTATGCCAAAGATTCCAGTCAATAAATTAAGCAAGAAGGAATTAACTGAAATGGCAAATTGGGAATGTCCTCACGGACACAATGGGATAGACCATTATAATTGCTGGTTGAAGTATGGCAAGATAAAAACGAAAGTTGGATATCTCGATATAGAAACCTCTAACCTTGCTGCGGATTATGGCATTATGCTTTCCTATTGTATTAAAACGGAGGGTGCAAACGAATTCTTTGGCAGAGCATTAAAACAGGAAGAGGTAGAAAAAAACCTCGATGAACACTTGATACAAGACTGTATAAACGATATTCAGAAATATGATACCATAATTACTTTTTATGGGGCAAGATTTGATATACCATTTATTAGGTCAAGAGCATTGTTTTGGAAAAGAGATTTTCCTTTTTTTGGGCAGATAAAACACATAGACGCTTACTTTGTCGCAAGGAATAAGTTAAGGATTCATTCCAACCGACTGGTAAGCGTTTGTGATTTATTGGGCATTCAGGGGAAGACCCAGCTAAAACCTATCTATTGGATTAAGGCGTTGCAGGGCGATGCAAAATCTCTGGAGTATATCAAAGACCATAATGAAAAAGATTGCATTATTTTGGAAAGAGCATATAATATATTAAGGAAATATTCAAAAGAAACCAAGGGGAGTATCTGATGCCAGACAAAATCAAGCCAACGAAGAAAGTTCCACGCTTTGAAAAATATAATTGTAGTGGAAAACTTCGTGTTGAAGTCAAAGACGGCAATGGGGAGATAACCGAAATAATCCTACTTCCCAAGGGTGGTGGGTGCAGAACACTCTTACAATCGTTGGGGAAGTTTATTACTTTCTGTTTAGAGTGCAACATAGACATAAATGCCATACTTGAGGTATTAGACAGCGTAGACCCTTGCACGGCACCAAAAGACAGGGTGGATTTCAAGGAAGGCAAAATACCAAAAGAAGAAATGGGGTTTGGAGGATGCAGTCGAATAATTGCAAGTGCGATAAGAGAAAAGTTAAAGAAGGAGTAATCCAAAATTGCTTTTACTGTAAACAGGAACGATATTGCTTTGATTCTATGAAAGTCAAGGGCAAAAGAGTTTGTATCTTTTGTTTACACGAAGTTGAGAAACTTCCTTATGATAAAAAGGAGTGGTTTGATTGAGTGATATTCCCCTAAATCTTCAGCCCACCGAAGCATTATTAAAAGAATTGTTTATCCGCTATGATGCGTTTATCTTTTCGGGAATTAAAACGCTTTCGAAATTTGAAGACAATCAAGAGAGTTTTTTTCACGGAGGGAAATTTACTTGTCTGGGGCTGGCTGATGCCCTCGCAAATAATCTTCTAAACGATATTGCCGATGGCACAACTGAAGGAAACGAAGATGAATAATTATCAAATAGGAAGAAATTTAGAATATAAAATCAAACATCTCTTGGAAGAACATTTAGACCCAGACCGTTATGAAGTCATTCGCACGGCTGGCAGCCACAGTGCCGTCGATTTGGTAATTTTAGAGACCCGCACTAAAAAATATTGCGGAATCCAATGTAAGTCTCGTCTTAAATGAGTATATACACGATTTTGCTTGACAACCCCTTTCTTTTCCCCTATCATAGTCTATAAGGAGGGGGTAGTTGAGGTCTAGAGTCAAGAGTCAAAGACAATATAATAATAAGTCCAAGACTCTTGACTCTTTTTTTTATTATTTAATGAGGGGGGCAAAAAATGAAGACCGTAAAAGTTAGAGGTAGGGTATGTATATGTTTGGATGAAAATTTTAAATTTCCTATTTGTCCTCATTGTTATTGTGAGACAAAAGCGAGAGGACTTTTTAAAGAAGACCTTTCCCCTGAAGTTGTAAACCTTATACGGGAGAGTGAATATTATATTGAAGAAAATGAAAAAGAAATTATGGCTTTTATATGCACGAATTGTGCAACAGAGGGAAAGGATGTTTGATGGAAAAAGAAGAAGAATTAAGAGAGCACGAGACTCCAAAATTAAGTTCGTATCAGAACAAGAATCCGATTCTTTGTCCTGACTGCAAGAAGATAATCATTCCTCACGAGACTGATAAGCAATTGTTTGAAGACCTTTTTGATTATTTTTTTAACGAGCCCAAATTTCAAGAGTTTGATTGGATGCAACGGGTTCAACTTCTGGTGGCGAGATACCACGAACTTAAAGAAGATGAACGGACTCGGATAAACAACCTGTATGCGAATCATCGGACTTATTTTATCCAAAGTCATAAAAAGTTTTAAGGAGAAAAGAAAGGAGGAAAGATGGCTGAGACATTGAAAGACCATCTTAAACGGACATCAACCTACATTTATCTTCAACCTGAGGAAGAGATTGAAGCCGTTTACAAGGGATGGAAGGAAGCAACGGGGAAGTTTGGTCAGACTATTCATTATACTCTCGATATGCCAGAAGGAGAAAAAATCTGGGATTGCAGAAATCGAGGAGTAGAGGCACAGATGGCTGAACTTAAACCGCCTGTAAAAATCAGGATTTCAAGAAGCAAAAAAGATGCTGCAGGAAAGACTGCATACGAAATTACACCATTATAGCATCGCATAAGCGGGTGGGGAGCTTGTAGCCCTTAGGCTCTCCACCTGCCTCCTAAA
>Ga0194126_10010144_pt1 | contig 12391 bp, 11 predicted proteins | sample TA2KigC150mmetaG_FD_148641 | JGI IMG/M metagenome (GOLD analysis project Ga0194126, IMG submission 148641) | Freshwater microbial communities from Lake Tanganyika, Tanzania - TA2015035 Kigoma Deep Cast 150m | ecosystem: Environmental > Aquatic > Freshwater > Lake | place: Tanzania: Lake...
TCAATTTGTATGCTGACCAGGTTCCCTGCCGTTTCACCGGACCCGTTGAAGGACGAGACATAGTAATGATACAGCCCGTACAACCCGGGGTCGGTATGATATACCGGTCCGACGCCTTCGTGCGCCGGCAGGGTTGCCAGTTGGGAGAATAATAAGGAGCCGGGCTTCAGGCGATAGATGTGGAAACCGCCCTCGTCGGTGGATTGGTCGGCAATGTCGAGCAGGGCATTGCAGCCCTGTTGAAGAATCGACAGTCCCGGCGCGGCGGAACCACTGGCGCTTCCGGTGATCATTTGCTGTCCGCTGGCAGGCCAGGTGTTCATTTTCATCAATATCCTGGCATGGATCGACGGCGTGGACGCGGCTTCGGGCGGCCTGATATGAACGATGACCGTCTCGCCTGCCGTGAGCGCGGCCGTACCGGACAAGCCGGGATTGTCCAGGGCCAATTCTTCGGGCGAGATGTGATAGCGTTCGGAAATGCTGGCCGGGGTATCCCCTTCCTCGGCCTGCGTTATCAGGATGTAGCCGGGGTCTTCGATCCCGTCGATCTTGAGCACGTTCGAGAATACAGCCTGTCCCTGGTCGTTGTAGGCCCGCGCCACCAGGGTGTGGGTTCCGAGTGATCCCGGCGACCATGTCCAGGAGTGGATGAGGAGACTCAAGCGTTCATCGGGGGAGGTGTAAGTCTCGACCATTTCCCCATCCGCCCAGAGTTCCATGTGCGTGATAGGGCTGTCGCTGATGGCCTCCGCCCGGATGGACAGCCCGGCGCTGACCGGGTACGCCTCCCCGGTGGCGGGTTCGGTGATCGAGACCAGGATATGGCCTGCGGGCTGGAGGGCAAGCGGGGATGGGGTACTGGCGGTTGGCGAAGCGCAGGCAGCAAGAATGGATGCCAGCAGCAGGAAGACAAGCCGCTTCTGCCCGCCAGGTACATGAATAGAATTGACCATAGATGTCTCCTGTTCGAATGGGGTCATCCCTGCACACCAGGTGCAGACCGACGGCGCGAGAGAATGACAGTTGGTTGCGGCGACCAGCAGATCCGCTGAATTTAGATTATGTTGGGCTACTATACCGTTATTGTCATCTTATACAACCCCCCGCGTGTCCTATTCGTTATGCCCGGCCGTTGCGGGACTTACCGCGCCCCGGCTTCTTGAAACTCTCCGGAGTGGCTTCCAGGTGTTCTGCCGTGAAGAGCGTTACCCTCCCGCCCGTGAAGGATTGGAGGAATTGCCCGGCGGCGTTTCCCTGCGGCGAGGCGAGTCCCTGCTCGAGGCTCTCCCGCGAGTCGAAGACCAGGTCGTGCACCAGCCCCGGCAGTCCAATGCCGCCAGCCACCAGCCGTTCCGGGCGGCTGATGATCTCCTGCCGCAGTCCGGGGATCTGCTCGGCCAGCGCCATGAATTCCTGCCAGCCGGCCTGGAAACCCGGGATGTCGGTTTCGAAAAGGATCGTCAGTTTATGCATCATTCCATCCACAACCCACCGCTGGACTCCATCCAGTCGGCGATCTGCTCCACCGCGCCGGGAATGTTGTTGTCGGAAATATCCAGGTCCAGCCGCGGCAGGAGCGATTCGCCCACCAGCCGCCTCATCAGGTCCTGTTCACGGACGAAGAGCGATAGGTCGTTGTACTGGTCCGGTTTACCCGAGACTTTCAGGCGTTCGGCGCGCGCTGCGGCGAAGGAATCCGCTGTGCGGTGGAGGAAGACCAGGCGGAAATTGAGCGGCAGCAGGCGTTCCTCCAGCCAGCGGAAATCATAATCCTTGTTGTAGGTTTGGATCTGGCAGGCGCGGGTGGAGATGTGGAAACGGTCCACGATCCAGGAATAGTAGCGCTGGAGTTCGAAAAGCCGCAGCCAGGTGGCGTAGGTCTCCATCGCCAGGGATTCCTCCTGCGGTTCGAAGTTGATCAGCCCGCGCCCCCAGGGAAAGTTGGTAATGGCGCACCACTCGGCGGAGATGAGCGGCGAATGGTACCGGTACCTGCGCGGCCCGACGATGCGCGGGTGCTCATTCAAGGCGAAGGCGATCTCGGTCTTGAAAGTCAGGCGGGCGCCTTCGAGGATGATCTTGGGCGTCAGTTTCGGGGACATGGGAAAAATCCTTGACGATGCAACGTCCACAGGCCGGAAAGGGTCACCCTGTCACGGACCGGATGAGACCTTCCAGGGATCCGAAATCCGCCCGTGAAGTGAGATCAAGGCTGAGCGGCGTGACAGACACCGCTTTTTTCACCCGCAGGGCGTGGACGTCGCTGCCCTCCGGTTCACCGCCAAACGAGGAGCGGACTTCGAAGCCGACGCTCCCATCCTGCTCCCAGGATGTCCTTTCCGGGACAGTGGGGGTGAAATAGGCGCTCCGGGAAAGGCGGGTCAACTGCCAGGGAGTCTGACGGGTGGCCTGGGATGGGACCTCCACCTTGAGCAGGTCCACATCGGGTGGGAACTGTTTCTCGAGCAGGCAGCGGGCAAATCTGGCCGTGAAGAAGGCTGCCGCCGAAAAATCCACTTCGTTCGAGTACGAGAAGTAATGCGCCCGGTCGGTTTCCAGCGATACGGCCAGGGACGGGATGCCGAGCGCCGCCCCCTCCAGCGCTGCCCCGACCGTCCCGGAAACAGTCACCCCGATGGAGACATTCTCCCCGTAATTGATGCCGGAGACGACCAGGTCCGGCCTGTTGGGCATTATCTCCAGCACGGCGTGTAAAACTGCCTGGGCCGGGGTGCCCCCGACGGCGAAAACCGTCCAGTCCTGGCCGCCCACGTCCAGGGACTGGGGTTGGATGCGGCCATCGGAACTGTTGGGCATGCTGCGACCTGCGCCGGAGGACTGCTCGCGCGGCGCAGCAACCGTGACATACCCCAGTTCCGAAAGCGCTGCCGCCGCCGCCCACAGGCCCGGGGAGCGGATGCCATCATCGTTCGTCAGCAGGATATTGCGTTTCTTCATCATCCACCTTCAAAAAAAAGAAGCGGGTGCAACCCGCTCCGGTACCATGGCGCCCCTTGCGCGACTCGAACACGCGACCTTTTGGTCCGCAACCAAACGCTCTAATCCACTGAGCTAAAGGGGCAATTGAGCGGGGCAAATTCTAATCCAGTTTGGGATGATGGTCAAGGCGCCCTGCTGAAGTATTGATATTGGTCCGGGTACCGTGCGTTGATACACGTACGCGCAGAGCGACGCAGAATTTATGCTGCCTTGGGGGGCAAGGTACATCTTGCGAAATTGGGTTTCAGCCTGCAGCGTGGTCGGAGTCCCTGGATACTTCATGTTCGAACCTGATCAGAGAAGAGCCACATCTGGAAAATATGCGGCGAAACCCCCACTCTCATTACATCTCATTCTCGAGACTCATTTTGGGCGAGTGTGACTAAAACTGGTTGATATCGAGATGCTCTGCGAGATCCAGGCGGTTGGATTTGAGAGGCGAACCATAGAGATCGCGATGACGCCGCATCCGGCGAAAAGCGTGGAACTCATCCCAGTCACCGTTCTCGTTCACGGCGCGTAAAGCCAATATGGCTTCTGCGCCTGAGATCGTCCAACGCATCCCAGACAATTCCATACGATCTTTGACCAAATGACGACAAGTTCCTTCGATCACTCCCGTGCCGATCGGCCAACCGCACCGCAAGTATTCCGCATAGTCCATGTAGGGCAGATTGCGTCGAAAGTAATTGGCGACGGTCTGCAAGGTTCGAGCAGCTTGGCTGTTGCGAGCGAGCGAGGCGGCTTTGTCTTCCAACCCTTGAATGACTTGTTCGGTGTGGCTGGATAGGAGTTGGAAGGCTTGCGCCTCGACCCATTCGGCACGATACGGGTCGGTTTCGCCATACAGGGCGGCGCCCGCTTTCCAGAGATATTCCACCGCATGGATGATATCCAGGACGAGTGGAAAGGCGGGCAGGCAGGCCAACATCTGTTTTTGCAAAGGCTCGGCGCCATCGGTGAGCGCCACGCGTTGAACGATATGTGCGCCTTCTCGACGTTGCACCCAGATTGCCAGACGTTTGAGCGCGGGTTCCTTGCCGTTCAAACTGGCGAAGATTTGCTTGTGGCAGGGAGCCGGACGTTCCCCGTTTGGCTCGCCCTTCTGGAACAGGGCGCTGACAACCTCCTGAGGAGTGCGGAAATAGGGGGCAATCGTGTACACCGCCGTCGCAATGGCCTCTTTTTTGTGCGTTTTCTTGTCTCCTTTGCCGCGTCGCACTTTCACCTCCGCCTCCCGACGCACCAACGGCGCCCCTTTGCCATCCGCCTGGGCTACCAGGATCGAACCTTCCTCAGCAGACGGAAACGCTGGTTTCTGATTGTAGTAAGTTTTGACCATCTGGCTTTGTTCCGCCACACTGGTTTCCAAGGCCAATTCCGGTACGTTCAACCCCAACAGGCGCGATACCACTTGCAACCCTTTGCCGTATGATCCTTCCACTCCCAGCAATTCGGCGCTTTCCATCAACAGGTCGGAGTAGCAACGCTCCGGCAAACTCAAGGCCTCATCCAGCGGACATTCCCCGCTCCCGCCCCAGGCATAGAAGTACGCCCGCTCCACGATCAGTTTGCCAAAAATCGAAAAGTAAGCCCGCCCCTGTTGCGAATGATAGGGCAAGACGCTTCGGTTCTTTTTCACCAATGGCGCATGTGGCTCGCTTTCCGCTCGCTTCGTCACAAACAACCTCAACAATTGGAATCCCAGATGCAGCACGCGTCGAAACAAACTTCGTTCCATTTGATCCATCGTCGCCATCTGAGCCTGCGACCCGGTTACCAACCTCAACAACCTCTCGAATTCTTCACGCAGTTGGAGTATCATTTGGCTGGAGTTGGAAGCCATGGCGTACCTCCTGAGTAGAATTGTTTTGTGCAAACCAATCATCTCAGATTGTCGCCGTGTTTTCAACTCCTTCTTCTCCTTCAACTTGTTACCAAACTGTTTTAGTCACACTCTAATCAATAGCATAACCGTTCCCCATCAACCATTCACTGTTTCCTACTCGCGGAGTCCCCCATGTCAAAAACTGATTGGATCACGCAGGAAATCGAAAACCTGAAAACGCAGGGCCTCTACAACCGCATCCGCACCATCGGCTCGCCGCAGGGCGCATGGCTGACGGTGGACGGGAAGCGCGTGCTCAACTTCTGCTCGAACAACTACCTCGGCCTCGCCAACCATCCGCAACTGGTGGCGGCAGCGAAAATGGCCGCCGACGAGATGGGTGTCGGTCCCGCCGCTGTCCGCTCGATTGCCGGGACGATGACCCTGCACCTCGAACTGGAGAAGCGGCTGGCGGCGTTCAAGGGAGTCGAGGCGGCCATCACCTTCCAGAGCGGATTCGCCGCCAACCTGGCCACGGTCCCCGCGCTGGTCGGCAAGGAGGACGTTATCTTCTCCGACCGGCTCAACCACGCCAGCATCATTGACGGCTGCCGCCTCTCCGGCGGGAAGATCATCCCCTACGACCACTGCGACCCGGCCTCGCTGGAGGCGGTCATCAAGGAGAACCTGCCGCAGTTCCGCCGCGCCATCATCATTACCGACGGCGTCTTCAGCATGGACGGCGACGTGGCCCCGCTCGACAAAATTTACGAAGTCGCCAAGAAATACGATATCCTGTTGATGGTGGACGACGCCCACGGCGAGGGCGTGCTCGGCAAGGGCGGGCGCGGCATCGTGGATCACTTCGGACTGCACGGCAAGGTGGACGTGGAGGTCGGCACGCTCTCAAAAGCCTTTGGCGTGATGGGTGGCGTGGTGGCCGGCAACGCGACAATCGTGGAATGGCTGCGCCAGCGCGGACGCCCATTCCTGTTCTCCTCCGCCGTCACGCCCCCGGACGCCGCGGCCTGCATCGCCGCCCTCGACATTCTCGAGGCCTCGACCGAACTGGTGGACAGCCTGTGGGCCAACGTCAGGTATTTCAAGGCTGAGATGAAAACGCTCGGATTCGATACCGGCGTCAGCGCCACGCCCATCACCCCGATCATGCTCGGCGAAGCACCGCTCGCCCAACAGTTCAGCCGCGACCTGTTCGAGGCGGGCGTTTTTGCAATGGCGATCGGCTATCCCACCGTGCCGCAGGGTAAGGCGCGTATCCGCGTGATGATCTCCGCCGCACATGAGAAGGAAGATTTGGATAAAGGCCTGGAGGCGTTCGCCAGGGTGGGGAAGAAGTTGGGCGTGATCGCGTAATTGGGCGGGGGGACCCCGCAAACGGGCGGGGCGACCTCGCCCCTACGGGAATCAACAATGGCATTTGTAGGGGCACGGTCCCCGTGCCCTAGGCGTGGAAACCGCGCAATCGGGCGGGGCGACCCCGCCCCTACGGGAATCAACAATGGCATTTGTAGGGGCACGGTCCCCGTGCCATGGGCGCGAAACCGCGTAATTGGGCGGGGCGACCTCGCCCTACCGAACGATGGCGAAATGTATGAATTTTGTCGGGAGAAACCCGCCCCTCAAAACCATGACAAAATTCGATCCAAAAATCCACCACCGCCATTCCCTCCGCCTGCGGGGATACGATTATTCCCAGGCAGGCTTTTATTTCATCACCATCGTCACACAGGGACGGGAGGCATTGTTCGGCGAGGTGGTGGATGGGGAGATGCGATTGAACAGGTACGGGGAAATCATCCAAAGATGGTGGAATGAAATTCCAAAACATTTCCCGAATGTAGAACTGGGCGCGTTCGTGATTATGCCGAATCACCTGCATGGGATTATCATAATCCATGAAAACCGTAGGGGCACGGTCCCCGTGACCCAGGGCGGGGAGACCCTGCAACCAGGCGGGGAAACCCCGCCCCTACGGAAACCAACGTTGGGGCAGGTGGCCGCGTATTTCAAATATCAAACCACCAAAGAGATCAATGCACTGAAGGGCGGGCCGGTAACAAGAATCTGGCAACGCATCTTTTACGACCACATCATCCGCAACCAGCACGACCTCGAACTGACCTGGCTCTACATCGAATCCAATCCCGCCCGATGGGGGGTGGACCATGAAAACCCCCATCGCTGACCATCAAACCTGCGTTCTCAAAAAGATCTCCGTCCACGCCCGCGAATTTTCACCGTCGGAGCCGTCATCGGTCACGTCCCAGAATGCCGAGAGCAGGCTGTGACAGACCGCCCAGCGCCATAGCCGCTGGCGGTCCAGGCCGGTGTGTTCGGCGAGGATGGCAATGCGCCGCTGCGTCCGTCGGATGGCCTCGGCCTCGTCCGGCATCGCGCCCCACGGATTCATCAACAGCGGTCCCGCCTCGTACTCCGGCGCGCCGATCACGCCTTTTGGGTCAATGACCAGCCAGCCGCGATCAGACGACAGAATGTTGTAATGGTGGAAATCGCCGTGCAGGAGTACCTGCGGACGTCCTTCCGCAAACAACTCGCGCACCATCCCCTCCACAATGTCCACCGTTTTCGCCGGGAAAGGCCCCGTCCCACCGCCGAAGCATGGACGCAGCTTTTTCAACTCATCGAACCAGCCCTTGAGCGACAGGAATCCACCGCCATCTGGGACCGGGCGCCGGATGCGCGTCATCACGTCGGCGGCGATTTCGGTGGCACGGTCGTCGTCTGCGAACGTGACGAGCATCCCACCGGGGCGGAGTCGCTCGAGGAGCAGGAAACCGGCTTCCGGGTCCGCTTCGTAGAGGCGGCAGGCGCCGCGCCCGTTGTAGACGCGCAAGGCGTTGATCTCGCTGGTCAGTTCCGCGTTCGGCACGCCGATTTTCAGAACACAGTCCTGAGTGGAGCCGCCGGTCGAGTAGCCCCGTGCCTTTCGGGGCGTATCGAGACCCGGCGAAGTCGAAGGACGGGTTGCGGCGCAGACGTAGTTGTACGAAAGCAGGAACGGCTCGCCGAGGGTCAGGTCCCAGCGGCGGGCGGCGTCGGAGAGCAGGTCCGGGAGGCGGCGCAACCAGTCCACGCCGTTGGGAAAAGCCTGGGTAACGTTTTGAACGAAAACAGGAGAGAGATCGAGATTCACGAGGAGTTCTTCTGTCCGTACGTTTCCCTGTGCACGCGCCTCGCGTCGTACTGCGTGCGCGCGGACTTCTCCTCGGCAGGATAACCGACGTAGATCAGCCCCAGCGGCCGGACGTGGCGCGGCAGCCCCGTCACCTCGCGCACCACGCGGACGAACTCCGCCACCGGGTGGACGCCGATCCAGACCGTGCCGAGTCCCAGCCCGGCGGCGGCGATGAGGATGTTTTCCCCGGCAAGGCTGCAATCCTGCGGCCAGAAGAGCCGCGCGGCCGGGTTCGCGCTCAGCGACGGGTTGCCGCAGACGACGATGGCGGCCGGCGCGTTGCGGTTGCCGAAAATGAGCCGCTTGCGGAACTGCGCCAGTTTCTCCGGGTCGGTGACGACCACGAACTCCCACGGTTTGCAGTTCATCGCCGAGGGCGCGGCCATGGCGGCCTGCAGGAGCAGGTCCAGTTTCTCCGGCTCCACCGGCCGGTCGGCATACTTGCGGATCGAGCGGCGGCGGAAGATGGTGTCGAGGATGGGATTGTTCATAAGATTTTGTAGGGGCGCAATATATTGCGCCCCTACGATTAATCCGGGAACAACTTCTCATACACTTCCGGGCAATACTTTTCGACCATCTCGCTGGAAAGCCCGTTCTCCTTGCAGATGGCCGCGTACAGGTCCGCGGAGGGACGCTTGCGGCGCGCCTGGGTTTCCACGTCCAGTTCCCACAGCCCGAAGCGCTGGGTCCAGCCGCGCTCCCACTCGAAGTTGTCCACCAGCGACCAGTGGAAATAGCCCTTGACCGGCCAGTTGAAGTTGACCGCCCGCCACATGGCATGGACGTGCTGCGCCAGGTAGCGCGGGCGGATGCGGTCGGCGGCGTCCTCGATGCCGTTTTCAGTGACGAGGATGGGCGTGCCGGGGTGCGTCTTCATCGCCCACTTGACCGCCCGGAAGAGACCCTCCGGCGTATTCGAGTTCTGACCGGCGTCGGCCACGTCCAGGCCTTCGGGGAAGAAGGAGCGCGAGAAAAGTTCGGCGGGATTGAATAGATCGAAAGCCACCGTGTCCACCGAATAGTAATTCAGGCCGAAATAATCCTGCGTCCCCTTTGCCTCCGGGACCCGCACCCTGCCCACCGGCGAGCGCATGACGCCGGTCGAGACGGCGGTCGGGAAGGCGATGTTGACGGCGTCGAATTTCAGGTTCCGCATCAGCCGGTCGAGCGGCGACCAGGAACGGAACGCTTCCTGCGGGCGGAAGTGCAGCGCGTACCCAACCCGCGCCTCGGGCTGCATCTTGTGGATGGCGCGATAGGCGGCGGCGTGTCCGCGCGCCAGGTTGGCCTGCACCTTGAGGCCCGTCTTCATGCTCTCCTGGCCGGGCGGGAAGTGGCCGCGCACGTAGCCTTCGAGGGCGTAGACATTCGGCTCGTTGATGGTGCACCAAAGTGTGCAGTATTCCTTCAACGCCTCCACCGTCTTGCGGGCAAATTTCTCGAACGGCGGAACGACCGCTTCAGTTTCCCATGCTCCCATCTCGGTCAGCCAGAGCGGATCGGTGAAGTGGTGCAGCGTGACCATCGGCGTGATGCCCCGGTCGCGCAGGCCGCGCAGCATCGTCCGGTAACGTTCGAGCGCGTCCTCGTCCCAGCGGTTGGGCGCGGGTTGGATGCGGCTCCACTCGACCGACAGCCGGTGTGCGTTCTGCCCGCCCTCGGCGGCGCGGTCGAAGTCCTCGCGCCAGCGCCCGCCCCACCAGTCGCTCGCCAGGCCGGATTTGTGGGCGGTGTGTCCCTCCTGCTCCCACTTGTGCCAGTTGTTGTTGGTGTTGCCGCCCTCCACCTGGTGTGAAGCGGTGGCCGTCCCCCACAAAAAGCCTTTCGGGAAATGGAATGTCGCGGATGGCATGATGTTCCTCCGGTAGGGGCACGATATATCGTGCCCTTACTTGTGACGCGTCAGGTACGCCAGATACAGCGCCACCGACCCGGCGACGGCGGCGTTCAGCGATTCGACCTGTCCCTGCATCGGCAGGCGGACGAGGAAATCGCACTTGGATTTGACCAGCGGGCGGATGCCTTCACCCTCCGAACCGACCACCACCGCCAGCCCGCCCTCCCAGCGGACCTCGGACGGGCCGCGCGAACCGGGGCCTTCGTCCAGGCCGACCGTCCACACGTCCGCCTGGCGCAGGTCGTCTATCGCCTGCGAGAGGTTGGCCTGGGCGACGAGCAAATGCTCCGACGCGCCGGACGAGGCGTTGACGACCGCCGGGGTGACGGTCACCGTCCGCGCCAGGGGCAGCGCCACGCCGTGCACGCCGACGGCTTCGGCAGTGCGCAGCAGCGTGCCGAGATTCTGCGGGTCGTGGAGCGTGTCGAGCATCAGCACGAAGGGCGGTTCGCCGCGCCGCTTTGCCAGGTCGAGGATGTCGGCCAGATTGGCGTAAAGATAGCCGCTGGCCTCCAGCAGCACGCCCTGGTGGGCGGGATGGATCTTGTCCATGCCGGCGCGCGGCGCGCTGAGGATGGGAATCTTCCGCTCGCGCGCCATTTGCAGGATGTCGAGGATGCGTCCCTTTTCCTGCACACCCTGCGCGATCTCCAGCCGGAAGACCTGCCGCCGCCTGGCGCGCAGCGTCTCGTAGACGGCGTTGCGGGAGTAGATGAATTCTTTCATGGGGGATATTGTAAACCATCCGGGAAGAAGTTTTCCGGGATCCCGCCGGTTCCATGCGATTTCATGCTTCATCCTGTCTCAGGTCCCGCAGGCGCCTGTCTTCGCGACCGGGCGGGGATGATAAAATACCCGCATGGGCACTCTCTACCTTGTCGCTACCCCGATTGGCAACCTGGAAGACATGAGTCCGCGCGCCATGCGCACCCTGCGCGAGGCGCGCCTCATCGCAGCCGAGGATACACGCGTGACCCGCAAACTGCTCAACCATTTCGACATCCACACCACGCTGACGAGTTACTTCGAGCACAACAAACTGTCCAAACTCGATGTAATCCTGGCCGCCCTGGAGCAGGGTGATGTGGCGCTCGTCTCCGATGCCGGGACGCCGGCCATCAACGACCCGGGTTACGAACTGGTCAAGGCCGCCCTGGCGGCGGGACATGGGGTCTGCCCCATCCCCGGCCCGTCGGCGCCGCTGGCGGCGCTGGCTGTCTCCGGCCTGCCCACCGGCGCGTTCCTCTATCTCGGCTACCTGCCGCGCAAGACCTCCGACCGAAAGGCGTTGGCCTGTCAGGTTGCAAACCTGGCCTACACGCTCATCTTTCTCGAATCCCCGCGCCGCCTGCTGGCATCCCTCGCGGACCTGGAGTCCGCCCTCGGTGACCGGCCCATCGCGGTGGCGCGTGAACTGACCAAGGTCCACGAGCAAACCTGGCGCGGGACGATCTCCGGGGCTATCGTACATTTCACACAGAACGAGCCGCGCGGCGAGTTCACGCTGGTGGTGGAGGGACAAAAGGCGGTGGAGCATGAACGTTGGAGCGAGGACAAGGTCCTCATCGCCGTAGAATTTGGCTTGAAACTGGGCGAGTCCCCGTCCGCGCTGGCAAAGCGGGTGGCGCAGGAGAGCGGGTGGGAGCGGCGCGAGGTGTATCGGTTAATCGGGAAGGTTTGATACAATCGAGGGCGTGGTAAACATGAAAGCAGTAAGAATAATTAGAGCGGGTGGAAAGTTTTTTCATAGGAGTTCATAATTGGCGCTCTACCGTATCTACATTGACGAAGTTGGTAATCACGATCTGACTCACGCCGATGATCCAAACCAGAGATATTTGTCCCTGACAGGCATCATCTTGGAGTCCGAATATGCACTTCACGTTCTACAGCCGGAGATGGATGAGATCAAGAGGATGTTCTTTCAGCAGGATCCAGATGTACCAGTGATATTTCACCGCAAAGAAATGGTGAACAAACGACCTCCCTTCCAGTCCCTTTTAAATTTAAGCATAGAAGAGAAATTCAACATTGCTATACTCACCGCCTTGGCGCGATGGGAATACCGCGTGATTAGTATCGTAATTGACAAAAAGGCTCACCGTGACCAGTATCAAATATGGCATTACCATCCCTACCACTATTGTTTGTCTGTATTACTGGAGAGATTTTTGCTTTTCTTGCATTACAACAACCATCGCGGAGATGTGATGGTCGAAAAACGCGGGGGCAAAGAAGATGATAAACTTCAGGCTTCTTATACTCGTTTATACGAACAGGGTACGGACCATATTCCTGCAGAACGTTGGCAAGAGAGGCTGACATCAAAGGAAATCAAGTTCAGGCTTAAAAGCGCTAATGTAACAGGCCTACAGCTGAGTGATCTGATTGCCCATCCATCCCGGCGAGAGATCTTGATCGAACAAGGGCTTGTCAGTGATGA
>Ga0194126_10010153_pt1 | contig 12384 bp, 14 predicted proteins | sample TA2KigC150mmetaG_FD_148641 | JGI IMG/M metagenome (GOLD analysis project Ga0194126, IMG submission 148641) | Freshwater microbial communities from Lake Tanganyika, Tanzania - TA2015035 Kigoma Deep Cast 150m | ecosystem: Environmental > Aquatic > Freshwater > Lake | place: Tanzania: Lake...
AAAACACAAGGCAGGAGAGTATACGTATTCGCCGTGCCTTGAAGGGGATTATCATGTCTATGGATATCCTAGTCGTGCGAGAAAGCAAACTGAAAGAATTAGCAAATGTCCCGGGTTTGATTTATAGGGAAGCTTTAAAATGTGGAAAAGTTGTTTATGAATCCTCCTGATAAAGAACGCTTACCAGCATCTCCCGAAGAGTGGGTAATCCATGCTCGCAGCGATTTGACACTTGCTCAGATTGGACGAGACAATGGCAAGGTTCTGCATGAGCAAATTTGCTTTCATGCCCAGCAGGCAGTCGAAAAGTCTCTTAAGGCCGTTCTTCTATGTTATAAGGTTGATTTCCCTTTGACACATGATCTGGAAGAACTCGTTGACATCCATAACAGGAACGGGATAGCGATGCCGAAAGAAATGCTGGATGTTGGCGTTTTGACACCGTATGCGGTCGAAGCCCGTTATCCGGGCTATTGGGAAGAAATAACTGAATCTGAAGTAGATAATGCAATACAGCTTGCCGAAAAGATTGTAACGTGGGCAGGAGAATGTATAAAGAGAAAATAAGGCTCGCACAGATGGTATTTGCGATTACTCAAGTTTTTCATTATTTCCGTGGAATCGTTATTAATCAGCGGTTATCTGTTCCGACTGCATTTTTAGGCAATCGGATAAACCTTGTACATATCTTGAGATCGATGCGTAAGTTTGAAGGCATATGATATGGCGAAAATGACCCTTGTTCTCGGCGGCGCACGCAGCGGCAAATCTGCCTTTGCAGAAGATCTTGCCAGGAAGTACAAGGACGTTGTTTATATTGCGACCGCAGAGGTTAAGGATGAAGAGATGCGCGAACGGATTCAAATCCATCGTGCTCGGCGTCCATTTAACTGGAAGACCATTGAAGCCCCTTTTCATGTGGACAGGATTATACCAAATCTGGATGAAAAGGTGGGAGTTGTTTATCTTGATTGTATTACCTTGTATGTTACGAATATGCTTTTGAGCGATGAAACAGGCGCATGCAGGGGCGAACGGCTGTTTGCCCTTACAAATGATGATAAAAATCCCCCTCCCCTAACCCCTCCCGCCAAGGGAGGGGAAACGAAGGGGGTGGTTGCATCCGGGGAAGGAAGAACGAGAGGGGGAGCAACCCTCCCCTCCCTTGATGGGAGGGGCAAGGGGGAGGGTGAGAAGGCGCGTTCTGCCAGTAGCGCAGGCAGGCAGAAGGAAAATTTAAAAAAGAAACAGTCGCAAATACTCGAAGAAATTAATAAACTCTGCAAGGCGTGTCGGGAGTCTAAATCGGACGTCATTATCGTATCAAACGAAGTTGGACTTGGCATTGTGCCTGATAATGCCCTGTCGCGCGTGTTCAGGGATATTGCAGGCAGCGCTAACCAGATACTGGCAGATGAGGCAGACGAGGTCTACTTTATGGTAGCAGGTATTGCCCAGAGGATAAAATAATATGGATATTTACCAGTTTAAGGCATTATTAGATAAAGACAAAAAATTTCCCATATATGTATTTTATGGAGATGAGGATTTCTTTATAAATGAGGCGCTTTCTGCGGTAAAAACGCATTCTCTCAAGGATACCGACCCAAGCCTGTCTCTGGTTGAGTTTAAGGGGGGCGAAACTTCCGGAGGCGTAATATTTGATGAATTAAGAACATTACCGTTTTTTGCCAGCAAAAACAAGCTGGTAGTCGTTGAAGAGGCTGATGTTCTCGCAGAAAAGAATCGGGAAACCCTCGAAAAATATTTGCAAACTCCCTCAAATCATGCCTCCCTGGTTTTGGTGTGCAATAAATGGGACAAGCGGACGAAACTGGCGATCCTTGTAGATAAGGTTGGAATTTCGATTGAATGCAAGAGGTTAAAGGACCACCAATTGCCCAACTGGATTTCCATTCGTGCAAAGCATTATAAAAAGAATATTTCTTCTGCAGCAGCCCAGAAACTGGTTGAAGACGTGGGTAACAATCTGGCGATCGTAGATAAACACCTGGAAAAGTTGTCCATTTATCTGAGCGAGAAAACAACCATCGATGAAAGGGATGTGGATGTGCTTGTGGGCGTGGATAGAAGCCGTACGGTGTTTGAGTTGACCGATGCCGTTGCGCAAAGAAATGCGGCGGGGGCGCTAAAAATTCTTAGCCAGATGTTGACCCATGGCGAAGATTCGGTGAGGATTATCAGCCTCCTGGCGTGGCAAATCAAGCGGCTGTGGAGGGCAAAGCAAATATTAAAACAGGGAGGGGATGAGCATAAGGTTACATCGGAGTTGCAAGTCGTTCCATTCTTTGCAAAGCGTTTCTTTGAACAGGTCAAACTTTTTGCAGAAGAAGACCTCATGAAAAAACACGCACTATTATTGGAAACAGACGTGAAGAGCAAGACCAGCTCCTTCGGTACGCAATTGCTGCTGGAATTATTGGTATATAAACTGTGTGTTTGATACAAATGACCAACCGGGGCATGAGTGGGAATTCTACCTGACTATTTTAAGAGAAGCCCATAAAAAAAAGACACGGTTTATACAAGGCTTACGTGCCCTTACCGGTGAGAAGGTTATATAACTATTCCGGAGCGCCAGATTCAAAGTAAAATATTATCCGTGTAAATTTGTGGCTAAATAGTTGATGACCCAGAAACAATAAACAGGAGGAGTAAAAATGGAACTAACAATTGATGATAAGAAAATGAGAGACCTTATGAAAGAAGTTATTATAGAAATAATGAAAGAAAATAGAGAGGGGTTTTGTGATTTAATATCAGAGGCAATTGAGGAAGTGGGATTGGCAAACGCCATTAAAGAAGGGAGAAAAAATAAATTTGTAAAAGAAGATAAAATTCTAAACCTTTTGGAAGGCTAGAAATGGAACTTTATTTTGAGGAAAGTTTTGAAAAGGATTTACGTTCAATTGACAATAAAAAACTGCTGAAGAAAGTAAAAGAAATTATTGACGAAATAAAGAACGCAAAAACTTTGAAAGATGTGAGAAGTTTGGAGAAATTAAAAGGGTATGAGACATACTATCGTTTAAGAACGGGAGATTTTAGGGTTGGTATTGAGTTTGTGGACGGCATAGTTATTCTTACAAGATTTTTACACAGAAAAGATATATACAAATATTTCCCTTAAATTATGGTATAAATATTAGGGTTCATGTTGCAAACATGAACCCGCAAGGGATTATATAGATTATCATTAGGAGAATTGAAGATGAGAACCAGACCCCCAACACATCCAGGCAGCATATTGAGAAGACATTATTTGGAGCCTTTGAATTTAACAGTTTCAGAACTGGCAAAATCGCTTGGAGTTTCAAGGAAAACGCTATCTAAAATTGTTAATGAACATGGTTCCATTTCCCCAGACATGGCGCTGCGGCTAGCAAAGGCATTCAGCACAACACCCCAGTTGTGGCTTAATTTACAGCAAAATTATGATTTGTGGCATGTTTCCCAAAAATCTCAGGAATGGAAAGCGGTTGAAACGCTGGCAGTATAAAATCAATGTTGCCGGTTTGGCTTTGAATAATCTGCGTCAATCAGTGTTCAAATGTATTTTTTTAAAAATGACATACTGTTGTTGTGTAAATTCATGTTTTTCGCGGCGAAATAGTTAAGATAGGAAAAGAAAGGAAATGAAATGAAATTTTTTATTGATACGGCAGATGTGAAAGAAATTCGGGAGGCTCACAGTCTGGGCATTCTTGATGGTGTGACGACAAATCCTTCGTTGATAGCCAAAACGGGTCGTCCATTTCGTGAAACGATTGAAGAAATTTGTTCCATTGTACAAGGTCCTGTCAGCGCAGAAGTCGTGAGCTTGGATACAGAAGGTATGCTCAAGGAGGCGAGAGAACTAGCAAAAATAGCCGATAATATTGTGGTTAAAATTCCCTTAATAAAAAATGGCTTAAAGGCCGTAAAAAGATTGACTGATGAGGGCATTAAAACCAACGTGACACTCTGCTTTTCCTCGAATCAGGCGCTTCTTGCGGCAAAGGCAGGCGGTACTTACGTAAGCCCATTTGTCGGGAGACTGGACGACAGGGGGCAGGCAGGTATGGATCTGATCGAGGAGATTCGTACCATTTACGACAACTATGGATTTCAAACGGAAATAATTGTCGCCAGTATTCGGAATCCGATTCATGTAAGGGATGCGGCAATGATGGGCGCCGATGTTGCAACGATCCCTTTTAATGTGTTTGACATGCTTGTACAGCATCCGCTTACCGACGATGGTGTGAAAAGGTTCTTAGCCGATTGGGAAAAAGTGCCGAAGAAGTAACTATTTACCGCAGAGGCGTGAAGAGTATGAAGGTGGGAGGTTGAGAAGTTGCGATGAGGAGTTTTTCTCATCTTCCCAACTTCCCATTTTCTCAACCTCTGGTTTCCTTCTTTGCGCTCATTGCTCCTTTGCGGTGAGATGAAAGCTTTTTGAAGAAATTAATTGCGGAGCAAAATATTGTTCAAGCCGACAAAAAGTAAACTCAGTATTTTTTTCCTGGTCTTAACGTTCTTGCCGCTCATTGTCATGAGACTCGTTGTTTACCCCATTACCTTTCAGTCCTTAAAAGACGAAATTATCAAAAATCTGGAGGGAGCGGTCCGAAAGCAGACGGAATTGATTACTAAGTGGATGGAAGAACGCACGGCTGATGCTCAACTCATTGCCAATAATCCCCTTGTCCTCCTGATTATGCAGTCGGTTGCCGGAAATGCTGGACATACAGACTTATTGAAGAACCTGGAGACGATTAAATACTTCGATTACTTATGGAAGGAATACGGTTCAAAAGAGGCATTTATTGCAGATCGTGATGGTATTATACGCATTGCGTCAAGGAAGGAACTTGTTGGCGCTAATATTTCAGCAAAGGATTATTTCCGCTCTTCCATCAAAGGGGCTTTTTTTACCTCCAACATCATACCTTCTGATGTCCCTGTTGAAAATGGATCCGGGACATTAGAGGCTGGTGTGCCCACCATGCTGGTATCTGCGCCAATAAAGGACAGGTCGAATTCTATTGTGGGAACCGTGATACTGCGGATAGACGTCTCTGAGATTAACACAATGATGCAAAATATCCATATTGGCAAGACGGGAGAAACCTATCTGATCAACGGATACGGATACATGCTGACAGAATCCAAATTTGTGGAGGATTTGAAAGCGCAACATCGGATAACAAAACGGTCTGCCCTGGAATTGAAGGTTGCCAACCCGCTGACGAATGTTATGACGAAAGGGGTAAGTGAGTGCCTGAAAGGTTCGGAGGGTTTCGATGCGGATGGGTACCTCGATTATCGGGGCGTGAATGTGATAGGGTTCTGGCGCTGGATGCCGGATTACGGATGGGGTGTGATTGCTGAGATCGATGCCGACGAGGGGTATGGGAAACTTTACGAATTACGTGATTATATCTTGTTTACCTTTGGATTGGTTGCGGTGGGTGTCATCATCGTTGCCTTCTTTTTGGGGAAGAAGATTTCTGCGCCGATTTCCTATATTACAGAGACAGCCAGGGAAATTGCCGGGGGCAGTTACCATGTAAGGGCACAGTATAAATCAGGTGATGAGATTGGTGCACTTGCAGGCGCAATTAATAAAATGGCTGAGACTCTGGAATCGAGGTCCAAATTGTCTGAACCTACCAACCCGCCTAAATTACCAGGAGAAATTTAGTTGGCAAGCAAAAAGCCACAAAGAGACCTATTTGACGCACAGGTGAAAACCACGAAAAAAGCCCCGCTGGCCGACCGGATAAGGCCGAGAAATTTAAAAGAGTTTGTGGGACAGGAACACCTCGTTGGACCGAACAAAATACTCCAAAGGCTGGGAGAAAACAAGGAACTGATATCTCTGATTTTCTGGGGGCCTCCGGGCGTAGGAAAGACAACCCTGGCCTCTATTATTGCCCAGTCGGTGGATGCCCACTTTGTTTCTTTTTCAGCGGTACTATCAGGGGTCAAAGATATCCGTGAAGTAATCGAAGAAGCCAGGGAACAACTTAAATATTACAATAAAAAAACCATTCTCTTTGTTGATGAGATTCACCGGTTTAACAAGGCGCAGCAGGACGCCTTCCTGCATCACGTGGAAGACGGCACCATAACTCTGATTGGCGCCACCACAGAAAACCCATCCTTTGAGGTGAATGCCCCGCTTTTATCACGCTGCAAGGTACTGGTGCTGGAACAACTCACCGAAGACCATCTAAAGGCTATTATGAACAACGCATTACAGGATGGGGAACGAGGTCTTGGCAACCTGAAAGTAGAAATTCAGAATGACGCATTTGATTTTATTGCTCGCCTTTCTCATGGAGATGCCCGGGTGGCTTTAAACACGATGGAAGCGGCTGTCATGCTTACGAAACCCAATCAGGAGGACAAGCGAACCGTAACCCTGGAAATCGCCCAGGAGGCAATGCAGCGGAAGGCGCTCCTTTATGACAAGGGTGGAGAAGAACATTACAATGTTATTTCGGCATTTATTAAATCCATGCGGGGAAGCGATCCCGATGCGGCCATCTACTGGCTGGCGCGCATGCTGGATGCGGGCGAAGACCCTCTTTTTATTGCGCGTCGTATGATCATATTTGCATCGGAGGATATTGGAAACGCAGATCCCGCTGCCCTTCAACTGGCAGTTGCCGTCAAAGACGCCTTCCATTTTGTGGGTATGCCTGAAGGCTGGATACCCCTGGCTCAGGGAGTCGCCTATCTTACCTGTGCTCCTAAAAGCAACGCTTCCTACATGGCGTATCTGGAGGCATTGAAAGACGTCAGGGAGAAAGGCGCATTGTCGGCGCCATTGCATATCCGGAATGCCCCGACCTCCCTGATGAAGGACATGGGATATGGAAAGGGGTACAAATATCCACATAGCTTTGGCGGTTACGTCGGACAGACCTACCTCCCCGAAGAACTTCTGGGAAAGGAATACTATAAACCTACCGATAATGGTTTTGATAAGGTAATCAAAGAGCGGCTTGAATTTTATAAAAAAGGGCGTAATTCCTTGAAATAAAGCGACTACAGTGAACGAAAAAAGAAAGTAGGCGTTCCTGCGGAAGCAGGAATCCGGACATTTGAATTATTTGCGCTTGAATATGATGTTTGTATTGAAATGGTTAATTATTTTGAATTTTAAAAAACCCAATGTATAATATTTTAGCTGATAATTTTTATGAGGGGGTGGGAATAGGGATGTTTGTGCAGAACATGAACGAAAGGAGGAGGACAACATAGTGCTTACTATTCTGGATTATGGTTGTAGTTATATTTGGTCATACAAAGGTGCAGTATCTATGTTATTTTTTTCCCATAAGGAGGAAGAACAATGTTTAAAGCAACCAAATCAATTATAGCTACATTTATTATAGCAATTTCCTTGCTTACTGCAAAAACGGCCTTTCCTGACACCTTCGGTATCATCAGGGAAGGTATAGGAAGGGATTTACAGGGCATTACGCGAAAACAGGCTGAGATTATAACAGCCTGGGTGGATGCCCGAAAGAAAGATATAAGGGTTACGGCCAATAACCTGCCTGCCTACCGAAGCTCGGTGATTCGTGATGATAAGGAACCAGACTTTACCAGGCCACTTGAATATCTCGCATTTCTGAAAAGCATATATCATTACAAGGAAGTTTTTATCGTAAATCCTGCGGGTACGATCGTTGTTTCGACGGATAAAAATTATATCGGAAAGGATGTTTCCTCTGCGCAGTATTTTCAGGAGGCAATTAAGGGTAAAACGTTTATTTCCGACATCATGCCTTCTACCGTGCCCATCGAGAATGAATTCGGTGAGTTGGAGTTAGGTCTGCCTACGATGTTTGCGTCAACCCAAGTCACGAATGATAAAATGGATGTCCTGGGGGTTTTGGTCTTCCGGCTTGATGTAAATGAGCTTATAAAATTAATAATACCCATGAAAGCAACGGAAACCGGGGAAATTTATTTAATCAATAAAGACGGCTACATGTTAACCTCATCCAGATATACAGCGGATCTTAAGGAAGACGGCCTTATAAAGAAGAGGACAACATTAGAATTGAAGGTGGCAAATCCCAGGACAGGAAATCTGACACAGGCGGTTCAGCAGTGTTTGAAAGGAATGGAGGGATACAATGATACCGGCTACCTCGATTATCGGGGCACCAGTGTGATTGGGTACTGGATGTGGCTGCCGTATCTTAATTGGGGTCTTATTGCCGAAATTGACATAGATGAGGCATGCAATGAGGTTCGTAAATTTTTTCAGGATACCACCATTAAAAATCTGCGGGGTCTTATGCATCGGCAGGTCGAATTGGTAAAAATGAGAATGGAGGGACATAAGAATAATGCCGCAGCGATTGCCCGTAAGCCGCAGACTATCCATTTTGCAAAGGGAGTGGCATCGGTGGATGAATTTGTAAATGCCCTGAACTATTTGGAGTTTATCAGGGACGAATATGGGTATAAAGGTATATTTATCTGCGACGCTGCCGGTGTCGTAAGGTTATCGACAGAAAAAAATCTGGTAAACATGAACTTTTCCGGCGAAGACTATTTCCTGGAAGCAAAAAAGCGCGGAATTTTTGTGAGTGACGTGAAGCCCGCGACTACACCGATTATGAATGAGTTCGGCAAGGTCGAACGTAATGTGCCTACGTTGTTTGTATCTGCCGTAATCAAGGACAATGATGGCGCCTTTGCCGGCGTCGTGGTTTTCAGGGTGGATACAATGGAGTTGAATAAACTCATGCAGAGTATGGAGATTGGTGAAAGCGGGGAAACCTATCTTATTAATTCGGAGGGGGTTCTTATCACAGAGTCACGGTTTGTAATTGAACTGAAAAGGAAGGAAATGATAAAAACCAGGACGGCTTTGGAACTCAAAGGGATTAGTCCTAAGTCAGGAAGGCTGACAAAGGGAATAGCTGAATGCTTAAGCGGAACCGAAGGGTACGATGTTACAGGTTATCCGGACTATCGGGGTGTTCCTGTGATAGGTACCTGGTGCTGGATTCCGGAATATGAATGGGGTGTACTCGTCGAGATAGACCTTGACGAGGCATTCCGCAAGAGTTCTGCCTTCTGGGGTATCAAGCAGTATTTCTAAAATCTGGCAGGGTAATGTAGGGGTTGAAGATCGTTCGACTGCGCTCACAACGAAGTCTTCAACCCCTGCATTTTTTTTCTTTTTACGCCATTCCTATAAGTTCATCAACCATAGAAGATATCTTTGCGAACCTTTCCTTTTGTATACCTCCGCCTACAGCCTTTGCTTCGGCTACCTTTCCGGCAAAAAAATTGGGGATAACCTCGTTGTCGCGTGTGTTTCTGAAGATGTCCCAGGCGTCTTTCAACTCCTTAAGCTTACCCTCGGTATTTGTGCCTATTGCTTTTCCCATTAAGGCGGAAAAAAGCGATATAGTTTCATTGGTGAGATTTTTTACCGTTGTACGGCATCCCTCTTGTTTTTGCTTGTCACTCTCACCGAGCATGGTAACAAGCGCCGTTCTTGCATCCACAAGCTTCGTCTTAAGGCCATTAATATCATCTTTGCTCACTGCCATATTTTATCCTCCTTAATATGTTGTCCTTCACCTTCAAATTCGCAGACAGTCCACACGGCTGTCCATGCGTGGCGAAGGATAATAGATAACTCAAAACTTAAAACCGGAGTCTTCAGATATGGTCAGCAGGAAACGAATTCAATGGGGTGCATGAAGACACTGTATGAAAATGCAAATATCATTCCCCTTTTATAGGGATGGCTTACGTGTCCTAATCCTTTATTTCCCCCTATGCTAGGGGAGTTATTGATTCTTATTGTAATTGAATGGCATGCTGCGATGACATTTCTTTTTGAAATGTACTGTGCATTATGAAAGGAAAATAGATAACCATTAATTTGGTAGGTTGGGTTGAGGAACGAAACCCAACATTTTATTTGAATGCTACGAATGGTTAGTATTGGGTTTCGCCTTGCTTAACCCAACCTACACAACTGGAAGTCCCCGTGAGCGCTCGATACGAGAGTCGGGTTGTGCGGTTTCGGTTCGAGAAGGTCGGCAAGGATGCTCCGCCCGAGAGGTTGCATTTCCAGGGATTGGGGGGACATGTCCCCTTTCGTTCGGCGGACAAGTCCAGGCACTTTGGGATAGTGGCGTTCAACGATCTGTGTGCTCATTGTAGTTCTCCTTTCGTACGTCACAGTTGTGTGTGAGTAGCAACCTAACGACAAGCTCAGCCGCGTCTCTAACGACGCGAAGCGTCGACAGAGACGTCGGCTGGAGTGCTTTGATAGGCGAGTTCTTTATAAACCTAATTTCTTAATTACTTTGTCAATTGGTATTGCAGCTTGATTTTTTGATTTTTCTTTTGCTGCTCTAAGGTCTTTTAAGTCCTCGTAATCATGCATAATTTCTTCAAGCGTCATAAACTCATCATAAGGCAAGACTACAAATTCTTTTTTACCTTTCTTCTCAATTAGCTGTGGATGTAATTTCATATTTTCACCTCTTCTTATAGGCTTCTTTTCTATGTTTAATCCTATGGATAATTATTTCCTGTCCTTCAATTTCAAATAGTATTCGATAGTCGCCAATCCTCAATCTGTATTCTGGTGTAAAATTGGTCAATCTGTAGTTTTTTTCTTTCCGCCTAACATTCATTTTTATCTTTATTCTATAAATGTCGGCATTCTATGCCTCGTTATGCGCACTGTCAAACGAAAATTGCTTAAATTGTATTGAAATATTGCATATATTTCTACAATATAGCTCCAAATTTATTAATATGTGGAATCTTGATAAGAACTTGGTCTCATTATGCCTTCAGCTTTCAAAGATTACCTTACCCAAAAAGCGCTGATTAAAGATAAATATGTGCCTTTTTACCTGAAGTGGGTCTCTGACTGTTATTCGTTTCTTAATGAACCTGCCTCTAAGGTATTAAACTCTGAGCAAATGAGTCGATTCCATAAATATCTGGCTAAAACGCATGAAGACTGGCAGGTCAAGCAGGCGAGTCAGGGATTACTTGGTTTTAGGCCCCATTTTCTTTTCTACTTTATCAACGATAAACTTGCTGAATGAAAAAGCAGAGGTGAATGCGGGCGACACCGCATTCAATATATGTGTGGAATTTTCCCCGTGTTCAACAACGAAATCCATCACCAGTTTCATCTCTTTTTTGTCAAGTAATTGTGCCCTGATGCCCGGAGTTAAGTAGTTGCCGAACTTGTTTGTGTCTATCTTTTTCACCAAATGGGTAGCCTGTTGTATAAAATAGTTCCGGTAATATTTTTTGAACTCTTCGAAGGTTAGACTTCTGAAATTAAAGGCATTGGTGAAAAAGAGCTTCGACTCATAAAACAAGACCTCAAGAAATTCGTTCAGACGAAAGTTAGAGATACCCTCATAATTTTCTCTCCAGAAGGCGGGAATTGCAGTTGGACCAATCTTTATCTTCCCGCTTATGGTGATAGTAAAATGGACACCGAGGAATGGGTTTTTTAAATTGGGCACGGGATATATGTGTTTGCGAATTAGACCACTGTCTTTATATTCCATGTATAAACCCTTGAACGGAATTAAGGTATATTTTTGCCCGACCCCGAATTGATGAGCCACTTTGTCTGCGTAGAGACCTGCTGAATTAATCAAATGTTTAAACTTTATCCTATGTGCATTGGCGCTTATTGTGTTGGTATCGTCTCTTTTCATAAACTTCTCGTTGAATAAAATATTTACCTTCCCTTTCAAGGTATCAGCTATATGTGCGACTACTTCTGTGGGATTCACAACGGAAGTCGTGGGCGAATAGAGTGCCTTGTCGAAAGTCAGTGCATTCGGTTCGAGTTCTTCCAGCCTTTTTTCATCGATTAACTCCAATTCTACTCCGTTTCTATCACCCCGTTTTTTAAGTTCCAGGATGCCTTCCACTTCCTTTTCATCTCTTGCTACTACAACTTTCCCACATCGATTTATAGATAAATTGTTTTTCAAGCAGTAATCGGTGAGAAGCTTATTTCCTTCCACAGTAAATCTGGACTTCAAACTATCCGGTGTATAGTAAAATCCGGCGTGCAGTACGCCGCTATTTCTGCCGCCTGCATGACACGCCACAGCAGCCTCTTTTTCGATTAAGGTGATTTTTAAATCTGGATGCCTGTTATTAAGTTCTCTGGCGATGGAAAGACCGATTATGCCGCCGCCGACAATTAATATGTCTGTTTTTATCATGCCACATACTCCTCATGATAGATATGCCGCATAAAAATCCCCCTTAGAAAAGGGGGCATGGGGGTTGTAAATATATTCTCATTCAAAGAAAAGATACAACCCCCTTTCCCCCTTTGTT
>Ga0194126_10010157_pt1 | contig 12381 bp, 9 predicted proteins | sample TA2KigC150mmetaG_FD_148641 | JGI IMG/M metagenome (GOLD analysis project Ga0194126, IMG submission 148641) | Freshwater microbial communities from Lake Tanganyika, Tanzania - TA2015035 Kigoma Deep Cast 150m | ecosystem: Environmental > Aquatic > Freshwater > Lake | place: Tanzania: Lake...
TATACTGGATAAATACAAAAACTGGAGATAACACCTTTAATGAATTAAAAAAATAAAGTGGACGGTTTTCTTATTTCTTTCAGGCAATAAGAAAAGCTAAAAGAATAATTGCAAAATTGATTTGACTTTATATTTAAAAAATGGATAAAAAAATTGAGAGTATTAAAGCTAATCACCTGGTATCAGAAAAAAGCCCCTATCTTCTTCAGCATGCATACAATCCTGTAAACTGGTATCCCTGGGGAAAAGATGCTTTTAAAAAAGCTAAAACAGAAGATAAGCCGGTTTTTCTTTCCATAGGGTATTCAACCTGCCACTGGTGCCATGTTATGGAAAAGGAATCTTTTGAAGATACTGAAGTTGCAAACATTTTAAATGATACATTTATATGCATAAAAGTTGACCGCGAAGAGCGGCCCGATATCGACAAGATTTATATGAAATACTGCCAGATGCTCACTGGTTCAGGGGGCTGGCCCCTTACAATTATTATGGTACCTGATAAAAAACCGTTCTTTGCTGCCACCTATATACCAAAAAATAATAAATATGGCATTACCGGCATGCTCAGCCTTATTCCCCTCATAAAAGATTTGTGGCTAAACAGGCGAAGTGAAATAATTGATAATTCTAAAAAAATTGCCGGGCTTTACATGAGCGCCGATACTCAAAAAAGCGGCGGGGTTTTTGACAGCTCAATACTGGATATAACATTTGACAGGCTGGCCCAGCTTTTTGATATAAGCAATGGCGGCTTTGGAACTGCCCCAAAATTTCCAACCATGCATCATCTGTATTTTTTATTGAGGTACCACAAAAGAACTAAAAACGAATATGCCCTTAATATGGTTGAAAAAACAATAAATGACTTGCGGTCCGGCGGAATCTGGGATCATATTGGCTTTGGTTTTCACCGATACTCAACTGATGAAAAGTGGATTGTGCCGCATTTTGAGAAGATGCTGTATGACCAGGCGCAGATATCAATTGCATGCATTGAAGCTTACCAGGTGACAATGGAGGAAAAATATAAGGATATTGCACAGGATATTTTTTCATACATACTAAGGGACATGACATCAGAAAATGGTGGTTTTTATTCAGCTGAGGATGCAGACAGTGAGGGAATTGAAGGAAAATTCTATACCTGGACAAAAAATGATATTAAAAAATTATTTAACGATAAAGACTCCGGGCTCATTATTGATGTTTTTAATGTCGGTATAAGCAACCTGGAGAGCGGAAGTGTTTTATATATTGACAAACCGCTTAATGATATTTCCGCAAAATACGGCATGAGCTTAAAAGATCTAGACAGTTTTTTACAAAGCTCAATTAAAAAGATGTGTATTTCCAGGAACAAAAGGATACACCCATTTAAAGATGACAAGATTTTAACAGACTGGAACGGACTCATGATATCCGCGCTTAGCCTGGGGGCAAGAGTATTTAATAACAGCAGTTATCAAAATGCTGCAGTTGCTGCTGCAGATTTTATTTTAGATAACTTGATTACAGAGGAGGGCAACCTGCTGCACCGCTACAGGGACGGCCAGCCTGCAATTGCTGCCAACCTTGACGATTATTCCTTTTTTATCATGGGGCTCATTGAGCTGTACCAGGCGACTTTTAATATTTCATATTTAAAAACTGCAATAAAGCTAAATAAATATATGCTTGAAAACTTCTGGGACGAAAAAGCCGGCGGTTTTTATTTTACTCACCAAAACAGCGAGCTTAATGAATTTGCGCAGAAAGATACTTATGACGGCGCCATACCTTCCGGCAATTCAATAGCGCTTCTCAACCTTATTAAACTGGGCAGGATTACAGGCGATAGCTTGTTTGAGGACAAAGCACTTGAAGTTATTAAAGCTTTTTCAGGTACGGTAAACAAAGCGCCTGAAGCATACACCCAGTTTATTTCCTCTTATGATTTTTTACTGGGACCCACTTATGAAATTGTCATAGCCGGGGATAAAAATTCAAGGCAGGTAAAACAAATACTTAATGATATAAACTCTGTATTTGCCCCAAATAAAGTTGTTGTGCTAAAACAACCCGGAAATGAAGGAAATCAATTATCAGCTATTGCTCCTTATTTAAGCAGTATGGGCATGATAAATGAAAAACCTGCCATATATGCATGCTCCAATTACACATGCAAGGCTCCCATCAGCGAAGTTGACGGTTTAATTAAGCTTTTAACTTTAAAACACTAAAAGATATATAAATATAAGAGTATTAAAAAAAACAAGAAAATAAAGGTAAGAAAAAACCTGGGTTGTTTGTTGAAGAAAAAATGACTAAGAAATAACAAAAAAACAGGGATTAAAGTAAATACTACAATAAATAAAAATATAGAAGATTTATTTTCATAATTAATAGTTCAAAAAAATACTAAAAATCCTTTATCAATCATATTAATATCTGTTATAATAGAATCCAACCAAAAGGAATAATTAAATATTTTTCCCTTTAGTTTGTATTAGACAGGTGATTGATAAAATGAAAGATAATAAATTCAGAATCGAAGATATAATATCAAAATTTAAAAATAAATCCTTTTTTACTTACAAAGATCTTTATGATTTCTATAGTGAAAAAGAAACAAGCTTAAAAACTGGGACACTAAAGTGGAGGATTTATAAATTAAAAGAAAAAGGTGTAATAAGAGATTTAAAAAGAGGTGTATATAAATTAGGAAGCTTAAAAATTTTTGTGCCAACAATCAGCCCAAGAGCTAAAAATTTATATAATTTTTTATCAAAATCATATCCGCATGTCCAAATATATTTATGGGAAACTTCCTGGCTTAATAATTTCATGATTCATCAACCATTTAACTCATTTATTATTATTGAAACTGATAAAGATATCCTGGATCCGGCATTTTATTCCCTAAAGGAAAAAGGCAAACAGGTATATATTAGTCCTAAAAAAGATTTTATAGAAAAATATATATCTGGGGAAAATGTGATAATTATAAAGTCTTTTATTCAGGGGACCCCAAATATTAAAATTGAAAGTATTTATATACCTAAAATAGAAAAGATACTGGTTGATATTTTCTTTGAAAAAGATTTATTTATAAGCTTCCAGGGCCAGGAATTGATTAATATTTTTAAAAGAATATTTGAGCAATATACGATTAATTTAACGACACTTTTAAGATATGCCAGAAAAAGAGGGATTAAAGAAGATATAAAGAATTTTTTACTTAATATCATTAAAATTGGACTTCCATAAAAAACAATGATTAAAGAAAATAGTTTTTCAAAAGAATGGATTAATAGCAGATGTGTTTTTCTACAGAGAGGTAAAAATAAAGCTAATCCTGAGTTAGTGGAAAAGGTAATTTATGCACTTTATTTATTAGAATCAATTAAAAAGACTGGCTTGCCATTTATATTTAAAGGTGGAACTGCATTATTGCTGTTAATTAAAGAAATACATAGATTTTCAATCGATATCGATATTTTAATAGAAAAAGATATAAGCATAAATTCAATAATTAAAGTGCTTAATAATCTTATAAAGAATAATAATGTATTCTATAAATTTGAAGAATCTGAAAGGGTAAATACTAAAAATATTAATAAGACTCACTTTAAATTCTATTTTAAGTCCCTTTTAGACGGAAGGGATAAATATATTTTACTGGATGTATTATTTGAAACGAATTCTTTTGCTGAATTAGTCCAAAAAGATATTTCCTGCAATCTATTAGATATAGAAGATGAAATACAAAAAGTATCAATGCCATCGGTTGAATGTATGTTAGGTGATAAATTAACGGCTTTTGCGCCCAATACTACTGGAATACCTTATGGCGTTAATAAAGAATTAGAAATAATAAAGCAGATGTTTGATATCAGCATTTTATTTAATGAAGCAAAAAACCTTAGAGCTGTCAGTGATACTTTTTCAAATGTAGCAAAAAATGAAATAAGATATAGAAATTTGAAAGTAGATCTATGTGAAATATATAAAGATATAATAGACACTTCGATAACTGTTGCATCCAGGGGTAAATATAAAATAGATGAATTTTCAAGTCTTTTGGAAGGTATAAAAAGAGTCAGAAGTTTCATAATTTCAACAAATTTCATATTAGAGGAAGCAGTACTAAGTGCAGCAAAAGTGGCTTACCTTGCAGCTTTATTAAAAAATAATATTTATGATATTGCGTTTTTCAATAATAAAGAAGATATATTAAATTTAGAAATTACTGATGGCAAATTCAGTAATAATTTTAAAACCATTAAAAAATTCAGCCCGGAAGCATACTATTACCTTTATAAATTTGTTGAAATTAATAAAATTTAAAAATTCTTTTATTGGACCATCCATACAGTCTATTGTGATTGTTTAAATAAAATTCATAACATAATAATCTGCAGAATGGGTGTATACCTTATTAAAATAGCTTTTAAGTAAAACTTAAATTTTAATTATTCCCTTTTTATTTTAATAACATTCTTGAAATATGTATTGACATATTCTGGTAAAATACTATTATTTCTTTTTAATATCCCTGCTATTAAAAAATTACGTATGCATGTACTTCCCGGATTTAGGATACAGGCCGCTGGTGCCAAGGCAGGAAGCATTTGAAAAAACTCTTAAGTGGTTTGCCCAAAATATAAAATCCATTTAATTCTTTTACTTTAAACTAAATCTCTTTATAATGTTAAAAATTTATCATCAACCATGACATTAAGACAGGAGTTGTTTGTATTGGAAAAGAAAAAAATAGTGAAAGAAAAACCAGTCTTAGTGTGCCTGAAGATTGCCGTCATTTTTATATTAGCAGCATTTCTTTTATCTGCTGCAACAGGGCTTTCCGGCTGTAAGTCTAAAGACGCATCCGGCACCGTCCAGGAAAGCAGTGCCGCAATTGAGGAAACTGCACCCGAAACAGCAATTGCAACAGCAGAAACTGCGCCTGCAGAAACTACAGCCATTGTTGAAGAGGAAGCAATATCAGATAATATCAATAAATTCAGCGGGCTCGAACTTTCAGATACCGTGCACAACTACCGTCCGCTTGCAATAATGGTACAGAATAATCCAGTAGCAAGGCCCCATTCCGGCCTTATTTATGCTGATATTGTTTTTGAAATTGTTGCAGAGGGGGGCGTTACAAGATTTGTTACCGTATATTCATCATTTGATGCAGATATTATAGGCCCTGTAAGAAGCGCAAGGATATACTTTGCTGAAATAGCAAGGAGCCTTGACCCCATATATACATTCTGGGGATCCTATCCTCAGGCTTATGATGCCATCAAGAATATGGATATGGATGTTCTTGATGCAAATAGTACAGCCTATGTTAACTACACTTCTGCAGGATGGCGTGATAGAACAAGAAGCGATGCCCTGGAGCACACTGCATTCATTGATACTGAAGGCATAAGAAAAGACGGGGAAAAATACGGATACTCCCTTGAGGGCGGGCAGTCTCCACTGGCATTTAAAATTGATGCGCCCGAGCCTGAAAGAGGCAATATTTCTGAAATAACTGTTAATTTTTCAAGTGAGTCTTATGTTGCAGGATTTGTTTATGATAAAGAAACCAATAAATACTTAAAGTCAATAGCAGGCGCGCCTCATAATGATTTTGAAACCGGCCAGCAGATAAGCCTAAATAATGTTATTGTCATGCTTACTGATATAGAAGGCCCTATAGACCAGTATGGACACATGCTTGCAAGGACCACAGGAACCCATAATCAAGGCGAGGCATATTATTTTATGGATGGTAATGTCGTTGAAGGAACATGGGCAAGAAACAGCATATTTGATCCTTTTGAGTTTCACGATACAGAGGGAAACCAGGTGCTCTTTAACAGGGGATCCACATGGATTTGCATAATACAGAGCATTAACAGGCTTATGTACTGATTTATTTATTGTTTAATTTTTTCATATTAATTGATTATAATAAGTGGATTGCATATTAACCATTTAAGGAAAGTTAAAATTTGGATAAGCGCCCAATAGGTATTTTTGATTCAGGAGTAGGCGGCCTTACCGTTTTGCGGGAAATTATAAAAAAGGCGCCTGCTGAAAATCTTTTTTATTTTGGCGACACTGCAAGGTTTCCTTACGGGACAAAAAAACTTGAAGATGTAAAAAGGTTTGTATTTAAAATTGCCGAATTTTTATGCAACAGGGATATAAAGCTGCTGGTGGCAGCATGCAATACTGCATCTGCTGCAGCACTTGAGGATTTAAGAAAAGATTTTGATATACCTGTAATTGGTGTTATAGAGCCCGGGGCAAAGGCCGCGGTGGAAAATACTCAAAATAAAAGAATAGGTGTAATTGCAACAGAAGGTACAGTAAAAAGCGCAGCCTATGATAAAGCAATTCATAAAATTGATAAAACAGCCAGTATTTTTTCAAGTCCTGCAACCCTTCTTATAGATTATATTGAAAAAGGCGTACTTGAAGGCTATCAACTTGATGCTGCAATAAGTGAATGCATAAGCCCGCTCACAGGCCAGGATATTGATGTGCTTATTCTTGGATGCACTCATTTTCCATTGATTGAACAGCAGATTAAAGCGCGCTGCAATGATGGTTTTAAAATTATAAGTTCTGCAGAAGAAACAGCAAAAGAAGTTGTCCGCATACTTTGCCTGCAAAATATTGAAAATGCCTCCGGGATTGCAGCTTCAAGGATGTTTTTTGAGACCGGTTCAGAGAGCAGGTTGCTTGAGATAGGCAAGCGCTTCCTGGGTGATGATATAAAAGAAATAATCAGTGCAGACCTTGATATACAGCCATCATGAATATGGCAAAAACCAGGGAGTTTGTGAAATTTTTAAATCACCAAGTTTAATTTGCTAAAGTTAAATGAAATTATTATATATTAAAAATTCTAAGTCAGGCGGTTTAGTTTATGGATACTTCAAATGCAAGAATTGACGGCAGGCGCAATGACCAGATAAGAGGTATAAAAATTACGCGAAACTATATTTCCCACGCAGAGGGCTCAGTCTTTATTGAAATGGGCAATACCCGGGTAATATGCACTGCAACCATAGATGAAAAAGTCCCCCCGTTTTTAAGAGGAAAGGGCCAGGGCTGGATAACTGCAGAATATGATATGCTTCCGCGTTCAGCCCCGCAGAGAATAATAAGGCCGCAGGTTGCTGGAAAAATAAGCGGCAGGTTTCATGAGATACAGAGGCTGATTGGAAGGTCCCTTAGAGCCGTAATTGATCTTTCGCTTATAGGGGAGCGCACCGTATGGATTGACTGTGATGTAGTGGAGGCAGACGGCGGAACAAGGACAGCAGCAATTAACGGCAGTTTTCTTGCGCTTTATGACTGTATGAGTAGCCTTGTAAGCTCCCAGAAGATCCCTGAAATGCCCATTAAGGGTTTTCTCGCAGCAATCAGTGTTGGTATTGTAAATGAGCAGGTAATGGCGGATCTGTGTTTTGCAGAAGACAGCAGCGCACAGGTAGATATGAATGTGGTTATGGACTCAACAGGAAAATTTGTTGAAATACAGGCAAGTGCTGAGGGCCTGCCATTTGCAAGGGAGCAATTTAACTTTATGATGGATATTTCAGAAAAAGCCCTCAGGGAAATAATTGATATGGAAAGAAAAACAATACTCGGGTAATTTTGATAATACAGGATTTATTTGTCCAATTTTAATGATTTGTAAAAAATAAAAAAATTATCCTGTTACATACAAAGCATGATTTGTATTTTTACTTTATTATAGTCATTGCTATGAGTAAGCTATTATAATTTGAGAACAGGAATTATAATGATCCACAGTATAAGAGAAATGAATATATAATTTTTTATTTATAAATAAATAAGAAAGTGATATTTATTTAATATATTATATATCTATATAATAATTATTAACGTAAATATATATAGAGTTATACTATATATAATAACACAATATAAGAGAAATGTTCTTTGATTTTTTAGTGTGACAAGTTGATTTATGGGGAAGCAGGTTAATGGGAAACCGCTTGATTGTCACTCTGTAAGTAATTTAATAATCATTAACAATTTTGTCAAGTGAAATAATAACCGCATCAATATCTTATGAAAATAGTCATAGCAACGAAAAATGACGGAAAGATTAGCGAGATTAAAGACTTTTTTAAAGCAAAAGGTTTACTTGACCTGATTGAAATCCTGATCTATAAAGACTTCAGCGATTTTCCTGATGTTAAGGAAGGCAGCAGGAGTTTTTTATCAAATGCAAAAATAAAAGCGAGGCAGATAGCAAAATACTGCGGCTGCTGGGCTCTTGCTGATGACTCGGGCCTTGCAGTGGATGCTCTTGGCGGACGTCCGGGTGTTATATCATCAGTATATGCCGGTACCGATGCAAGTGATGCCGATAACAGGGAAAAATTGCTAAAGGAGTTAGAGGGCATCAGAAGTTTTGAAAAAAGGACAGCAAGGTTTATATGCAGGATGGTTTTATGGGATGATAAAATCGGGCAGGTAAATCTGTCTACAGGCATATGCAGGGGAAAAATTGGTTTTAAGGAAAAAGGAACCGGGGGATTTGGTTATGACCCTTTATTTATTCCCGAAGGTTATAACCTGACAATGGCCCAAATTTCCCAGCCTGAAAAAAACAGTATCAGCCACAGGGGAAAAGCTTTAAAAAAAATGTCAGGTTTTTTAGCAAAACAGCTTTATTGAAAATTTTAAAATATGTGTTAATATACACAATGCGCCAAAAAGGACTCGGGGTGTAGCGCAGTTTGGCTTAGCGCGCCTGCTTTGGGAGCAGGAGGCCGGAGGTTCAAATCCTCTCACCCCGACCATGTTTTTAAGGATTTAAATTTTTAAAAAATATTTTTAATTCCTGATATAATTAATACTTCAAATTTCGGGCGGGAATAGCTCAGCTGGCTAGAGCATCAGCCTTCCAAGTTGAGGGTCGCGGGTTCGAATCCCGTTTCCCGCTCCAATTCATATAAATCATAAAAGGGACGTTTCCCTTTTTTAAACAGTTTTACGCCTTAAACAAAGAGAAAGGAATAATTTTAAAAATGAAAAGTTTTGAATTTCACATTCCTACAAAAATTGTTTTTGGAGAAGATAAGATTTCGCTTATAGGCTCCTATGCGCAGAAATACGGTAAAAAACTTTTGCTTGTCTATGGAAAGGGAAGTATTAAGAAAAACGGGGTTTATGATAAAGTTGTAAAGTCTTTAAATGATGCTCGCATTAATTTCATAGAGCACCCGGGGGTCAAGTCAAACCCGGTACTCTCACATGTAAATGAAGGCATAAAGCTGGCAAGAAAGGAAAAAGTTGAATTTATACTTGCTGTTGGCGGCGGGAGTGTTATAGATGAGTCCAAAGCTATTGCTGCAGGGTTGTGTTATGACGGCGATGTATGGGATTTTTACAACGGCACTGCGAAAATAAAAAAAGCCCTTCCGGTGCTGACCATTCTTACAATACCTGCTGCAGGATCAGAAATGAATGGGGGTACAGTCCTGTCCAATGAACAGACCAGGCAGAAATTCGGCTTCATTAACGGGCATCTTTTCCCAAAGCTCTCAATACTTGATCCCACTTCAACATATACAATCCCTCCCGATTACACTGCATACAGCGCCGTAGATGCTATTGCACATGCAGCTGAAGGTTATTTTACTCATGATAATAACTGGTACCCTGTGCAGGACAAAATAGTCGAAGCTCTTGTTAAAACTATTATGGAAAGTACTGAAATTATTTTAAAAAAGCCGGACGATTATTATGGAAGGGCAACAGCGATGTGGGCTGCTTCCCTTGCCTGGAACGGGCTTACAACATGCGGTCTTGAGGGAGCCAGCGTACCGAATCACATGTTTGCCCATGTGCTGGGCGCATTTTATGATATTGCACATGGGGCAGCGCTTTCAATTATTATTCCTGCATGGATGAAATATAAATGTAAAGATAATACCGAAAGATTTGCAGCTTTTTCTGAAAATGTATTCGGGCTTGGTGGGCCAAATCCGGGTAAATCAGCTATTGAAGGTATAGAGGCGCTAGAGAGCTGGTTTAAAAAAATTGGAAGCCCTGTATCATTTGAGGATTCCGGTATACCGGAGGGCGATATTGAAGAGATGTCATCAAGTGTTTTGGAGCTTGCAGATTTGTGGGGCATTAAAGAGTATTCAAAAGATGATGTAAAAGACATTTTATTATTATGTATTTAGCAGTTAAAAAGCTATTTTAATAATATAATTTAAAACCGGGAGATTTTTAAGGTGTACAGGATACTTGCAATAAACCCAGGCAATACGTCAACAAAAATAGGATTCTTCAATGATACGGAACTTATTTTCAGCGATACTGTCAGGCATGATTCGGATTATTTGAAAAGATTCCATAGTTTTGGGGAGCAGCTTGATTTCAGGTTTGAAGCAATTAATAATTTTATTGATAAAAATAATATAGATTTAAAGGAAGTTGATTTTTTTATCGGCAGGGGTGGAATTCTAAAACCATTAAAAAGCGGGCTGTATGAAGTAAATGATAAAATGATAGAAACTCTTTTAAATCCGAAGGTTGAGCATGCATCAAACCTTGGCGCCCTTATAGCAGATGATTTTGCAAAAAGATATAAAAAGAAAGCTTACATACTTGATCCTGTATGTGTTGATGAGATGGATGATATAGCAAGAATAAGCGGCAGCCCCCTGTTTCCAAGAAGCACGCTTTTTCATGCGCTTAACCAGAAGCGCATGGCAAGATGGGCGTCTAAGGATCTCGGTAAAAAATACAGTGAGCTAAACCTTATAGTTGCCATGCTGGGAAGCGGGATATCAGTGGGAATGCACAGCTATGGCAGGGTTATAGATGTTACCAATGCTGTGGAAGGCGAAGGTCCTTTTTCTCCCGAAAGAGCCGGAGCAATTCCTATAATGCCGTTTTTAAAATATGTTCTTGAAAATAAACTTGATTACAGGCAGGCAAACAGGCTGATATATGGAGAAGGCGGACTGGTCGCATATCTTGGAACCAACAATATGCAAGATGTAATTAAGAAATATAATGAAGGCAAAGACAGCAAGGTAATAAGCATTATTGAGGCAATGGCTTACCAGGTGGCAAAAGAAATTGCAGTAATGGCAGTACCTGTATCCGGAAATGTTGATGCAATAGTTCTTACAGGCGGGCTTTCGTATGAAAAAATATTTACTGATTTAATAATATCAAGGATTAAGTTTATTACAGATAAAATACTTGTTTATCCAGGGGAGGATGAGCTTGCTGCCATGGCAGAAGGTGTTATCGGCGGGATAAATGGTGAAATAGATATACTGGAATATAAATAGCAGGCACAACAGGTTTAGAGGACTGTGCTTCTTAATATCTTATAGGTGTTATTGTTTTACTGTACTTGTTATATTACTGCTGTTAATTAAATCTACGGGAAAGTTAACATTGAAGTTTTTAAAGATTGTTTTTTCAGGTAATGCTGCAGGATTTTAAAACACCCAAAAACACCCAAAATTCTTGACTTATAATATGTTTTTCATTAAAGTATTAGTTTGGCTTTTTGGAGAGCGCTTGTAGCTCAGTTGGATAGAGCGACGGACTTCTAATCCGTAGGCCGAAGGTTCGAATCCTTTCAAGCGCGCCATGTGTAGGCTTATTAAAGTGTTAAGATAAAGCGCTTGACGAACACATGCCGGTGGCATGTGGAGGGATTCGAATGGACGGAGCGAGCGAAGGCGAGTGAGTCCGCGGCTCTGCAGCAAATCCAGCAGGATTTGACGAAAGACTTAAATCCTTTCAAGCGCGCCAGGATTAGGATTATTTTAATAAAATTAACTTATTAAAGTTTTGCTTAAATAGTAATATAATTTTTATTGTGGTGGGAATAGCTCAGTTGGATTAGAGCGCAGGATTGTGGCTCCTGAGGCCGCGGGTTCGAATCCCGTTTCTCACCCCATTTTGTTTATATTAAATAGCTGTTACGGTAATATACAGTTATTTGACAAAAATATATAATTTTAAAAAGAGCGCCTGTAGCTCAGTTGGATAGAGCGTCGGACTTCGAATCCGTGCGTCGGGGGTTCGAATCCCTCCAGGCGTGCCAGGTTTTTGTTAAATTTTACATTGAGGCTACCTTTTTAGGTATGTAAACATGCAAGTGGCATGTTTACTGGGATTCGAAAGGACGGACTGAAGCGAAAGCGAAGGAGTCCGCGGCTCTGCAGCAAATCCAGCAGGATTTGACGAAAGACCGAATCCCTCCAGGCGTGCCAGGTTTTTGTTAAATTTTACATTGAGGCTACCTTTTTAGGTATGTAAACATGCAAGTGGCATGTTTACTGGGATTCGAAAGGACGGACTGAAGCGAAAGCGAAGGAG
>Ga0194126_10010159_pt1 | contig 12380 bp, 13 predicted proteins | sample TA2KigC150mmetaG_FD_148641 | JGI IMG/M metagenome (GOLD analysis project Ga0194126, IMG submission 148641) | Freshwater microbial communities from Lake Tanganyika, Tanzania - TA2015035 Kigoma Deep Cast 150m | ecosystem: Environmental > Aquatic > Freshwater > Lake | place: Tanzania: Lake...
GAGCAGATTCATTATGCCCGACTCGATACGCATTACCTCTTCGATCTGCGGGAAGCCCTGGAAGCCGAATTGATTGCATCCGACCGGCTGCAAATTGCGCGGGAGGATTTTTCCCGCCTGTGTGCCGTGGATGATCTGAAAGGGAAGATCAACGGGGAAACCTGGCAAAAATTTTCCGGGCGCAAGGATCTTTCTCTGCGCGAATTGACCGTCCTTTCCCGATTATGCCGGTGGCGGGATCTCGAAGCTGAGAAATTAGATCGCCCCCCATATAAAGTTGTCATGGAGGATGTCCTGATCCTGTTGTCCAAACGACCTGTGGAGAAGCTGGTGGACCTTTCGGCGGCAGGCATGAGCGAAAAGCAGATTAAGCGATGGGGATCCGCGGTGCTGGGCGTAATTCATGAAGGATTGCAGGCTCCGCTGGTCAGACGAAAACGAGAAGATTCGAAAAGCGATGCGGTTCTGAAAAGATTGGATCAATTGAAATCCTGGAGGAAATCCTTGGGCCTGCAGATGAAGGTCGATTCCGATGTGATCCTTCCAAAACCATACCTGACCATGCTCTCGGAAAACCCGCCGAGGAGTTTGGACGAATTGGCAGTCCTGATGAAGGATACTCCCACCCGTGCACAGCGGTTTGGTGCACAGATTCTGCATGTGCTAGGAGGCCAAAGTGCGCATTAGTTTCCACGGCGCGGCTCATACGGTGACCGGCAGCCAACATTTGCTGGAGGTGAACGGCTCCAGGCTGCTATTGGATTGTGGTCTGTTCCAGGGTCGGCGAGCGGATACATACGAGCGTAACCTGAACTTCCAGCATGATCCGCGTAAGTTGGATGCGGTCGTTTTATCGCACGCTCACATTGATCATTCCGGCAACCTGCCCAACCTGGTCAAACAGGGATTCGCACACCAGATCCATGCCACTCGTGCGACGGTGGATCTGGCCAATTTGATGGTACGCGATTCGGGTCATATCCAGGAAGCGGACGCGGAATTCGTCAATCGTAAACGCGCTCAGCGCGGAGAGCCGCCGATTGAGCCGCTGTATACCAAGGAAGATGCCGAACGGGCTTCGGACCATTTCCTAGGTGAAGAGTACGATGCCCCCTTCGAGCCAGTACCTGGTGTGATCGTCCGATTTCACGAGGCGGGCCATATTCTCGGATCCGCTGGGATTTCACTTGAGATCGAGGAAAAGGGCAGGAAGATCTTGCTTTGGTTTTCCGGTGATATCGGCCGGTTCGAACTGCCATTGCTGAGAGATCCGGTTCTTCCTCAAAATGCCGATTATATGATCATGGAATGCACCTATGGGGATAAACCTCACAACGATCCACAGCAGGCTTTTATTGAATTTCAGAAAGTGGTGAAAAGGACCGTTGAGAGAGGGGGCAAAATCATCATCCCCTCCTTTGCCGTCGGTCGGACTCAGGAATTGGTCTATCACCTGAATACGATGATGCACAACCGGGATGTTCCCCAGATCCCCGTCTTTGTCGATAGCCCGTTGGCGGTCGAAACCACGAAAGTGTTTCGTTCTCATACGGAATGCTTTGACCCCGAAACCCGAAGATTTGTGGAGGAGGCGCGTCACCCCGCGCTCGATTTCAAAATGCTGACGTATATACAATCGGTTGAAGAATCCAAGCAATTGAACGAGCGTAACGAACCGATGGTGATCATCTCCGCCTCTGGGATGGCGGAAACCGGTCGAATCCTGCATCATATCAAGAACAATCTTGGAGACCCCCGCAATACGATTTGCATCGTTTCCTGGCAGGCGCCAGACACTCTGGGTCGCAGGCTGGCCGACCGCGAAACCGAGGTGCGGATCTTCGGAGAGAGCTACCAGAGGAAATGCGAAGTCGCCACGATAGGAGGTCTCTCCGGCCATGCCGGTCAGGATTTACTGGTGAAATACGCGATGGGTGTCCGCGGTCGTGTTAAACGCATCTTCCTCGTCCATGGAGAAGAAAAGCAGGCAGGGATTCTGCGTGGTTTGCTCAAAGATCGTAAACTGGATGCGGTGCACTATCCTGGCTTGCACGAGAGCGTATTGGTATAGATCGTATCGGTTATAATCTTCGCCGCGTGGAATTGGGGAGGTGCCAGAGTGGTTGAATGGGACGGTCTCGAAAACCGTTGTGGGCTCCGGTCCACCGAGGGTTCGAATCCCTCCCTCCCCGCCTTGAATGGTTACATGACGATCCCCCGAGATGGGAAAAATGAAATCAGAAATGGCGATTCACTTCAGGATGATTGACTTGAAATTGTTTTTCCCCACCAGTCGAATGGACGAACTTGTTATAATTAACAGAAAGTAACGCTCGATTGGCAGTCGAATTTTCGAACCTCCGCGGCTTCTCGCCCTCGGAGGTTCTTTAACGAAACCTGGACGAATTCATGGGATTGCACATACCTCCCGCGTTGAAACATCGGCGTTTCCGATATCTCTGGCTGGGTCAATTGATTTCCATCACGGGGACTCAAATGCAGGTTTGGGCTTTGTTCTGGCACGTCTCACAGCTAAACAAGAATCCCATTGCACTCGGTGGCATCGGACTGGCCCGCATTTTGCCGGTTCTTTTGTTTTCATTGATCGGCGGAGCACTCGCGGATTCGTTTAACCGCCGTACGATCCTGTTCATCACCCAAAGCGCGGCTGCACTCCTGGCCTTGTCCCTTGGCTTGCTGACGGAGACCGGCCAGGTAACGATTTGGCACATCTACCTGGTCACCGCTCTGCAAGCGGTGGCGGTGGCGTTCGACGGTCCCTCCCGGCAGGCTCTTGTTCCAAATCTTGTCCCGCCCAAGGATCTGCCCAACGCTTTCAGCATGACCTTCACGGTTTTTCAGGCTGGGGCGGTGATTGGCCCGGCATTAAGTGGAATCGTGATCGCATTTGCAGGGCAGCAGGCAGTGTATTACGCGAATTCCGCATCCTTCCTTTTCGTTTTGATCGCCTTGCTGATGATTGGGAATGTTCCGCAGTCGAATTCCGATCGGCCGACTGGCGTAAACGCGGGATCGATCAAGGAAGGAATTCGTTTTATCTTCAGTCGGCCGGTGATTCTTGCCTCCATGGTATTGGATTTCATTGCCACGTTCTTTGCTTCCGCTAATACGCTTTTGCCCATCATCGCAACCCGCGTTTTGCGGGTAGGAGTGGTGGAATACGGCTATCTCTCCGCCGCGCAGGCAGTTGGGGCTGTCGCGATTGCCCTGGTAATATCTCAATTACGGGAAATCCGCCGCCAAGGGACCACCTTCCTAGGGTCAGTGCTGATATTTGGCCTGGCGACGGTGGTTTTTGGCCTCACACGGTCGTTTTTTGTGGCCTGGCTGGCACTTGCGATTACAGGCGCAGCGGACGGTGTGAGCACCATCATACGCAACACAATCCGCCAATTACAGACGCCCGATTACATCCGCGGGCGTATGACCAGCATTACGCAAATCTTCTTCCAGGGCGGTCCTCAATTGGGGGAGATTGAAGCTGGTGTAGTAGCCCAGCTTTTCGGCGCGCCGCTTGCGATCATCAGCGGAGGGATCGGCTGTCTGGTCGGATTATTCCTTGTGATCCGAAAATGGCCGCAATTGCTTCGTTACAACGGGGATGAGCCCATACTGGCGGGTACTCCGGCGGATTAATCCCGATGTTGGGGCTTTCATTGCATCACGGATCGACCCATGCCGCGGGGAGTTTCGAGAATTAGTTTTTCCATTTCGTTGATCACTGCCGAATGTATGATTTTCGGGTTGGTTCCTCCCAAATCCCGAGCATAGATCGGACGACCGATTTGAACGCGTACGATCACCGGCCTGCTGTTCCAGATGACATGCGAAAGCAGCTGGAGTGCGGCTGCAAGGGTATCCCTATCCTCTCTTGTTTTTTTTATCGCCAGCAGCGGGTGTCGCGCCATTCGATCCCACACAACGCCCCGGACCAGTACGGGCAGGATTGCGGTTTCGGGCGCCATTCGGAGGAACACGCCAGCACTATCCACCCATTGGCGAAGCGAGTTCAGCGCTCCATCGTGAACATCCGGATCCGGCTCGATTCGACCGGCGGGGAAGGTCAACAGGGCACCGCCGGATCGTAGATGCGCGCTCACCTGACGAACAAGCCCAATGCGAGACGCGGCATCCTCCTTCAAGTAAAACAAGTGGCGACTCGTGTTCGGTAGGGCATTCAAGAAGGGTCGATCCAAAGCAATGATTTTCAGGTCGGATCGATCCAACGCGCAAAACAGGCTCAAGGTGTCCGTCATCCCCGGGTGATTGGACAACGCCAAAAATGGTCCCGCCGGGAGGGAATTTCCATGAATACGGACATCCTGCACATAGCTTCGCACAGTCATGCTGGACCCATGAACCAACCCGAACTCCCCAACGGTCCGATCAAATTCGATCATTTGCCGCGCGAATTTTCGAGCGGGCGCTTCTGAGAACCAACGCAAAAGGCGTGAAAGGATCGGGCGGTCCTTCCAGCCAAAGGATGCCAGCAGGTCGTCTTGATTGATCCGCGTAAGGGTTTGCAGTGGATCCAAGTTATTTTTGCGCGGTTGCCCACATATTGAGCATGAATTCAAAGTATCCAAAACGGATTTTGGTCATCTCGAATCCGGCCTGGCCGAAATACCAACCCAACAGCGGCAGGGTGTAGGCGTAGGCATGCTCCCGGATCTCTTCGGCGCTCACGAGATTGACCCGCGCCATCCATCTTAATAACCCATCCGACCAGGCAGCCGGGGTGGTAAGGATGACCATTCCCCCTGGCTTTAACACCCGGTACACTTCTTTGAACAACAAGGCCATTAAGGATGGATCCAGGTGCTCGACAACCGCAAGCAGAGTAACCACTTCGAAGAACCGTTCTTGAAAAGGGAGGTTGGGTTTGGTTTCCAAATCCAGCGTAAAACTCTCGATCCGGAGCTCCATGGCAGTATTTTTCGGGATCGGGATCTGATCGATGGCAAACTTTTCCTGAAAAAGTGTATGGGCCAGGAAGTATGGATAGGTACCGCATCCAATGTCGAGAATTCTGCCGGATCGGAGTGACCGCGGGATGAGTTTGTTTGCCCGCTGGGCTCGCAAATCTGCCAGCAGGGGCTCGAGCAGACCTTTTCCACGCGTGATGGATGACATTAATTGGCAACCTCTTGGTTTTTGTGGGCGAAACTATATCCCATTATTTTTTAACGCGCAACGGGTATTTCATTCCGGTTCAATCGTAAATCTTAGTGGATATCCCTGGACTTCCGCCGCCTGGTGGGCTTGATCCACCCGCCGCTCCGCCTCGGCTCGGACGAGAGTCTGCACATAGGCCAATCCATAAAAATGGGCTGAGAGCATGATCTCGGTCGACTTTGCATTGGATAGGTAAAAGATCGCCTTCAGGACCTCCACCACGAAATCCATCGGTGTGATACTGTCGTTGTGAATGATCACCTTGAAAAGGGGTTCGGTATCTGCTTTGGGTTCTTCCGCAATCCGAATTTGCGGTTCCGCAGGTGATTGCGCCGACAAATCCAGGATGGGTCTATTCAACATGCAATCTCCGAAATTCCTCATCGGTAAGTTCAATTACTGCCGCGTCAAAATTCTCCTTTTGGTGAATCGGATTCGCAGACATCGGAATCGTTACGACCAGCGGATGTGAGACAATCCATGCCAATGCGATTTGATGGATTGTCGCTCGATGGGTCCGGGCAATATCCTTCACTGTCCTTGTGTTGGCAAGCCGCCCTTCCTCCAGGGGGGAATAAGCAGTGAGCAGGATTTGATTCCTCTGACAATATTTCAGGATGCCGTTTTGGAGATAGGTTCGGTTAGAAAGGCTAAAAGGAACCTGGTTGGTCACTATCGGCCTCTCGGAATATTCCTGAGATTGTTTAAGCAGCGGAAGGTCAAAGTTGCTGACGCCAAGATGTCGAACCTTGCCATCACGAACAAGCTTGTTTAACGCACGAAAGGTCTCAGAAAGGGTCATGTCCTTGTGAGGCCAGTGGATCAGGTAAAGATCCAGGTAATCCATCTTCAGCCGCCGAAGACTCGCTTCACAGGCCTTGAGGACGTCATGGTATGCCAAGTGCGAGGGCAGCACTTTGGATGTAATGAAAAGCGACTCGCGGGGGAGGCGCATATCTTTCACGACCGATCCGACGAGTTCCTCCGCGTGTCCAGCTGCGTACATTTCAGCCGTGTCGATGTGGGTATAACCGATCTCCAAGGCCGAGCGCAGGGCTGCGAGGGAGGCAGGGTCTTTCTTCGAATTCGCCGAGGCACCCCCTCCGATATTCCATGTACCAAACCCGATCTTAGGGAGGTGAATCCCCTGCACTGATTCGTATTTCATGGTCCAATTGTATCTCCAATGATGCGTTGGGCAGGCGGGTATAATTCGATCTTGTCCACCCTCTCTGATTTCCGATCAGCACGATTCCAAGGTAACGAAACCTTCCATGATCCCCAGGCGATTTCAGCTAATTCTTTTCATCACTCTTTGCAATTTGATTCTTTTTGGACCAAGCGCGGCTTGTTTCGATGCCCCCAAACGGCGCGTCGACAAGCCAAATATTGTGGTAGTTCTTACAGATGACCAGCCGTTTCATTCCATACAACACATGCCGACTGTGCAAGAAGAACTTGTGGGGAAGGGGGTGATGTTCGAGGGCGCCTATGTCACTACCTCGCTTTGCTGCCCGAGCCGGGTGAGCCTCCTGACCGGCCAATATGTTCACAGTCACGGCGTGCTCACCAATCGCGCACCGCTTGGTGGTGCGACGGTCTTTGATGATTCCTCCACTCTACCTGTCTGGTTGCAGCAGGCAGGTTACCGGACAGCTTTGTTCGGCAAATACTTGAACGAATACAATTCCCTGCCCGAGGGGTATATCCCGCCGGGCTGGGACGAATGGGCGGCTTTCGTGAACACCGAACCCGGAAAATATTTTTATTTTGGTTATTCGCTGAATGAAAATGGAACGATCATCCAATACGGTTCCGATCCGGAAGCCTACAGCACGGATATCCTGAAGGACAAGGCGGTGGATTTTATCCGGGCGAATTCCGCCGAACCCTTTTTTCTCATGTTGAATGTGATCTCTCCGCATCAACCGTACTATCCGGCCGCGCGTCATGCCAATCTGTTTAAATCCTATACAGACGAGTTCACCCCCTATCGGCCGCCGAATTTCTTTGAGCAGGACCTGACCGACAAACCCTCCTGGTGGAGCGACTTGGATCCTCCCACGCAAGACCATGCGGAGGGAATTTACCAGCGAATTCTGCGGTCCCTCATGAGTACCGACGAGGCTGTGGCGGATCTGGTTGACACCCTCGAAAGGGAGGGAATCCGGGAAAATACCTTCATCCTGTTCACGTCGGATAATGGTATGTCCCTTGGCAATCACAAGTTCATCGGGAAGGGATGTCCATATGATGAATGCATGCACGTTCCCTTCGTGATCTCCTATCCTGAAAGGATCCAGGCCTCACGGACGGATTCGAATTTTGTCCTAAACATCGATATCGCGCCAACCCTCTTGGAACTTGCGGGGGCCGCGGATGCGGATCTGATTGACGGGGTAAGCCTGCTCCCCTTGCTGGATGATCCAAGCATGAGAATTCGAGATGGATTCCTTTTCGAACAATATGGGGAAGACGATGATGGTGAGAGTCTGGATATCACCATGCGCGTCCCTTCCTACGCAGGATTTCGAACAAGGGAATGGAAACTGGTGCTTTATGAAACAGGAGAGAGGGAACTGTACGATCTGCAGTCCGATCCCTACGAGATGAGCAATCTGGCTGCTGACTCTGAATACTCCGAGATCGTGCAGGAATTGACCGACCGAATAAAGGAAATCCGTCCGGAATGAAAACTGTCCGGGATCGAGTCTCCCTTGCGATCGGATTGATAGGATTGATCTATTTTCTGGTGTTCCTGCCGATCAACGCACAGGGAGCACGCGACCTCAACATGCTCTCTGTATTCTCGCCGGATGAATTTGGGCAATATCCACATCTGCAGCGCATGCTGAACCAGCCGGCGGATTCTTTCCTGGGATCGATCTATCGATTCATCCAATACAAGCATTACTACTACGGATTTCCGTTCTTTCTGTTCTCTGCGCTTGCCATCCTGCCTCTGATCCCCATCGTCGGTGCCGGCGAAATTTCTTTGAACCTGCTTTTGCTCCGGCAACTCGTGAGTGTTCTGCCCATGTTGATTGGAATTGGAACTTTGGTGTATGTGCAAACAGGATTCAAGCGGCCCGCGCAGGCAATTCTTTTGTTCATCTTCCTGCTGACCATTCCCATAGTGATGATGAACAATTTATGGTGGCATCCGGAGAGCCTGGTCTTTCTTTTCGTTGTTCTAACATTCTTCTTTCTGCAGCGGGATAATCTGAAATTCGGAAGGGACTTTAAACTCGCAGCGGTCGCCTGTGGACTTGCCGCAGCTACGAAGTTAATCGGTTTGTTCTTCTTCCTGGCCATCCCCGGGTATTTGTTTTTTGGTTGGCGGATGAGCCGCCTGGCGATCGGGCGGATCGGAATCCTTGCTGCGCAGTTCCTTGCCTTGATGACATTGACATTTCTGATAAGCAATCCGTTCCTGGTGTTTGAATCGGAGAGGCAGGCGGCGCTCAAAATTCAGTCCAGTCAATCGGATGCGACTGCCTCCGGATTCGTTTTCACAGGGGACAGTTCACCATCTACGTGGCTCCCGGTGCTCGAAGCCAATTATGTCGAAATCCCAATCCTTGCCTTATCTCTGATCGCGGCGGTTCTCGGGATCGCAGACCGACAAACGCGATTACATATATTGTTGATTTTGCTCTGGGTGCTCCCTTTTTCGATTTATCTTTTCTTCTTCGTTGCCTTGAGGCATAAATATTATTTCATGCCGGCAGTCCTGCCACTCGTTTCAACGCTGCCTGTCCTGATGGTGAGACTCCCGCCGACGGGACAGGGCGGAATGGCTCGCTTTCTACGGCTTCTTGCGACGATTCTGGTGTTCAGTCTGGTCGGGATTCAGGCTGTGAAGAACTTCCAATTCAGCGCGGGTTTGGTTTCCGACCAGTGGCATAAGGAATCGGAAAGCGAATCGCTGAAATTCTTTTCCGTGGTGGAAAAGAAGTACCTGTCCAAAATCGACCTGGATCGAAAACTGCTCATCCTGCGGGATGTGCGCGTCTATATTTCGGAGGATCCGCGCTGGCAGGTTCGCCACAGGTGGGGTTTGATTCACTACGGTTATGTCGAGAGAACCGAACCGGATGTGATCGCTCTATGGAAACAACAGGTTTACGATTATACGAACACCGATGGGGTGGGAAGCGCAGTGAAGCCGGAGAGCTTTGCCGAAGCTCTTCCCTTTTATATCGATGCGCGCAATGGCCAAATCCAGGGATATACGCTGGTGTACGAAGATGATTTTGGGATGTTCTTTTTAAGTGATCCCCTATTGGACGAATTGATCAATTAGACCCACACTTATTAAGGACGTCAGGTAATGAACCTGACCAATGGTAACTATTGCATGAGGTCCGAGAACAGGACCCATACGTGCTTATGCGGGCATTTTCTGCGCGTGCTCAAGCCCCCGTCGTAAAGCCGTAAAATTCTTTGGAAGCAGGTGCTGATGCTTGGCAGGCAGATGGTTCTCAAGCGCTTTTTCAACATCCTTCAAACCAATCTCAGGCAGGGCAGTCAGCAATGCCCCCACCGCCACCATGTTCAGGAGTCGTTTATCGCCGATTTCCTCGGCGATTTCGTTGCAGGGAACGAAGATCGATTGAATGTCGACCCGTTTTGCGACGCGGTCCACCATGGATTGGTTCACGATAAGCGTACCACCTGTGGCGAGCAGGGATTCGTACTTGTCAAAAGACGGTAGATTCAGTGCAATGGCGAGTGGGGGATTTTTGACGAGAGGGGAACCAATCTCCCGATCGGAAATGACAACGGTGCAGTTCGCTGTTCCACCGCGCATTTCCGGCCCGTAGGAAGGGATCCAGGTGACTTCCATTCCGGTGTCCATTGCCGCGTACGCAAGCACCTGTCCACCAAAGAGCACGCCCTGACCGCCAAATCCTGCGATGATGATCTCTTTTTGCATATTTCTCTCACACTTTGATCTGCTTGATCGGGTCAGTGATCTTGTAATCCCCCAGAGGATATGCCGGGACCATGTGCTCCTCGACGAACTTCAGGGAGTTGACAGGTGTCATTCCCCAGTTTGTTGGACAGGTGGACAGCAATTCGACCATGGAAAACCCAAGACCGCGCCATTGAGTTTCGAAAGCCGTGCGGATGGCTTTCTTGGCCAGCCGGATGTTCTTGGGATCATGAAGAGAGCGGCGTACACAATATCCGACACCCTCCAGGGTGGATAGCATTTCCGCCATCCGAATCGGGTACCCCTGGGTTTCCACGTCGCGCCCATCTGGGGAGGAAGTCGTCTTCATGCCCGGAAGCGTTGTAGGAGCCATCTGACCGCCGGTCATGCCATAATTGGCATTATTGATGAAGATGACCGTCAGGTTTTCTCCCCGGGCTGCAGCGTGGACGATTTCCCCCATACCGATCGAAGCCAGGTCGCCATCCCCTTGGTAAGTGAAAACGATGCGATCCGGCAGCACCCGTTTGATCCCGGTGGCCATGGCTGGAGCGCGGCCGTGAGGGGCTTCTACGAAATCGGTGTCGAAGTAATTGTAAGCGAACACCGAACAGCCTACAGGGGCGACGCCGATGGTGCGGTCGATCACCTTCATCTCATCCAATACTTCCGCGATCAGCCGGTGAGCCACTCCGTGCGTGCATCCCGGGCAATAATGCGTGGGCATATCGGTGAAGGCTTCCGGTCGATCGTACACAAGGTTGTTGGGAGCGATGGTCATCGATTAGTCCTTTAAGCTTTAATGGCGGTCATGCGGTCCAACCAGGATTGCCGGGGGTCTGCTTCCGCAGAGACGGGTTCTGTATTGATCCTTTGGATTTCATCCAGGATTTCATCCGGGAAGGGAACCACACCGCCTGTCCTGCCATAGAATGCCACGGGAACTCTGCCGCGCACTGCCAGGCGAACGTCCTCGAGCATTTGGCCTGTGTTCATTTCCACGACCAGGAAGGTTCGCGCCTGTCCTGTAAGACGGTCCAGCACTTCGTAGGGGAAGGGACTCACTGTCACCGGCCTCAGCAGTCCCACTTTAATCCCCCGCTCACGCGCTGCTCGCACGGCGGACAGCGATACGCGTCCAGCCGTTCCAAATCCGACGATCACGATTTCAGCATCCTCAAGGAAATATTCCTTGTACCGCACCTCGTTCGCCATTACCTCCTTCCACCGTTGCATCAGGCGGAAGTTGGTTTGTTCCTCTGCCAACGGATCCAGGTAAATCGAGGACAAGACCCGCCGATCGCGATTCAACGCTCCATCCGTCGCCCAATCGAATTTCTTCCGGTTCGGCGATCTCATTTCCGGCATTTCAGCGGGCTCCATCATTTGTCCCACGGAGCCATCCAGGATCAGCATGGTGATCATACGGTATTTTTCGGCGAGGTCAAAAGACAAGGCCATTAAATCGATGGCTTCCTGGACAGAGGCGGGGGCAAGCACAATCCGCGGATAGTCGCCATGCCCGCCTCCGTGAACCGCCTGATTGTAGTCTCCCTGGGCAGGAGCGATATTCCCCAGGCCCGGACCCCCTCGCATCACGTTGACCAGAACTGCCGGCACTTCGGTCCCTGCGATGTAGGACAGACCTTCCATCATCAAACTGACACCCGGGCTGGAGGAGGAGGACATCACACGCGCGCCGGTGCAGGCTGCGCCGTAGACCATATTAATCGCGCCCAATTCCGATTCCGCCTGGAGGAAAGCTCGTCCAAGCTTCGGCATACGGCGCGAGAGATACTCCAATATTTCTGTTTGCGGGGTGATCGGGTAGCCGAAGTAAGCCTCGAGGCCGGCGCGAACGGCTGCCTCGGCGATGGCTTCGTTCCCTTTCCATAACTCACGTGACATTTGTTTCTCCGTGGGAAAGGCAGATCATTTCAATCTCGAAGGGGAATTCGACTGCAGACCTTCAGGGAATCAAACAACGGCTTCTGCAGCAACTTTCGTCATCTCCCGGTAGACAGTGATGGCTGCATCCGGGCAAACGAGGGCACAAATGGCGCATCCCGTGCATCCTTCCTTGAACGTGTGCGCGGGGTGATAGCCTTTGGGCGTCAGGCGGGTCATATCCAGTTCCATCACCTCTTGCGGACAGGCACTAATGCACAATTCACATCCTTTGCAGTAGGCATCACTGACTTCGATCCAGCCTCGAGCGGCCATTGGTTCTCCTGTGATTAAAAGA
>Ga0194126_10010165_pt1 | contig 12372 bp, 9 predicted proteins | sample TA2KigC150mmetaG_FD_148641 | JGI IMG/M metagenome (GOLD analysis project Ga0194126, IMG submission 148641) | Freshwater microbial communities from Lake Tanganyika, Tanzania - TA2015035 Kigoma Deep Cast 150m | ecosystem: Environmental > Aquatic > Freshwater > Lake | place: Tanzania: Lake...
GGTCGCCGAAGTGGCCGGATACTATAACGCCGGCACTGTCGAATTCCTGCTGGATGAGAATAAGAACTATTATTTCCTTGAGGTCAACACCCGCATTCAGGTGGAGCATCCGGTCACGGAGATGGTCGTCGGCGTTGACTTGGTGATGGAGCAGATGCGCGTAGCGATGGGCGGGGAATTATCTTGGGATCAATCCGACCTGTATCAGCGCGGGCATTCGATTGAGGCGCGTATTTATGCTGAGGACGCGGCTGCCGGCTTCCTGCCTTCAGCTGGGCCGGTGCTGCATTGCGAAGAGCCTCGCGGTCCTGGCGTCCGCTTCGACAACGGCGTCGAAACCGGTGACGAAATAACCGTCTATTACGACCCGATTATTGCCAAGTTAATATGCTGGGCGCCGACCCGTGCAGGGGCGATTATCCGGGCTTTGCAAGCCCTTGATAGGACCATCCTGCTTGGCGTCGGCACAAATATCGAATTCCTCAAAGCCGTTCTCAAGCGCGCTACATTTGCATCCGGCGATTATCATACCGGCTTCATCGGCGAACACCTCGCCAACTGGACGCCGGAGCCGCTGACATGGGAACAGCATGATTTGGCGCTGGCCTTAGCCTGTTTAGCAGTTAGGAAAAATTATACTGAGGTCGAATCAACCTCCGCCGCCGGCATCGCTGAGCCGTGGGCGCAGATTGGACACTGGGAAATCTGCGGAGGCGCGCGGTGATAAAGAAGTTCAAAGACGCCTTTGGAATATATAATGTCGAACATCAACGTCAGGGCGACGCGCTAACTCTCAAAGTCGGCGGCAGGAATTTGGAAGTTAATTTCGACCTTAGCCAGCCGCCGCGCTGCATCTTGAGTGTTGCTAACCGACGCTGGGTAGGTTATGCCGTTCAACGCAATGGCCGATTGTTTTTACATATCGACGGGCGGGAGAAGGTTTTCGCTATTGTCAGCGAGGATGATGAATACCGACAGAAAGGCGCGGCTGGCGCCGGCGACCTCTCGGTCGTAGCGCCGATGCCGGGAACAGTCATTAAGATTTTAGTCGAACCCGGTCAGCGGGTGAAGCCGAACCAGCCTTTGGCAATAGTGGAAGCGATGAAGATGGAGAACGAGGTGCGCGCGTCGGGGGAGGCAGTTGTCAAGCAGATCTTAGCCGCGCCCGGCGAGCAGGTCGGCTTTGGGCAGGAACTGATCGAGCTGGCGCCGCCGACAGCAGATGAAGCCCAATCTGCTTCTAAATAATATCCGCCGGCGGGTTGACGAACTCAATAAATGCGTCAACTGCGGCTTGTGCCAGGCGGTCTGCCCCACCTATATTACGGAAGGCTATGAAGGCAAGACGGCGCGCGGTAAAATCGAATTACTTAAAGGACTGTTAAATAACACCATAGAACCTTCGGTTGCGCTGGCGGATGTTTTCGACGATTGTCTCACTTGCTATGCCTGCCAGAGTGTTTGCCCGGCGGGCGTCCGGACTGAGCGGCTCTGGACTTCAGCCCGGGAGGATTTGGCGGAATTTGCTTCGTCGATTATGAAAAAACGTCGCGCGCTGAATTGGACGATTGGAAAGCAGCGATTATTTAAATTTTATGTTCGAAATTATGGATTGTTCTTTGGTTTTAATCCAGCATATCCGGAACGAACAAAGATGGTACGTTACGGTTTGCCGGTTTTCCGCGGCGCGCCGTATCTTAGGCGTCTGCCGGAGGTTATAGAGCCGGCTAAAAAGACTGTCGGCGCAGTCGGCTTATTGATAGGTTGCAGTGGAAATTTGAGTGCGCCGTGGGCAGTCGATGCGGCTATAAAACTGCTGACTTCCGCCGGCCTGCGCGTTATTATCCCCAAGTCGCAAGGTTGTTGCGGAGCGCCGGCTATCAACAACGGGTATTGGTCGCTGGCGTGCCGGTTGGCGCTGAAGACGATAGACCTCTTCGAAAGTCTGGACATCGACTATATCACTTCGCCCGACGCGACCTGCACCGCCGCGATGCAGAACGATTACGGTGAAATATTCTATGATGATGATGATGTAATGAAACGCTGGCGGGTATTGCGTTTAAAAGTGCGCCAAATGAGCGGCATCATCGCCGAAGCGTTGAATGACGGACGACTGCGATTCAAAAGCGATGGCAGGCGAATCGCCTTGCACGATTCCTGCCACAACACACATCTTGGCGAGCCGGGACGCTGGCGGGAGATTCTATCTGCTCTCGATAACATTAGAATTGTCGAAATGCCCAATGCAGCGCTCTGTTGTGGCTTTGGCGGATCTTACGCAGTGTTCCATCCGGGGACATCGGAATTAATCGCCCAGAAAAAAATTGCAGATGCCTCACAGACCGACGCGGACACATTGTTAGTCGGCTCGCCGGGATGCCAAATTAGGCTTAATTCAGTTGCCGCACAGAAAATTCAAGTCAAACTGGCTCTTGAATTACTGACGGAACTATGCACGACATAAGCCATCGTCATTACCGCGCAGGGAAAAACTCTGCGTAGGAAAGTCGCTCTGACGCTATTTAACAATTCACTTTGCGTCAAGGCGGACGCCCTCGTCCGCAGTTTGTCAAATATGAATTGCCGGCGCACGGGGGCATGTGCCTTGCCAGTTTAAATTTGCACGCTAAAGCAGTGAACTCTAAACTATAGAATTGGGCGGATAAATTTCGCTCGCTAAGGACTATAAGAATTGCAACCAATATCACACTTTGAGGACTAATGTTTCTGACCGAAGAGCAGCAAATGCTGCGGGATATGGTGCGCGACTTCGCTCTCAACGAGGTCAAGCCGGTTGCGGCGGAAATCGACGAAACCTGCCGCTTCCCGATGGAGAATGTAAAGAAGATGGGCGAGTTGGGTTTATTGGGCATAGTATTTCCGGTTGAATACGGCGGCGCAGGGATGGATTATGTATGCTATGCCATCGCAGTCGAAGAGTTAAGTCGAGTCTGCGCTGCCACTGGTATCACCTTGGCGGCCCATGTTTCGCTCGGCGTCTATCCCATCGCTACCTTTGGCAATGAAGAGCAGAGACAGGAATGGCTGCCGCGGCTGTGCAGCGGTGAAATCCTCGGCGCTTTCGGTCTGACCGAACCAAATGCCGGATCCGACGCCGCCGGCACTGAGACCACCGCTGTGCGCGACGGCGATGAATGGGTCATCAATGGCGCTAAACGTTTCATCACTAATGCCTCAGTGTCGGATATCTACACTTTTACGGCGATGACCGATAAAGCCAAGAAGACCCGCGGCATCAGCGCTTTCCTCGTCTCTAAAGACATACCCGGCTTTTCAGTTGAGCGCAAGGAGCATAAACTCGGCATCCGCGGTTCGGATACCGCTGGCTTCGCCTTCGATGACTGCCGCATCCCGGCAGCGAATATCCTCGGCATAGAGGGCGAAGGCTTTAAATATTTTATGGACACGCTCAACGGTGGACGTATCTCCATCGCTGCAATGGCGCTCGGCATTGCGCAAGGCGCGCTTGACGAAGCATTGAAATACTCCAAAGAACGCGTCCAATTCGGCCGGCCTATCTGCGATTTTCAGATGACCCAATTCAAACTGTCCGATATGGCGACCTGGATTGAAGCCGCGCGGCATTTAGTTTATAATGCCGCCCGATTGAAAGACCGCAATCTGCCGTTCATCAAAGAATCCTCGATGGCAAAATTATTCGCTTCGGAGATTGCGACCAAGTGCTGCGAAATGGCGATTCAAATTCACGGCGGCTACGGTTATATGAAGGAATATCCGGTCGAGCGTATGTGGCGGGACGCAAAGTTGTGCGAAATTGGCGAAGGCACCAGCGAAATCCAGCGTCTGGTCATCGCCCGGGAACTTTTAAAAGTCTAATCGTCCATATTGTCTATAAAGTTCATACTGTCCATATTATTAGGTTCTCAGAAAACTGCACCGTCCTGCAAGATGGCTGGCTGAAAATCGACGCCGCAGACTTTAAAGTCGGTTTAAATCAGCAAAGCGGCGCCCGGCTGCTCATCGGTCTAAACCAAGCGCTCTTGCATATAGATGGAAAATATATTTTAATCGACGCTGGTCTGGGCGCGCGCTGGACCACCGATGAATTGGATTTATTAGATTTCGAGCGTCCGCGCCGAATGTTGAAAAACTTGAACGCCTTGGGACTTCGCGCTGAAGATATCGATATAGTCATTTTTTCGCATTTACATTACGACCATTCCGGCGGCGCTCTAGTGCAAGTAGGAAAAACGCTTGCACTATTATTCACAAATGCTGTATATTATGTTCAAAGACGCGAATTGGAATATGCTCTTAATCCAGACCCTGCTCATATCCACGATTACCAGCAGAAGGATGTCAATACGCTGCTATCATCCGGACAAATGAGGATCATCGACGGTGATTGTGAAATTGCGAATGATGTGAAGGTCTTTCTTACCGGCGGGCATTCGCCGGGGCATCAGGTCGTAATCGCTCAACTGCCCGGTGGAGAGGTGTTCTATCCGGGGGATATTATTTCAGTCAAGCAACATCTCGACTTGCAAACGACGATGGTCTATGATATGGACCGCGCGCGGGTGTTGTCTGAGCGTCGAAAGTGGTTATCGGCTGCAAGTTTGGCTGGTTGGCGAATGATTTTGTGTCACGCTTATCGAAATCCGGTTCTCAATTTTTCTAAGTATTCAATAAATTAAACCAAGTTTTAAGGGAGATTCAATGCACGAGGTTGTAATCGTCGCTGCCAAGCGGACGCCCATCGGTTCGTTCAACGGCGTGTTTGCATCGCTGCCGGCGGTGCGCTTGGGCGCGGCGGCTATCAAAGGCGTTTTAGAGCAGGCGCAGGCAGCGCCGGCGGATGTCTGCGAAGTGCTGATGGGGATGGTGCTGCAAGGCGGCGCCGGTCAAGCCCCGGCGCGGCAGGCGGCTATATACGCCGGTATTCCCCACAGCGTCGGCTGCACGACCGTCCATAAGGTCTGCGGCTCAGGGCTGAAATCTGTGATGCTCGCCGCGCAAGCCATCCGGCTTGGCGACAGCGATACTGTCATCGCTGGCGGTATGGAGTCGATGACCAATGCCCCATACTACCTGTTCCAAGCCCGCCAAGGCTACCGGATGGGAGATGGAAAGTTAGTCGATGGGATGGTTTTCGATGGATTGTGGGATCCGTATGGCGATATGCATATGGGTATGTGCGGCGAAATCTGCGCGGCGGAAATGAAAATCACCCGCGGGCAGCAAGATGAGTTCACGATGCTTTCATATCAACGCGCTTTGGAGGCGATGAAAGCCGGCAAATTCACGGCTGAGATCGCTCCCGTCGGTATCCCCCAGAAGGGCGGCGACCCGCTGCTGGTGAGCGAAGACGAAGAACCCAAGAAGGTCAAGTTCGATAAAATTCCGACCTTGAAACCGGCGTTCAAAAAGGACGGCACCATTACTGCAGCCAATGCCTCCAAAATTAACGACGGCGCGGCAGCGCTGATATTAATGTCGACCGAAGAAGCTAAGAAGCGCGGGCTTAAACCGTTAGCCAAAGTTCACGGCTACGGCTGCTTTGCCCAAGCGCCGGAATGGTTCACCACCGCCCCGGCGGAAGCCATCCGCAAAGCCGTCGCCAAAACTATCAAAGCCGACGGCAAGCCCCTAACTATCGAAGATGTTGACCTGTTTGAAATTAACGAAGCCTTCGCGGTCGTCGCGCTCGCTAACATCCAACTTCTGAGCATCAGCGCCGACAAGGTTAATGTGAATGGCGGAGCCGTGGCGCTTGGACATCCCATCGGCGCTTCCGGCGCGCGCATCCTAACCACCTTGATTTACGCCCTTGCCGACCGTAATAAGAAGTGGGGCGTGGCGGGAATTTGCCTCGGCGGCGGCGAAGCCGTGGCAGTCGTAGTGGAAAGATTATAACAAATGCTGATGCTGATGCTGACGCTAATATAGATACAACATTATTATCACCATCACCAGCAGTTCAATAATTAAAAATAACAAAGGAGTGTAAATGGACATAAAAACTTTCGCCGTCATCGGCGCCGGCACTATGGGCAACGGGATTGCCCATATCGCCGCAGCCTCCGGGTTCGATGTCATCCTCATCGACATCAAACAGGAGTTCCTCGACCGGGCTTTGAAGACCATCGCCGGCAATTTCGACCGGCAAATTAAAAAAAGCGCGGCTACAGAAGCCGACAAAGCCGCAGCGCTGAGCCACATCCGCACTTCGTTAAACCTCGACGACGCTGCCAATGGCTGCATCGTGGTGGAAGCCGCCATCGAATGCGAACAAACGAAGAAAGAGATATTCAAGCGTTTGAACGAAATTTGCGGACCAGAAGACATTCTGGCGAGCAACACTTCGTCGATTTCCATCACAACGCTGGCGGCTTGCACTAATCGCCCGGGAACCGTCATCGGTATGCACTTTATGAACCCCGTGCCGATGATGAAACTGGTCGAAGTCGTCAAAGGGCAAGCCACTTCCGACGAGACTGTTGCTACCGTGGTGGCTTTGGCTGAGAAGTTAGGCAAGACGCCAGTGGTGGTGAACGATTACCCCGGCTTCGTCGCAAATCGGATCCTAATGCCGATGATTAACGAAGCGGTATATTGCCTGATGGAAGGCGTCGCCGGCGCGGAAGCCATCGACACCGTGATGAAACTCGGTATGGCGCATCCGATGGGACCTTTGGCTCTGGCCGACCTGATTGGACTGGATGTCTGTCTGGCGATTATGGAAGTCTTGCACAGCGGACTGGGCGATTCAAAGTATCGTCCCTGCCCCTTGTTGCGCCGGATGGTCGCGGCTGGGCAGTTAGGAAGGAAGTCAGGGAAAGGATTCTATAGTTATTAGAATCAACACAATAGCCAGGCAGACGCCCCCGTCAGGCATTATTCAAGCATATTTTTCGCTAAATGAGAGCGTCTGCCTGGCAAATTAGGGGAATTTTCAATTTCCTTGAAAAATAGCGTGGCAATGTTGCGTCAGGTCTTAGCTCGTCGCAGGCGAGTGTGACCTGACGCTTATATCCGGCCGGTCACATACTGCGCGCAAGACCTGCGAAACACAATTTTCATTTTACATTACACCGCGCAGCGGAATGATGATTATTCAGTAAAGGCTATTTAATATTGGTTGTTTAAAAGAATTTCAAGAAAAAAAGCGCATCGACAATTTGTCGATGCGCCAGAAAGGAACGAAAAATGAACGCAAAGCGTCTAAGTGTCGCAACAGAGACGCTCGAACAATATAAGACATATTAAAGTTTGAGTCAAGTAATTTTGTCAAGAATTTTTATAATTTCAAAAATCAAATTAAAACATAATATTAAATGAATCTCGCTTACACCGACGAACACTTGATGGTTCGCGACACCATCCGCGATTTTGCCCAAGCAGAACTTGCGCCGGGCGTAGCCGAGCGCGACGAGAAGGAAATCGTTCCTATCGAGGCGCTGAAAAAACTCGGCGAACTCGGCTTTATGGGCATAACCGTGCCGGTCGAGAACGGCGGCGCTGGGCTGGATATGATTTCCTATGCCATCGCTATCGAGGAAATAGCCCGCGTCGACGCTTCCTGCGCGATTATTGTTTCCGTGCATAATTCACTGGTGGGCTATCCTTTGGAAAAGTTCGCCACACCGGAACAGAAGGAGTGTATTTTAAAGCCGCTGGCTTCCGGCCAGACCATCGGCGCGTTCGCTTTGACCGAAGCAGGCGCTGGCTCAGACGCCGGGGCAATGAAGACCACCGTCATCCGGGACGGCGACTATTATATCTTGAACGGCGCAAAGAATTTCATCTCTACCGGCGCAACCTGTAATGTAATGCTCGTCATTGCTCTGACGGATCCCTCCAAAGGACCGAAAGGCGCGTCGGCATTCATCGTCGAGAAAGGCACACCCGGCTTCAATGTCGGTAAGAAGGAGCATAAGATGGGCATCCGTGGCTCGGACTGCGTCGAAATCTGCTTCTCCGATTGCCGCGTTCCGGTCGCCAATCGATTGGGCGAGGAAGGCGCCGGTTTTAAAATAGCGCTGACAGCATTAAATTCCGGGCGCGTCGGCGTCGCCTGCCAAGCGCTCGGCATCGCCCAGGCTTGTTACGAAGAGTCCATCAAATACAGCAAGGAGCGCGTCCAGTTCGGACAGCCGATTGCCGCCTTCCAAGCCACGCGTTTTAAAATCGCCCGTATGGCGACCGAAATCGACGCCGGCCGCTGGCTGGTCTATTCCGCCTGCCATAAGAAGGACAAGGACGAGCCATTCATCAAGGAAGCCGCGATGGCAAAACTATATTGTTCTGAACTTGCCGTCCGAACCGCCCTCGAAGCCGTGCAAATCCACGGCGGTTACGGTTATATTAAAGAGTATCCGGTCGAACGCTTCCTGCGCGACTCCAAAATTACCACCATCTACGAAGGCACCAACGAGATAATGCACCTCGTGATTGCCGAACAGGTGATGGGACGGTAGGTTTAAGGCTTTGGGCTTTAAGAGAGTGGGTGTCTCTGCCCGTCGTCATTGCAACGCAGTGAAGCAATCTCATTAAAGTGGGAGTTCTAGTGATTGCTTTGCCGCGCTCGCAATGCCGCTGCCGACTACGGCGAGTCGGCAGCGGTTTCGGAATCTGTCAACCGCAGAGGGTTGACAGCGCAATTATCACTAATCCCGCCTCGGTCGGCGAGGCAAAACAACCACCAACGGAGGATAAATGTCCGCCTTCGACGAAAGTCTTAAAATATGGTTCTCCGGTCGCTGGGTCGATTGGAAGGACGCTACGATTCATGTGATGTCGCATGTTGTGCATTATGGTTCTTCGGTGTTTGAGGGTCTGCGCTGTTATAAAACGCCCAGCGGTCCGGCGGTCTATCGCTTGCAGGACCATATCCGGCGGTTATTCAATTCCGCTAAGATTTATCGGATGGAGGTTCTCTTCAGCGAGCAGGAGGTCTTTGACGCCTGCATCGAAACCTTGCGGATTAACAAACAAGAAGAAGCCTACTTAAGGCCGGTTATCTTCAGGGGCTATGACAGCCTGGGCGTTGCTCCGGGCAAATGCCCGATTGAGGTCGTAGTCGGCACTTGGGTCTGGGGGAAATACCTAGGACCGGAAGCCTTATCGGCTGGTGTGGATGTGTGCGTATCATCCTGGACGCGGATGGCGCCCAACACCTTCCCGGCGCTCGCCAAATGCGGCGCAAACTATATGAACTCGCAACTCATCAAGTTGGAAGCGATGGTGGATGGTTATGTTGAAGGCATTGCACTAGACGCTAACGGCTATGTCAGCGAAGGCTCAGGCGAGAATATCTTTATTGTCTTCAACGGTAAAATCCTGACGCCGCCGCTTGGGGCATCCGTCCTGCCCGGTATAACCCGAGATTCGGTCATTCAACTGATTCAAGACCTCAATAAGGAAGGCAAACTCAACTATGAAATCAATGAATGCCTGATTCCGCGCGAGATGCTCTACCTCGCCGATGAAGTTTTCTTCACTGGCTCGGCTGCCGAAATCACGCCCATCCGTTCCATCGACCGCATTAGAATCGGGACCGGCTGCCGCGGTCCAGTCGCCGAACAATTGCAGAACCGATTCTTCGATGTCGTCAACGGCGTTGTCCCTGATCACCATAACTGGTTGACATATTTTAAACTCTAATATTATGTCAATTGTGCAATGTCGTATGTCATCCTGAACGAAGTGAAGGATCTCGTCTGGATAAGTAACTCTTTAGGACGAGATCCTTCACTTCGTTCAGGATGACATCCAAAGAGTGATACCTCAAATTTTAAGTATTAAACAATTAAGCGCTACAGCAATCCATCTGCCCTTTGAACTCTTTTTTAGTCGATGACTGGGCGGGCGACGATTTCGAAGTGCAAAGCGCGCCGACCAACCATCTGCCGAGCCGTCGTTACGCGCGTGAAATTGCCTTGCGCATCGCCTACGCTGCCGAATTACGTCATTGTCCGCCGGACGAGGTTTTCGCCGATATCCTCGTTACCAACGGTCAGTCGCCGCCGATCTATACGCGGCGTCTGCTCACCCAAGTCGAATCCCATCGGGAACGCATCGACGATATTATTCGTTCTAAAGTCATCCGCTGGGAGTTTCATCGCATCGCGGTCATCGACCGTTTGATTATGCGCAATGCCGCTGCTGAATTGCTCTATATTCCCGATGTTCCGCCTAAAGTTTCAATAAATGAAGCGATCGAGATTGCCAAGAAATACTCGACCGATAAGAGCGGCAAGTTCATCAACGGCGTCCTGGACGCCATCCATCATGATATATTATCCGGAAGCATCGCAACCACTGGAGGTCAAAGCAAGAGCGCTTGAAGGCAGCCGTTCTTTCCGATATCCACAGCAACCTGCCGGCTTTGGAAGCGGTTCTGGCTTCCGTTAAACTGGAAGGTTGTGAGCAAACCATCTGTTTAGGCGACGTCGTGGGCTATGGCGCTCAACCCAACGAATGCCTCGAACTGTTGACATCTGAACATATACCGATTCTGCTCGGCAACCATGATGCTGCGGTTATTGGTAGATTATCTCTGGAATATTTAAATACTTACGCCCGTCAAGCGGCTGTCTGGACGATGAACCGATTAGCCCTTGAAAATATTCACCGTCTCGCTTTGCATCCCATCATAATAGAGCAAACTGTCATAACCTATGTGCATTCATCGCCATCCGAACCCGATCTATGGCGATACATTTTTAATCCCACCGAGGCTCGCGCCGCCTTCCGCGCTTTTAAAAGCCAAGTCTGTTTCTACGGTCATACACATATTCCGATTATTTTTACCAATCCCGCCGACGACCGCCGCCTGATTAATGTCGGCTCAGTCGGCCAGCCGCGCGACCGAGATCCACGGGCTTGTTATGGCATCTATGATACTGAAACTGCCGAATTTCGCTGGGTAAGATTGGACTATGATATCGATAAGACCGCCAAATTGATTGTTGACGCCGGATTGCCGAGATTTCTGGCGGACAGGTTGTATGAAGGAATATAAATGATGATGATGATGATAATGATGATGATACTGTCAACTATACATAGCGACATTGCACAATTGACATAACACTAGATGATTCAATGTCCGTTTTGTCCATATTGTCTATATTATCTATTTTATCTATTAGAAAAATCGAGGGGAATCTCCCGTCTAAATGCTATCGGGTGTTCTGACATCCCTATTCGGCAGTAAGCACGACCGTCAACTGAAAAAGGTCTTCCCGCTGGTCGCTGAGATAAACAAACATTTTGAGCATTTCAAGCGAACGCTGACCGACGACGACCTGCCTAAAATGACCGAGCAATTTCGGCAGCGCCTAACCGCTGATGAGACGCTCGAAGATATTCTACCGGAAGCCTTTGCGCTGGTCAAGGAGGCTTGCCGCCGCACGCTGGGCAAACGCTGGAATGTCGTCGGCATTGCAACCGAGTGGGATATGGTGCCTTACGATGTGCAACTCATTGGCGGGATGGTGCTGCATCAAGGCAAAATCGCTGAAATGGCGACCGGCGAAGGTAAAACCCTCGTCGCCACGATGCCGCTTTATCTCAACGCCCTCGAAGGCAAGGGCGCGCATCTGGTCACGGTGAACGACTATCTGGCGCAGCGCGACTCAGAGTGGATGGGTGGAATTTTTAAAATGCTCGGATTAACCATCGGCTGCATTCTCAATCCGATGACGCCGCCGGAACGCAAAACAGCCTACGACTGCGATATAACCTACGGCACGAACAACGAATTCGGCTTTGACTACCTGCGCGATAATATGGCTATTCGTCCGGACGACATCGTCCAGCGCCCACACCACTATGCCATCGTCGATGAGGTTGACTCAGTTCTCATCGATGAAGCCCGCACGCCGCTCATTATCGCCGGTCCGGTCCGCCAATCAACTCAAATGTATGACCAACTTCGACCTTCCGTCGATCGGTTGGTTAAGGTTCAGCGCGATCGGGTCAATGAAATTGTCAACTCGGTCGAGCGATTGCTCGAACGCCAGAACGATGATGACCTTTATGAATCCGGGAGACTGCTGCTGAAAGCCTACCGCGCCCAACCCAAGCACAGAAAATTGACCAAACTCCTCTCAGAAGAAGGCTCAAAGTCTTTGATGCGCCGCGTCGAAAACGACTACCTCCGCGATAAAATCCTTCACGAACTGGACGAGGAGTTGCTCTTCGTCATCGACGAAAAACAGCATACTATCGACCTCACCGAAGAGGGAAGGGAATTGCTCGGCAAATTCGAAGGCAAGGATGCCGATATGTTTCTGCTGCCCGACTTATCTGAGGAGATTCACAACATCGAGAGCCGCCAGGATTTATCCGCCGAGCAGATCCTGCGTTTGAAGGATGAAC
>Ga0194126_10010166_pt1 | contig 12369 bp, 8 predicted proteins | sample TA2KigC150mmetaG_FD_148641 | JGI IMG/M metagenome (GOLD analysis project Ga0194126, IMG submission 148641) | Freshwater microbial communities from Lake Tanganyika, Tanzania - TA2015035 Kigoma Deep Cast 150m | ecosystem: Environmental > Aquatic > Freshwater > Lake | place: Tanzania: Lake...
TATAAAACATGTAATCTACACCCTCTGGAAAGCTTACACCACCACTAAATGTTTGTATGTTTGCACTATCTTCTGTATCAAAAAATCCAAATGAGTCAGATGCGGCAAATGCCATTTTTGCAGGTTTGCGTTCATATCTATTCCAGGTAGTAATTCCTGCAACTGGATCTTTTACAATTCCAGTCTTGTCCTTTGTAATGCTGTAGTCGTCATCTGACAATGCTGGACCATCCTCATCATCGACGTCCCAAACTTTCTCAGCGTTCTCAAATACCTTAAGAACCTTATAGGCTCTTTTCCATAGTGGAAAATAATCTGTGCCCTGACCAACCGCCTGAATCCATTCAGTCTTAAAATAAAATCCTCCTGGCACATAGGAGTCAATTATTTGTCTTGCTAGTTTTTCGTTTGCTGTATACTCTGAAATTTCTGTGGCCGTAGTTGCCAAATCATTGGCGTCTACATATGGACGAACGATCTCAAGGTTATCCTCAACTAAAACATCTCCACGCTCACTGCCAACCTTCTCATATATTTCTAAAGAATAATGACTGTCGTATTTAGAGAAAGAGTCTGGAAGGGTAAATGAAATAACGCTACTTGCATTAGATGTAACTGCAGAGTCAACGATTTCTTCGTATCTATCATTTGTAGAAATGACCAAATAGTGAGACGTGCTAGCCGCTGTTACTGTATAGGAAATTGAGAGCGGGTATGGGGGAACACGTAGAATCTCCATTATTGTACGCCGTAGTATCTTGCCATCTCTTCAGGAGTTGCTTGTCTAACTCCCTTGCGAGAAAGCCACCAATCGGCTGCCTCCTTAGTAACTATATTATAACCAACTTTGAGCGAACCCTTTTCCTTATTTAAAGAATACTTATTATGATCTGAGTATAGGGCAATCTTTTTTAATGTCTTTTCGGGTTCTGGTATTAAAACAATGGTTTTACCCTGTAGAATATTTAACATGTCCATTTTGGTTTTTGCTTCTTTAAGGTCAATGTTATTTTTTTTAGCATAAGACTTTATCTCAAATACCGTTTTTGTTTTTAACTCTTCTAAACTTAACATTATTCCTCCACTGTCATTATACCAGAAATGCTAAAAGAGAGCGGTTTCTAGGCCGCTCTCTTCTAGTTTTTATTGGTTAGATTTTAGGAATCTGCGCTGTCTGCGTCGACATATGCGACTGCATCCAACTCTTCCCATGCAAGACCAAAGCGAACGAAGACTGTATATTCTACAGTATCCTTCTTTGGCTTGTATTCACGATTTACTGTGATATCGCGTTGGAAGCCCCAAATACGGTTTTCTGGGAATGTCAAATCGACATACCCTTCTGGGTAATAAGGAACCTCAAGCACATCTACACCTAGTACACGAGTTGTACGTGATGCACCAAGTGTTTGCGCTCCACCATCAAGAAATTCTTGACGGTTTGCTTGTGTGCTACCAATTCTGTCAGCAAATGCTGCAGAAATAGCGTCTGCAAGAGTACCGTTATTTCTAACAATACCAGCAAAAGCATCTGTACCTGCGTAGAACTTTAGGTTCGACTTTAGTGAACGATACTTGCGTGGCATTGCCAATAACAGATTCTGCATAACAGTGGTTGTGAAGTTATTGTCTGATACTGTTGCTGATAGCTCGTGAGCAGCATTTCCTACTGTTCCACGAGTTTGCTTTACGAATCCAGACAAGATTGCAAGGAAGGTACCTGTAGCACCGTCGCCGTTAATAGCCAAGTCTTCGATATCATTACCGAAAGCATTGGTCATCAAACGAACGAGACGATCTTCAAGAGCTGCCCCTTCAATATTGTCTTCTAGTGACTCTGTAGAGACTTCCCAATCAAGACGAATCTTTTTGGTTGTAAGTTCTACTTTGGTAAATGTTGCACCAATATTTGTGTATGCGTCATCTGCTTGTGCAGCAGCACGAATTACACGCTCACCAACGTTGACCTTTTCGATCTCCATGGTATTGGCTCTCATTGTAACTCTACGACCATCTTTGGCGAGAACTGTTGCATCCCACACGTAGTCGATAAAGCGGCGAGCCTGCTCTGGATTAAGAATACCTCCGTTACTTCCTGTTGGGTTTACTGCGTTTGCTCCAGTTGTTACACCGAATGCACCGCCAGAAACGTTACCAAGAGAAGTTGCAGGAGATACGTTGCTGTCTGGATCAGTTGCTGTTGCGCTACCAATACCACCAGAAACAAATGCACCCGCTTCGGCTGCCTTAATCAGTTTTTCTTGTATTTCTTGTTCCGACATATATTCACCTCCATTTAGTGTTTAGTTAAATAGGTCGGCTGTTTTGAGGAAACGTCCGCCCCATAGGGATTTTTGAGCCTTCATTTCTGAAAACTCCTGTACGATCTCGCCTAGATCGCCAGACTTGCGGAAGGCGGTATCTGCTTCTACTGCTTCAACACGCTTTCCAAATTCATCAAAAGAACCCTTTACCTGATCTACATCAGTTGATACAGACTTTATTTTTCCTGTAACATCTTCAAGGGACTTTGTAATTGCAGCAACAGTTTCCTGTAAGGACTTAACTGTTCCAGCAAGATCGCTCAAGGCATTAGTTAGAGATTCTTGAATGTCAGTTACGTTTTTGGCGATATCTGCAACTGCATCCATTTTATTCTCTACAACCTCTTCTGTAGAAGGAGCAACTTCATCTGTCTTAGCAATCGCTGTTTCAGCAGCAGCCTCTTCGACAACTGCTTCTGCTTCTGCTATAACCTGTTCTGTAGCCTCTGGAGCAACCTCAACATCTTCAACAACTAATGCTGCTTCGGCTGGTGCCTCTGCCGCAACTTCTGTTTCTTCTGCCATAGAATTATTCTCCTTTGTAATCTTAATTGTCCTAATGCCTTTTGCACTATCAACTAAGAACTTTAGCATTTCAATATTGTCATCTCCTCTTTCAACGAATCCAATGTTTTGCATTGAAACGTCGCAAGTAGGGCAAGACTCCTTATCTTCTGGAGATAGGCGAACAATGTCGTCTTGCTTACACCAGTACACCGTGTCAACAACTGCTTGTGCAAGATACCCGCCAAGCTCTCCCTTTTCAATTGAAAGAACGTTGGCGAATTCATTTGCTGGGTTATCAACAAGTGATAGTTCAGTTAAATTATACTCCTTAATTATACGTATTTGACGCTTTACCTCTTCGTCAAACTCATCATCGGATTTTGTGATATTTCCTCCGATTGAGAATCCTGTCAGCGTACCATCAAGAATCTTTTCCCAGGTATTTTGTGCACCCTTTGACACATAGGCTGAGACATAAACACCACTATAAAACTTCTTTGTTTGTGGATCAAAGTAACGATCTTCCTTAAAAGATACGACCTTGCCAACAGCACTTGGCTGATGCATTTCACGAATATTTCCTCTAAATTTCTTAAAGGCGTTCATGCTGGCCTCTGTTGTTACAATGTCATTTTGCCTATCCACATTATCTAGAGTTGCAAAACCAGAAACAATACGGCGTTCTTGATCAATTTTGCCAATAGGCATAGAAAAACGAACACTGTCGCCCTCTGTTGTCCATTGAGCCTTATTCATAATCATTGTCATCTTATTATATCATCTGTTTATATCAATATTTGGACATTACTGCGAAGAACGGCCTTCTCCTTGAGGATTACGACCACCTATCGTAGATGGAGAATCTGAATTATTATTTGTTCTTTCTATGTCTCTTTCTCTGTTCCCTGCCAGGTCTGCCCTAGCGTCAGTAGCCTGTCTTGGACTCATAACAAATGGAGAATCACCATCAGATCTCTGTGGTAGGTCTAACTTTTCACGAGCCTCGTTTGGCGTCATGACCTGTGTCTTTACATACCTCTCAAGAATCTGAGACTGTGCAATCTCATCTGTAAGAGTTAATTCATTAAATTTTAACTCAAGAACGTCTGTTTTTTCTCTAATAATCTTATTAATCATCTTTTCCAAATATCTTTGGGCTGGTCTAGATACCTGCTCCTTAAATGTGCGATCTTGGGAAATGGCAGCAGCAATTGCAGCCGAATCAGAACCACCAAGTTTAGATATTGGAACCTGATGAGCAATTAAAATATCATCCCTATTCTGTTTACGATATTCTCTGAAAGATCCCTCTTGTACACCATTTTCAATCGGCTCCATTTTGAACTCGACCTTGTTGTTCTCTGTATCTCCTGGAAGTGGAATATAAAGAGTTCTGTGTGATTGAGACTTCAAACCAGTCTGCAAGAATCTGAACATCTTATCTTCTGCATCAGCAGATAGCTTTGCACCCTTGACTGTAATGACATATCTTGGTACCGCCTTGTTTTCAAAATAATCAATATTATATTGAGAAGAAAGTTGATCTCCAATTAAAGATGGTAGCGCTGCAAGAATGTCTGGAATACCATAAAATGTATTCAAGGGCGAGTATTGTTTGAGATGAATGATTTCGTTTGGCCTTATATCCGTACTCATCGGATTAGGATTTTTAGCATTGAAATTTCTAAAGTAAACCATCTTATTTCCAATAATCTGAACAAATCCATCACGAAGACGACGTACACGTACGGTGGTTGCTGGTATATGACCAACATATCCGATCTCTCCATTGACTTTGCGACCCACCTCAATAAATCCATTTCCAACAGACTGAAGATCCGTGTACACCTTTTCCATAGTCGTAGTAAATGAATCGTCATCATTTAAAGACTCTATCCAGTCACGCAGCATAATCTTTGCTCGTTCAATTCTATTTCTTGCTCTATCAACCATGCCCTGATCTTCATTCATTTCAAAACTGAGCATCGTTCGATCTGTAATATCAAAGCGATATCCAAGACCAACGACATTTTCTACCTTAGCGTCAATGGCAGCATGATTGGCAAAGTTTGTATCATAGAAGTTTGCCAACTCATACATGTTGTATGGCGGAGTAATTACATCAAACAGGCCATAGCCATTACGGTATACCGTTCCAGGATTTATTTGTTTTGATTCTGCGTTATCTCCAGAAGGATTTGCGCTAGCAGAATCCAGATATCCTGGATTGTCGGTTACTGCTTTTGTTATATTCCGTGCGGTTCTACGACGAAAGTTGTTGTCAAGACCGCCTAGAGTTTTTAGCTGCTCCCAAGGCTTAGCGAAGGGATCTAGTGCAGCAAAAGCATCTGTCTCTTTTTGTTGCGTATTTAAACTTGCCTGTATATATTCAAAATCATCATTCATTTTCGTATGCCTCTCGTCCGTGTGTTTTTAAAGTTTTTTGAGCATCATATACCGCCCCAAGATCGTTAACGTTTGGTATGAGCCCCTGATTCATTCTGTCTTTCATTTCTGAGTATTGTTCTTCTGATGCCCGATTCAGACCAGGCACGAAAACACATTGCCCATCCCCATCATCTCCATAATACATAGCAGCTTTTCTAAGTTCTGCTATCTTAGAAATATCATTCTTCTTTGATTGAATATTCAAAACATTACCCTGTCCGTCGCTAAACCACTTTCCATTGGACTTCTTGTAAACATAAAGACCCCAGTCATAGCTCTTGTCAATGACTTTGCGCCTTATATTTTTTACAAGAGGCTTACCAGTTTTGGGGTTAATTAAAGAATCCATAACCACAAGTATACCAGATTAAGCTGGTGTTCCAACGATTGTGCTCCATGTTGTGTCAACATATGCCCTAAGCTTGTCTGCATCTACCGTCAACCCATGATTGTCATCAATAATAATTTTATTTATACCAATATATGTATTATAAATGCTTGTTGGATCGACTCCGTATAGCTCAGACGACCCAATAACCAATACGCCCTCCCATGTTGAAGAATTTTCCCAATACTGCCAATCAAAATTTGTTACCCCATCTGTTATTACCTGTTGCCATGGACGAGTAAGGGTCTTTTGAACTTCCTGCAAATTGGTGGACTGATAGTAAGCGATATTATTAAATACAAAGGTTCCGTTTAGATTTATAGAGCCAAGGAAATTATCATAGAGCAGGGCGGTAGAAAACCCTAAACCAAGAACTCCCCATTCATTTCTTGTTGCCACTGGCTCTCTTACTAATTTCCCATTCCAATAATATGTTATACCATTAAACTCTTCACCCGTGCTTGCCCTTATTGCATAAATTCTTGCACGATCTCCAGTTTCGCTATCTGCCTCAAAATAAAATTTTATTGTATCTGCTTTATATTTAATATCAAACAGTTCTGTCGAACTTCCTGGAAATTGTCTTTCATCATATCTCATCCACATCTGAACCGCACTAACACGATAATCACTAGCACGAGCGGTATTGATAGGCATAGACAAACCTCTGTTTATAGAAGGATCATAATCTCCTCTCACCTGTATGCCAGATGTTCTTGTCATATAAAGATATGGAGTGCTACCCTTATATATGCTAAATGGATTCTTTGCCTTGTAATCAAAATATATGCCAGACCTCTTAAATGGAAACAGGTCAATGCCAAACCTAGTTCCAACTGGATTGAACGAATTGTCATTAAATGCTTGAGATGCCAGTTCTAGCCTTCTTAGTTGAATTGGCTTTGTCAATATACCCCGAATCTGAAAGTCAAGGTGATAAACGATTGCAAGTTCATTAAAATTTATATTTTCTCTAGGATAAATTAATGTATTATCAACAACCTCAAACTTTGTTGTCGGCCAATTTTCAAAATCATTAACGTCAATTATTGAATCTTCTCTGGCAGTTCTTATGGTTGTAAAGTCCGCCCTTGGAGCGTTGGCCCCATCTTCAATATATTGAAAAGTAATAAAACTTCTAATAGATGCGTCTCCTGTATCATATTCGTAGTACTTGTCTGTCTGCCCGACCATTTGAGTATAAGTATCCCAACCAGTAAACAGATAATTATCTAGTTCAGAATAAGTTCTTTGTGTAGGATATTCGTATTCGTCCTTTAATCCTTGATATGTCCATGCGCTTGTGGATGCCTGACTAACCAGTTCAGAGGGCTTCGGATATCCTATATTGAACTGTAGAAAATCTAATTCATAAAAAAGGTCTCCGCTTTCATTTTCAACATATTGACCAAAGTAAGACAGTGGCAAATAGTCTTCCCAATAACCAGCGACGCCAATATCCAAAAAGTATGTGCCATACGCTTCTAATGGCAAAAGTGTATAGCTCGCAACGAAGGATAAAATATTGACGGCAGAGGTGGCGATGGCAAACCCATCACTAAAGTTATCATCTGCCTCATTTGCATTTAAATCAGTACAGAATCCAAAAGAGTATAGTTTGCCCTGAAATGTATTGTTAGATGCTGCCGCATCTCCAGAAACATAGAGTTCAAGACCATTCCTGTTTCCAAAAAAAGATGCAACATTTCCACCAAACCTAGAAACTAAGTCTGGAATATTAAGACCAACAGTAAATTTTTGATCTACAGCAATCGTACTGTATGTATAAAGAGAAGTGCTCGCTCCGTTGTAATAAATACTATAAACAAGATCGTCATCATTTTGAACCGCCTTGAAATAATTTCCATTAATTTTATTGTAGATCTTAAATAGAGTTTGCTCTACGTCTGTAACATCTCCTGCACTAAAAACTCCATAGATTGCTTTTACTTCCTCGTTTAAAACATTAAAATTTGTAAAATTGAAATATGCATGAGTGGAGCTCCAATTATTATTAGGTCTCAATGTTATGAATTTGTGTGCTCCAGACTGAATATCTAGATTATCATCGTAAAGATCTTGTAGCGTCTCGTCTTCTATAAATACCGTCGGCAACTGATAGTTTGGTGTTCCTACATAAGTTCCAGTTGTTATCAAATTATCAAAAGATCCCTGATTCCAATTAGCAAAATTTGGATATGTATAATTTGCAGTATAGTCTGCAAAAGAATAATCTATGAAGGCAGAAGATCCTCCATAGGCAGAGTCAATTCCTTCTGGAGACAAGACCGCTTGACCGTAAACCCATCTACGTTTTGCAACAGGTGTCGGAACCTGATAAGAATAAACAGCAACACAGTCTATTTCAATTGGGGTGACATCGCTATAAGAATAAAATCCTAGCCAGTCTTGCTCTCTATCTGAATCATCTAATATTTCTGGTAGCACTAAGTCGTCTGTAATGATGCTAAGACTTATGACCTCTTCTCCATTTAGCAATACCGTTGCCACATTTTTAATAAGACGAATATGAAAAAGCATTGGTCTATACCATTCGCCTACAAAGTGAGAGGCAAACTTATTTCCAATAACTAGCGTAATAAAGCCAGCCTCAACATACAAGCCATCAGAAGATGCAATTGGACCAAAAATTCTTTTAGGTGTCGTGGTGCTTGAATTTATTTTTGCCCAAAACTCTACAGTATATTCTTTATATCGGCCCGCCTCATTTAAAAATCCCTTTCCTGGAACGACTAGCGATGGCTCGTCATCCTCATTGGGAGTCAATACAGTAACTCCAGATGCACCATAAACCATTGGTATGCTGGCATTTCTTGCAACAAGAGCATTATCGTTTATCAAATAATATCCGTTATCTCCACCAAGACCATAAGCCTCTGCCTCAATACCATTAGCTGTTTCTATTGCAATGTTGGCAGAAGTTATAGATGCGGTTTCAATGCCTAAAGATGTCGCATTATGATTTTCAGACCACTGACCAACAGATATTCCATTAAAAAATATATGTGCATTTGTTGTAGAAGAGCCACTTGAAAAGGTGGCCTTAACAACTGCTCTCATTGTTGTGTTTTCAAGAGGAATTTCGAAGGTGCCAGAAACAAAACCCCAAGACTGATTGAGATTAGTATTAAAATTATTTACTCGAACAACAGCCTCTGCGGTAGTTGTATCTGTATATTCATATCCAATCGATACTGATTCCAATCTGGCTGTTGTATCAAAAAAGTATCCACCAACAGAAAATGTGCCGAGATCTGAATTTAAATCAGAAAAGTTTACAAGGTCATCGCTAAAACATGTAATTGAAAAACTATCGTTGGCTGGCAAAATTACATTTAGCCTATTTACGGAACTGCCTACAAAGGGCTCTGTTTTTGGTGCGCTAGCAGATGCAACAGCAGTTACATTTGTCGTTGTCCAACTCGTAAATGCTCGTTGTGCCTCTGTTATAAGACTGATATAGTCGGCGGTATCATCAAGTGCCCACAGAGTGGTAGGATGCTCCGCATAAACCTTTTCTGCATATAAATTTGATGGGTTGGACATTTTACTCCTTGCCCTTAATTATAGCATTTAGGCTATTTTAATCTCACAAATATCTGTAGTGCAGAATTTTTCCCCTACCGCCTCAAGATTGTCAACACCGTCATAAATTGGAGACCAGTCGATTTTTTTAATTTTGCCTATATAAGACTCATATTCTTGCTTTGTAATCTCCGTATAAGGTTGCTGTGGGTAGGTGGCATTTCCTATGGGTAAGAAAGACACGGCCTTTAACTGACCCTCATACATATGAAGTGCTGCAGCAATATACTTAGTTTCTGACTCTTTGTCAAATGAAAGAGTTACAGATACTCCATTATCGGACCAATATTTTTGCGTGGTAGCAGCAAGACCAATTTTTTCAAATAATGAAACATCCTTTTCAGAACGAGAATGGCCAGAGTGTACAGGGAAATACACAATAGTTGTATTGGCAGATACTAGATCTTTTTCCATCTTATATCCCGCTGCTTTAAATAAATGAATCATCGAGTCTGTATCGCCAAATCTTATAGCACGAAGAAAATAGTTTCCTCCTGGTCCCCAATGAACGCCTGGAGTTGCACCAGACAGCAGGGAGACTGAGCCAGATGGCTTAACGGTTGTTACACGAACAGATTCACGAACACATAGCCACTCAGAATATGCATGATCATATTTACGAATTGTTTTGTATCCCTCATCCATCCATTCACGAACGGTGGGCAGTCCGTTCTCGTCAGAGAATGATGCAATCCCAGTTAACGATGTTCCAATACGACGATTGCGCTGCATAATTCCGTTTGTAATCTGCCAATGTGTTGGAATAAGAGTTACGGTCTTGCCATACAAGTATGCAAACTTAAGTGTGCGTAAAAAATCTTCTTTGTCTACGTGTCTATTTAGATGTACCTCCACAAGAGTGCACAGCTCTTGACTCTCAAGTGGCTGCTCAGCACAAGGATTAAATCCCATAACACGATAATCTTTGCCATCTGCAGGATCTGCAAGACGACCAAAATTACGAGCAATATCTAGCCAGACAAAACCTGGTTCACCATTGTTAGCAATTAAATCTACATAATCCTCATATTGTGTTCCTACTTCTGCTGCAATAGAGTTATTGCTCATCCATGCCCACCCTGGATTTTCTGGATTATACGAGTTGCGTTCTGCAAAGATTTCTGGATTTTTTAGATTCATAAAGTCTTTATCTGTTGGTCCACCAAGAGCAAGAGTTGCAGAACGACGAACGTTTCCAGCAACCACACATGTTCCAATAAGATTAACAATGTCTACAATTGCACGAGAGTCTAATTTTTCTCCAGCTCTATCACCAATAACTTTATGAATTGTCTTGTGCAGTTTTATAAGTGGTTCTGGGCCCGAGGCGGTACCACCAAACCCCTTGATAGGAGAACCCAGAGGCCTAATCTTAGAATAATCAAATATTACCTTTGCCTGATTTATCTTTAAATACGAGTTAAGAATAATTCTTATGGATTCTACCCACCCCTCACGAGTATCTGGAATCTCATATTGTATTTCTTCATCGGAATTTGAATAAATATCAAGCCCCTTATCTTGACCTAAAGTATCAAACCCTACACCTACACCTAACATCAAGGCATCCATTACCCAAGCGAATAATGCACCTGGATCATTACGGTCAATGTCTCTTGTTGATACCATCGCACAATTCTGCAGGGCAGCAGAGTTCTTGCGCTCCATGGTCATGGGAGTGCCAAACGCCCATAGGCCACGGCCAGGAGGGGTCCATTTAAGGCCAAACATGCGCTCATAGGCCTCTTGAGCAGACTTTTGTGCTTTATTGTCATTCCATGGCAAACGGTTCTCTTTGGCGTGATTCTTCTGTATTGAATACATTCCCTCAATTACCCTCTTGCAAACCTCATACCAGCGTTCTTTACAACCATCTTCTTTTATCCTGGAATAGGTACGAATAAATGTTATTTCACCTAACGAATTACTACCCGCATCTCCAAAGCCAAAAGGAGGCTCAATTTCTTTATACTTATTTACAAACTCATCCAATAGACGAAAAGAAAATATGTCAGACATCCGATTTTACAAACCTTTCCACAAAATAATATGAGAACTTTACGAAATGTAAAGTAGTGTCTAGTATACCATAGAATTTTTATAAAGAAAAGTTATGATTTACAGCGTTTTTAGAAACATTAAGTGTTAAGTAAAGGTTTAGTACTTTTGATTTTACAAAGTACTGATTAAATTCCGCCACCCAACTTAAGTTGTCCCCATGTCAAAGACGGAAAATTACCAGTAGTAACAACCGTACCGCTCACGTTTGGCAAAGTTATAGTTCTATCGGCGGTGGGATCTACTAATGTTAGGGTGGTCTCAAAATCGTCTGCTGTGGTACCCTCGAAAATAAGTTGGCTTAAAACGCTCTGTGAAGAAATCGTTGTGGTCGTTCCAGTGACAGTCAAGTTTCCTGAAATGGTTACGTTTCCACTACCGTCAGCCAAAAGAATAGTACCAGTAGAATTTGGAATTGTAATTGTGCGATCGGCGGTTGGGTCTGTTACCGTTAATGTTGTTTCATAGGCGTCGGCAGTTGCACCCTCAAAAATAACAGAGCTTCTAGTTAAAACATTTTGACTAGCATCAAGCTCTGCCACTCCATTGGCAGACCCTTTCTCGCTTATCTGAATATAGTCGCCAAGGCTTTCTCCTAGGTTATCATTTGTTAAAAAATAAGATATGTTATCCCAAGATGTCGACCCATCGCCAATCTTAAGTTGATTGTTTGTAGTGTTAAAACCAAACTCGCCAACGTCAAGAACAGGATCTGCTGCAGCCCAAGCGGCATTCGTACCCCTGCGTACCTGAATTCTAGTTGCCATTATTACCTATCCTTGTTAAAGCCATTATATCAGAATTGTTCATTTGGACTACCCCCGTCAACCTGTGGAACAGCATTGGTGAACGTTGTATTTGGAGCGCCACCATCTAGTTTTGCAAATAGAGTTGGATAGGTTATTCCATTTCCATCGTATTCTCTTTGAGCATCTAGATAGGTTGCAACAGGAGTCCACTCAGCATTATAGTAAAAATAAATACGCTCTGTTGTTGTATATAAAAATAAATCACCGTTGCTTGGTGATTGTGGAAAAG
>Ga0194126_10010169_pt1 | contig 12367 bp, 9 predicted proteins | sample TA2KigC150mmetaG_FD_148641 | JGI IMG/M metagenome (GOLD analysis project Ga0194126, IMG submission 148641) | Freshwater microbial communities from Lake Tanganyika, Tanzania - TA2015035 Kigoma Deep Cast 150m | ecosystem: Environmental > Aquatic > Freshwater > Lake | place: Tanzania: Lake...
GAACCTGTAAAACCAAAAAAGGAAAAAATCCCGAGGACAAAAATAAGTGAACAGCCATCCCTGCAGAGAATAAAAAATTTCAATGAAGTTGAACTTGGATATACTGAAGAAGAAGCTTTAAGGGAAAGTTCCAGATGCCTCATGTGCAGGAAACCAAAATGCACAGAGGGTTGTCCTGTTGAGATCGATATCAAGAGCTTCATTGCCTTAATAAAGGAAAAAAAATATTCAGAAGCCCTTGCCAAAATAAGAGAAAAAAACTCTTTACCCGGTGTGTGTGGAAGAGTCTGCCCGCAGGAAGACCAGTGTGAAAAAACCTGCATTCTTGGGATAAAAGATGAGCCTGTGGCCATTGGAAAACTTGAAAGATTTGCAGCAGATTCGGAAGATAATCCTTTATTGAACCATGATAATGATTCTTCTTTACAGAAGAAAACTGAAAATGCCGGTGAAAACAGCACCGGCTCCGATTCAGGCGGGAACAGAAAAACACAGAAGGTTGCAATAATAGGGGCAGGGCCTGCAGGGTTAACCTGTGCAGGTGAACTTGCAAATCTTGGTTACAGGGTCACACTGTTTGAAGCTCTCCACAAGGCCGGCGGCGTGCTTGTTTATGGTATTCCCGAGTTCAGGCTGCCGAAATCCATAGTGGGCAAAGAAATCGAGTATGTAAAAAACCTTGGAGTTGAAATAAAACTCAACTCCATAATAGGAAAAATATTTACAATTGATGATCTGCTTTCAAACGGCTACAGCAGTGTTTTTATAGGAACCGGCGCCGGTCTTCCCTATTTTATGAACATACCCGGAGAAAACTTAAATGGTGTTTATTCTGCAAATGAATACCTTACAAGGGTAAATCTCATGAAGGCATACCTGTTTCCGGAATGGGACACTCCGGTAAAAAAAGCTGAAACGGTTTCAGTGGTCGGCGGAGGCAATGTTGCTCTTGATTCTGCAAGGACAGCTAAAAGGCTCGGCGCAAGAAATGTATACCTTATTTACAGGAGAAGTGAAGTTGAAATGCCGGGCAGAATCGAAGAGATAAAACATGCCAGGGAAGAAGGCATCGAAATGATATTTCTTACAAACCCTACTGAAATACTCGGTGAAAATTGCTGGGTAAAAAAAATAAGATGCCTCAAGATGGAGCTTGGGGAACCCGATGATTCCGGCAGAAGAAGACCGGTACCGATCCCCGGTTCAGAGTATGACATTCCCACCGAAATTGTTGTAATAGCAATCGGACAGGGGCCAAACCCTGTACTGACACAGACTTCACCGGATATCGGATTAAATAAAAGGGGCAATATCATTGCAGATGCTGTGGGGAAAACAAACAAGAAAGGTGTTTTTGCCGGCGGTGACATTGTTACCGGGGCAGCAACAGTAATACTTGCAATGGGGGCAGGAAAGATTGCAGCAAAAGCCATAGACCAGTATCTGACAACCGGTGACTGGTAAAAATTTACCTGTTTATAAGCTTCACGTTAAGCAGATGGGTAGAGCAGGAAATGCATGGGTCATAAGCCCTTATGAGCATTTCGCAGTTGAGTCTTATCTCGTCTTCAGACTTATCTATTATTTGAGGAATGAATGCTTCAAGGTCTTTTTCAACATTTGCATAATTCATATTTGTTGGAATTATGAGATTTGCTTTTGAGATCTTTCCATTTCTTTCATATGTGTAATCATGGATTAAAGCGCCCCTGGGTGCTTCGACAATTCCTACACCCCTTCCGGATTTTACTTTAATTTTGACTCTGGCTTTTTTTTCATCAAGACCCTGTGCAATCAGTTCATCAATCAGCCTTATGCTGTCATCAACACAATGCACCAGCTCAATAAACTGGGCTATATTAATGTAGAATGTATTAAAGCAGGGAGGCTTCAATCCGAGTTCTTCTGCGTACTTCTTTGCATTGTAAGAAAGCATGCTATAGTTGTTATTTACCCTGGAAAGCGCGCCAACCATATATTCGCCCCTCGGAGTCCTGCAGTGTTTCCCTGTTGAGTGCTGGACCACTTTTTCTGTTATTCTGGTAAGGTAGTCCCTGTTTTCTATTTCCCACCCGTCCGAGGATTTCAAATTGCCCTCATAAAGTGCATATTCGTTTTTACTGGAAATTGACAGGTATTCCGTTTCTCTCTCAAAATCAGGAATTTTTATTGTCTTTAAAAGTTTCATGGAAACTTCAAAGTCCGGATAAAGTGCAACAAGCATGTTTCTTATAGTTTTAAGGTCAGCAATTGAAGGCAGCTTTGTAAATCCGCCGACAACTGTGGTAATGGGATGAATTGCTCTTCCGCCGATGATTCTGACAATATCGTTTGCAACCTTTTTAATATTGACTGCAATGTTTACAATCTCCGGATTACTGTCCAGAAGAGGTAAGACACTCCCCACCCCCAGAAAATCCGGTGCTGCCAGGAAATAGACATGCAGGCTGTTGCTCTCAAGAAATTCCCCGTGATTTACCAGTTTCCTTAATTTTAAAATCATGTCATTTATATTTACACCAAGAGCAGCTTCTGTAGCCCTTATTGATGCAAATGTGTGGGAAACTGAGCAGATCCCGCATATTCTTGACATGAGGTGGGAAGCCTCCGAGTAATCCCTCCCGACAAGCATTGCCTCAAAAAACCTTGGAGATTCAGGAATCCTGAACTGCAGTTTTTCAATCCTTTTATTTTTGACATCAATGACAAGGTCTCCATGACCTTCAACCCGTGATATGGGTGATACTTCTATATTTAAATTTGTTGCCATTTAAAAGACCTCCGGTCAACTGTTTTTTTGTTCAATTTTCTTGCATGCATTATACAGGTTAAAGCCTTCCATAACATCTTCAACAGTAAGTCCATATTTCTGTAGCAGATCCTTCTGAGCATTGACGTTTGGCTCATCAATAGGTCCTCTGCAGGCTTCACATCCCGCACCTGCGCTCGGGCATCTTGCATTACAGCCCGCTCTTGCAACCGGACCAAGACAGGTCACACCGAATTCATAAATGCAGGTATTTCCGAGCCTCTTGCATTCAATGCAAACAGGATAGCTGGAAATCTCAGGAATTTTACCTGCTATGAGGGATCTTACAATGTCTACAATTTCTGACCTCGTGGGAGGGCACCCTCTCGCATAATGATCAACTTTAACAATCCTGTCTATAGGCATGGTCTCAATTGCGTCTATCCAGTCCTTCCTGTCACCATAGACAAGTTCCTTTGCTCTTTCAAGGCCATAAATATTTTTCAGGCAATTGAGTCCGCCGGTACATGCGCATGCCCCGACTGCAACAACTGTTTTTGCAACGCTTGCAATGTGCTCAAGTCTTTCCCTGTCATGCTCAGTTGAAACAGAACCTTCAATCAAAGCTATCTCATATGTGTCGCTATGCTCGGTTATAGCTTCAGTAAAATGCACGATATCAACAGCTTTTATAAAATCAATTAGATGCTCTTCCAGATTTAATATTTCGAGCTGGCAGCCACCACAGCCTGCCAGTCCAAAAACACCGATTTTTGGTCTGCTCATTTAGATAGCCTCCTTTAAATTCTTTATATCCCAAAGGCTGAAAACAGGTCCATCCACACATGACAGCTTATCTCCAATATGACAGTGATTGCACTTTCCCACTCCGCATTCCATTCTTCTTTCCAGCGAAAGAAATATTTTTTCAGGGTCATATTTCTTTCCCTCCAGCTCTATTATTACAAACCTGTACATTACAGGTGGACCGCAGACAACAATACAGGTGTCCTCTGGCGGGTATTTCAATTCCGGGATAAGCTTTGTACAAACTCCAACATTGCCACTCCATTCCCTGTCCGCCCTGTCCACCGTGAGTTTCACATCAATGTCACCAGTGTTTTTCAGCTTCTCTATCTCATCCCTGTACAGTATGCTTCCCGGCTCAACACACCCGTAAATAAGCGTCAACCCCTTATAACTGCTCCTGCTTTCAAGTATATAAAGCAAAAGTGACCTTACAGGTGCCATGCCCAGCCCGCCTGCAATTATCACTATGTTATTGTTTTTCATTTTTTCGAAAGGAAAATAACCATTGCCAAAGGGGCCCCTTATCCCCACTTTTGAACCTTCCTTCATTTGGTGGAGTGCACCCGAAACGCTGCCTGCATTTCTTATGCAGAGTTCAAAAAAATCCCTGTTATTTGGTGAAGACGGTATTGAAAAGGGTGCCTCCCCAACTCCAAAAACAGTAAGCTCGACAAACTGGCCCGGCAAAAAATTAAAAGCTTCCCTCTTTTGCGGATCGTCAATTTTAACTATAAACTGCTTTTCTGTAGAGGTGAGGCTTCTTATTTCGGTAATTGTTGCAACTTCCGGTGCATATATTGAATCCGGTGTTATTTTTTCCCTGATTTCCACCACCATTTATACTGTCACCTCTTTCTTAATGGTATTTATGTCTTCATATATATTTATCTGTGCAAGGCACGCTTCGACACACCTGCCGCAGCCAACGCAAGAAAAGTAACCGAATTTATCCACAAAAGTCTTAAGCTTGCACCTGTAGCGCTGTTTCAGACGGTTTGATGCGGATGGCCTGAAATTGTGTCCGCCCGCAACAAGACCGTATTCAGGAATCATGCAGGAATCCCATTGCCTTGACTTAATTCCCTCTTTTAAATTAATCATCACATCATCCCTGACATTGAAACAGAAACATGTCGGGCATGTAAGATTGCATGAACCGCATGAAAAGCAGCTTTTTGAAAGCCTGTCCCATAATGGATTTTTATTGTACACAGATTCAAAATTATCGTGAAAATCTTTTATATCTACTCTGACTTTAAATTTTTTCCTGTAACTTTCCATGAACCTGTTGTAACTTTTGAAATCACCCTCAGTTGCGTCAGCTGCCCTCGAGTGGTCTATAAGCATGGATGCCCCCTTTGCTGTTGCAACCCTTATAAAATAACCGGCTTCAAGTTCAGTAAAAAAAAGGTCAAATCCGGTATTTGCATACTCAGAACCCATGGCAACTGCAAAATTTGAATCAGAAGGCTGACAGTCAAATCCAATGACAGTGAGTTTCCTTCTTTTTTGCATATAATTATCATCAAGAAAATCTGTTGAGAAAATCCTGTCCAGAAAATTCATTCCGTTTATATCCCATGCACTCACACCAAAAAGTATAGCCCTGCTGCTTTCTATAACGGGCAGGACTTTAAAACTTCCTGAAAGTTCATATCTGACCAGGGACTCACATGAGGGAAAAAGTATTTTTTTTGCTGGCGGCAGGGTTGTCCGCCTGTAGCTTAAGTCTATTTCATCAGCGGTGCTTACAGGAACAAAATCATGCACAGCATCATTGATTTTTTTTGGTCCGAGCACTCCATAATTTAAAACAAGGTTATTTATAAATTCCCTGTAATCTTCCTTTTTTAACAGTTTATACAGCATCCGGCTCCCTTCATCCTTTCATTTTGTAACGGTCTTGTAACTTTGCAAAATCATATTATCTTAGCACTAATCATATCAGATATCAATTAAAAACAGCCTGGCTAATCAGTGCATAAGGCTTTTTTCCACCCATTCCAGCCACTGGTCAAAACCTTCTTTACTTTTACAGGAAATCCTGAAAACAGGCACCTCCGGATTCAGTTCGTCCACTTTCTTCCTGAAAAAATTGTAATCAAAATCGCTGTATGCAAGCAGGTCGATTTTGTTCAGTAAAACAAGGTCTGTTTTTATGAAAGCTTTCGGGTATTTTACCGGTTTGTCATCCCCCTCACTGACAGATGAAAGAATAACCCTGCGATCCTCACCCAGATCAAAACCCACGGGACATATCAGGTTTCCCACATTTTCAACCATAATAAGGTCAATACCTGATACATCCATCTTTTCAAGAGCCCTTGCAACCATTGAAGCATTCAGATGGCATGTCCCCCCGGTGTTTATCTGAACCACATCTTCTATGAGGTTTTTAATTTTTTCTGAATCATGGGTTGAAGATATATCGCCTTCAATAACTCCTATTTTTACCTTATTTGACAGCTCCTGAATTGTCTCCATTATAAGGGAGGTTTTTCCCGCTCCTGGTGCTGACAGGATATTTATCATTAAAACTCCTTTTTTTTTGAGAAGCTTCCTGTTATGGTCTGCCTCTTTGCTGTTGTACTGCATTACATTTTCTATGACTTCTATTTTCATTTTTCCCCTGTAAAATTATTTTAAAATTTCAAAGATTATACTATTTACATAATTTTATTTGAATATTGCTTCCGGCCGTTTGTTTTAGTTTTCAGACATTCGGCTTGATCAATTCATTTTTATGCATTCAAAATCATACATTCATTTTTATTAATTCATTTTTGTTTTCTGCTTAATTAATAAATTATAAATTATTACAAAATTGCATTATAATCTAATAACCCGGTTTACAGACCGGAGAAACATATCATGATTCTAACAGGAAGGATAGTCTGAAATGGTGGATATTCTGCCTTTTAAAGGTCTGCGTTACAACAGTAAAAAGACAGGTGATTATTCAAAATTGCTCGCACCTCCATATGATATTATTGATGAAAGCCAGAAAATATTCTTAAAAAATCTGAGCCCCTACAATATAGTGAACTTAACACTTCCTGATGATATCGGCGAAAAAAGCAGGTATGAAAATGCCAGGGATATCCTTTCTGCATGGATTGCCGGGGATGTGCTTCAATTTGACAGTGAGGAATCCATCTACATCTTCAGGGAAAATTTCACCGAAAATGGAGCAGTAAAAAGCTTTATGGGTTTTGCTGCGCTTCTGAAAATAGAAGAATACGGCAAAGGAAAAGTGTTAAGGCATGAAAAAACCCTGCCTAAACCCAGGGAGGACAGGCTGAATCTTCTCACTGCATGCAGGGCAAATCTTGAATTTATCTTGACAATTTTTAACGACGATGACAAAAAAGTGACAGGTATCCTGAACTCTTTCATGCAGCAGGTTCCCGAAGTAACAGCATGCGCTATGTATGATGATTCAATTTGTTTTAACCTGTGGTCGATAAAAAATATGAAGGAAATAGAAAATATAATCAGGATTATGAAAGACAGAACTGTTTTAATTGCTGATGGTCATCACAGATATGAAACTTCAAGATTGTACAGGGAAAGGACATTGATGCCGGCAGGTAAACCTAAGAATGATATTATTTCCGGGTGCAAAGGTGCGGGAAACAATACATGCCGTGCGGCATCAGAAGATTATATTCTCTGCCTCTTTGTTGCAGGAAACCAGAAAGAGATATCAATTCATCCGACACACAGGCTGATCAGGTTTTCCGGCAGGATTACTGCTGGTGATATTATTAATAAACTTGGCACCTGCTTTAACATTGAAAAAATTAAAAATAAAGAAGAATTGATAGATGCAAAAATGAAACAATCCAGAATTTCAGGCAAAAAAAGCATCTGTGTACTTTTTAAAGACTCAGGCTGTTACTATGCAGAACTGAAAACAGACCTTCCGGATATCTACAGGCAATTGAACATTCCTGCCCAGCCTTTTATAGCAGAATTTGAATATCTTGACGTTAACATACTTCATAAACTGATTCTTTCAGAACTATTAAGGGAAAATGAAATTGAAGAAATCAGATTTCTTCATACAATAAAAGAAGTTAAGCAGCAGCTTTCAGGTACAGATAAAGTATCAGATTTTGATGCTGCTTTTATTCTCAATGCACCGGAAATAAAGACAGTTGAAAGCCTGTCAGGCAGTGGCCTGATTATGCCCCAGAAATCAACTTATTTCTATCCCAAACCATGCAGTGGCATGGTTATGTATAAATTTGAGTAAAACTGCCGTTGAAGCTGGCTACTTCGCCGGTTTCAGCCTTTCTGCAAAACTTTCAAGCTCACCGCTCAATTCTTCAGGAAGCCTTGAACCAAACTGCTGATAGAACTGCCTGATTTCTTCAGTTTCCTTCAGCCATTCGGAGTTATCAACTTTCAATAATTCCTTTACCTGCTCTTTACTGATATCAAGCCCATCAATATCCAGGTCCTCCATTCTGGGAATATACCCGACGGGGGTTTGTTCTGCTGAAGCATTGTCCCTGCACCTTTCTATTATCCATTCCAGCACACGGAGATTCTCACCGTAACCGGGCCATAAAAAACTGCCGTCTTTGCCTGTCCTGAACCAGTTCACATTGAATATTTTTGGCTGGTTTACAATTTTTTTCCCCATGTCAAGCCAGTGCCTGAAATAATCAGCCATGTTATATCCGCAGAATGGAAGCATCGCCATCGGATCCCTGCGAACCTTGCCCTGTGCGCCATACTGTGCAGCTGTTATTTCCGAAGCCATTATTGAGCCTACAAATACACCATGCTGCCAGTTAAAAGACTGGTACACAAGCGGTGCAAGGGATGCACGTCTTCCCCCGAAAATTATTGCAGAGATCGGAACGCCTTCCGGATCATCTTGATGGGGTGAAGCACAGGGGCACTGCCTGATGGGTGCTGTAAACCTGCTGTTTGGATTTGCCCCTTTCACAGGATTTCCATCTTCATCTTTAAGACCGGGTTGCCAGGGCTTTCCTGTCCAGTCAATACCGGATTGTGGAGCTGGCCCGTCTCCACCTTCCCACCATACCGTACCGTCATCCTTCAACAGGACATTTGTATATATTGTGTTTTTCATTATTGTTTTTATTGCATTCGGATTTGTTTTGCTGTTTGTACCAGGAAGGACACCAAAAAATCCTGTTTCCGGATTTATTGCCCATAAAGAGCCATCATTTTTAACCCTCATCCAGGCAATATCATCCCCCACGGTCCAGACCTTATACCCCTTCTTTTTAAGGCTGTCCGGTGGGATGAGCATTGCAAGATTCGTCTTTCCGCAGGCGCTTGGAAAAGCTCCTGTAATGTATGTTATATTTCCTTTTCTGTCCTCGATCCCAATGATGAGCATATGTTCGGCAAGCCAGCCCTCAAACCGCCCCAAGTAACTTGCTATTCTCAGTGAAAGGCATTTCTTGCCAAGCAGGACATTTCCCCCGTAACCCGAGCCCACGCTCCAGATAGTATTATCAGCAGGAAAATGGAGTATCAGCCTTTTATTTATATCCCTGTCGGCTTTTGAATGAAGGCACTTTGTAAATTCGCCTCTCTGTCCAAGGAAATCAAGAACAGAGTCACCGGTTTTTGTCATAATGTGCATATTGAGCACCACATATATGCTGTCTGTAAGCTCAACCCCGATCTTCGAAAATTTTGAATTCACCGGTCCCATTGAAAATGGAATTACATACATTGTCCTTCCAGCCATGGAATTCTTAAAAATCGCTCCAGCCTTTCCATATGCTTCCGCTGGCGGCATCCAGTTATTGTTTGGCCCGGCATCATCCCTGTTACCTGTGCAGATAAATGTCAGGTGTTCAGTTCTTGCAACATCATTCAGTGCAGTCCTGTGATAAACACACCCGGGCAGCAGTTTCTGGTTAAGCCTTATCAGTTCACCTGTTCTGACAGCCTCGTTTTCAAGCTGTTTTCTCTGTTTCTCTGAACCGTCAATCCAGATTATCCTGTCAGGATTGCACATCTTTGACATGTCCAGCACCCACTTTAAAAGTTTTTTATGATCTGTTTTCATAAAAGCCTCCGGTTAAAAATAGCAGTATTAACTTGAAGATAGAATGATAAGGTATTTTGTTTGAAAAATAAAGATTTATATACCCTGGGCTGGCATATAAGTTTCGTGATAAGAAATAAATCAAGATGCCAGGATGGGTATTGAAAAAGCCATAAAAGTATTATTAAACAGGTGTTAACAGGATTTCTGTATATTTATTTTACTGCTTTGAAATTTCAATTATACTGTCGACATCAATATAATCCTTTGCAATCTTTACAAGCTGGTCAAGTTTCTTCAGTTCATGCAGGTTTGAGCGCCCCAGTATTTCATTTAACTTGCCGACAGTCGTAAGGGTATCATATTTTACAAGAATCATTGGAACATTCAACTCTTCAGCCCGGCTTAGAACAATTGTGCTTGGCTGGAAATTTCCTGTCAGAATCAGGCATTTTGTATTTGTCTCAAGTGCTGCAAGCTGTATATCTGCCCTGTCTCCACCGGTAATAACAACTTTATCCGGTTTTGCCCTGAAGAACCGCAAAGCCATTTCATGCCCCATTGCACCAACCATAAATGACTCCACAAGCTCATCAATATTTTCTCTGGCACACAGAATTTCACCCTCAAGGTGCTTTGCCATATCCCTTATACTGATCGAGGAAAGTATTTTATTGGAATATACAACACCGAGAAAATTAAGATCAAATTTTTTAAAAGCCGGAATAATTAGCCTGTTTATCCTGTCTTTCTCCTCAACAGGCGCCATATTAACAATGACACCGCCATAATTATCCCTGAAATAATCCTTGAAATGAATGGTTTTATCAACCAGGTCATCCACATATTTTATTATAAGTATTGCTTTTGCATTCAAAGCCTTGCTAATATCCCTTGCTGAAATCCCGGCAAATGACCCGTAAGTGAAATTCCTTGCGCTTTCAATCAGAACAATGTCTTTGTTTGCAGCAATGGCCTTAAGGGCAGCCGATATGCCATCAATATAGTTTTCTTTGCCGGTGCTGATTTTTTCATTTAACGCTTTATCATAAGACTGCTCAGTAAACATCAGGGGGCAGATGTTCCTGGCGTCATCCTTCAATTCAAGGATGTCCATAATATACCTTACATCTTCATCAACATAAGAGGTTCCCACTTTTTCCGGCAGGGTACATATAGGTTTCAGATAACCGACTTTATACCCCTTTTCCTTGAGAAGTTTGCTTATTCCAACACACATTGAGCTTTTACCTGAAAAAGATCTGTTTGATGCAAAAAGTATAGGTCTCATTTAAGCCCCCTCGTATTTATTATTCCGCAATAAAAACAATGTCTTATTATAAATGCCGTAAAAAGAATATTATTATAATGATATCATAATATTCAAAAGTTAAAACAAACTGTTCCGGATGAATTATCCTGTATTACTTTTCTGGTTCTGCAGGTTTAATTATATCAGAAAAATTAGTAACAATCCTTATAAAACCAGAACAATTTCTCTGTAAATCCGGAACAATTTCTTTTAATTTCAGGAGGGGTGAAGTTATTTTATTGTGTCATGATTCTGAAGTCTGGACAATTCGCTCGATCCCGAAATTAGAGGGGAAAACTCCCGTTGGGCATATTTCCACACACTCCATACAGCCTGTGCATTGCTTGAAATAAGCTGAATCAGGAATAAACGTAACTTTTTTATTTATTCCTCTGTTTACAAATCCGGTGGCATTATAACCTTTAACTTCCGCACAGTATCTCACACACAGACCGCAGAGAATACAGTAGTTATTTTCTTTTTTAAACCTTGTCTTTGTAAGGCTGTATTTTTTTGCCAGCCTTTTAATCTCAGGATTATATGGAAACAGGGCCAGATAAAGCTCAACAAGATGCTTCCTTATTTCTTCAACCCTTGGGCTTTCCGTATAAACCCTTATTGCTTCTTCTGCAGGGTATGCACATGAGGCAACTATTCTGGTCCTTCCCTTTTTTTCAATTTCAACCAGGCATAGCCTGCATGCCCCATGCGGTCTGATTTTTTCATGGTAACAGAGCGTTGGAATATGAATCCCGGATAAATTTGCCACTTCAAGAATGGTTGAACCGGCATCTGCTTCGACCTGGGTATCGTCTATATATAGCGCCACTTTCCTGCGTACAGCCACTGTATCTGTTGAAATATTGTTCATTTTAATCTCCTGTTTAAAAAAATTTCAATAAATCTATATTAAAAAATCATGAATGCTGCAATGTTTTCAAAATGCGAATAACGCATCATCAGTAAAACCATGAATGCTACATCACCGGCTGGGAAACCTTCTGACTCACCCTTATTTCTTCAGGCTGACCTGACAGTTTTATAATTGCACCAAATTTGTCCGGGCAGACCTCAAAACATGCACCGCATTTTGTACATTTTACCTGGTTTATTATGTGAGGTTTTTTGGCTTCACCCGAGATAGCGCCTGCGGAGCACGATTTTACACAAAGCCTGCAGCCTGTACAGCTTTGACTGTCAATGCTGTAGTGTATGAGGGATTTGCAGACCTTTGCAGGACAGGCATTGTAATAAATATGCGCCTCATATTCTTCACGGAAAAACTTCAGGGTTGTAACAACTATATTATGCGCAGTTTGCCCCAGGGCGCAAAGCGAGGCTCCCTCAAGAAGGACACAGAGATCTTCAAGCATCTTCAGATCTTCCACAGTACCATTTCCACTCATTATCCTGTCATAAATATAAATCATCTGCCTCAGTCCTTCACGGCACGGAA
>Ga0194126_10010170_pt1 | contig 12366 bp, 12 predicted proteins | sample TA2KigC150mmetaG_FD_148641 | JGI IMG/M metagenome (GOLD analysis project Ga0194126, IMG submission 148641) | Freshwater microbial communities from Lake Tanganyika, Tanzania - TA2015035 Kigoma Deep Cast 150m | ecosystem: Environmental > Aquatic > Freshwater > Lake | place: Tanzania: Lake...
GCGATGGACTCGATGAAGGCGATTTCGTCGCCGGAGGCAAGGGCGGTATCGGGTTGCGCGGCGCGCTTGTTGACCATGATCTGCAGGGTGCTACGGGGTTTTGAGAAGGCCTTGTCCCAATCGCCGCCGCGGATGGCGAGCAGGCTCATCAGGCCGGAAATGGTGGCGTGGGAGGGGGGGACACGCAGCGTCTCGCGGCCCAGGCCCAGTTTGCCCATCAGGTCGCCAAAATAATAAATCGTCAGGTTGTGCATGGTGAATTGCTCAGGTGGTGTCAGCCGGTAACCGGCGGATTTTAAACGGGGTTGCTGATTAAAGCCCCAACTCGCCCCACAGCGCATCTACTCGCGCCTTGACTGCCGCGTCCATGACGATGGGGCGGCCCCATTCGCGGGTGGTTTCTCCGGGCCATTTGTGGGTGGCATCCAGACCCATCTTGGAGCCCAGGCTCGGCACCGGTGAGGCGAAGTCGAGGTAATCGATGGGGGTGTTTTCAATGAGCAGGGTATCGCGTGCGGGGTCAACGCGGGTGGTGATGGCCCAGATGACTTCGGGCCACGAGCGAATGTCGATATCGTCGTCCACGACGATGACAAACTTGGTGTACATGAACTGCCGCAGGAAGCTCCACACGCCCATCATTACGCGCTTGGCGTGGCCGGGGTACTGCTTTTTCAGGCTGACGACGGCCATGCGGTAGCTGCAACCCTCCGGCGGCAGGTAGAAATCGGCGATCTCGGGGAACTGCTTTTGCAGGAGCGGTACGAAGACCTCGTTCAGCGCTACCCCCAGAATCGCGGGTTCATCCGGCGGTTTGCCGGTGTAGGTGGAGTGGTAAATCGGGTCGCGGCGCCGTGTCAGGCGTTCGACCGTGAACACGGGGAAACGGGCCTGTTCGTTGTAATAACCGGTGTGGTCGCCGTAAGGGCCTTCCAGCGCGGTGTCGTCGGGATGAATGACGCCTTCCAGGATGATCTCGGCCCGCGCCGGTACCTGCAGGTCGGAGCCGATGGCCTTGGCCACCTCAGTCTTGGCCCCGCGCAACAGGCCGGCGAACTGGTATTCGGACAGCGAATCCGGCACCGGCGTTACCGCCCCGAGAATGGTTGCCGGGTCGGCGCCCAGCGCAACGCAAACGGGAAACGGCTTGCCTGGGTTTTGCGCGGTGAAATCGCGGAAATCCAGCGCGCCGCCGCGATGCGCCAGCCAGCGCATGATGAGGCGGTTTTTGCCAATCATCTGCTGGCGATAAATGCCCAGGTTCTGGCGGGTCTTCTGTGGCCCACGGGTGATGGTGAGGCCCCAGGTGACCAGCGGCGCGACATCACCGGGCCAGCAGGTCATCACCGGCAGGACCGCCAGATCGACCGCATCGCCTTCCAGCACGATCTCTTGGCAAGGCGGGTGGCTGACCACCTTGGGCGCCATGTTGAGTACCTGCTTGAGGATGGGGAGCTTGTCCCAGGCGTCTTTCAGTCCCTTGGGGGGCTCGGGTTCCTTCAGATAGGCGAGCAGGTGGCCAATCTCGCGCAGTCGGGCCGGGTCTTCCTCGCCCATGCCCAGCGCCACACGCTTGACGGTGCCGAACAGGTTGGCCAGTACGGGCGTTGTGTGGCCAACGGGGTTTTCAAACAGGAGGGCAGGGCCACCGGCGCGCAGCACCCGGTCGGCGATCTCGGTCATCTCCAGATGCGGCGAGACCGGCGCGGCAATGCGTTTTAACTCGCCACGCGCCTCCAGTTGGGCGATGAAATCGCGCAGGTCGGCATAGGGCATGGCGTAATGCGCGGAGGGCCTTAGCGGAGGTCTTCAAAGACCTTGATGACACGGGTCACGCCCGAGACCTTGGAGGCGGTCTCGGCGGCCGCATTACCCTCGGCCGGCTTGACGATGCCCATCAGGAAGACGACGCCATTTTCGGTGACGACCTTGATCTGATTGGCGTTTATGCGACGGTCGTTGAACAGCCCCGCCTTCACCTGAGTGGTCAGGAGGACATCGTTGCTACGGGTGACCAGCGAGGTTGGGGCGGCAATCTGCATCTCATTTTTGACTTCGCCCTCGCGCACATTTTCAACCCCGCGTGCGATCTCGCCCACGCGGGCCTTGAGCGCCTCGGTCGGGGCTTCGCCGGTGATCAGGACGCGGCGGTTATAGCTGGTAAAGTTGGCATGCACCTTGTCCAGCTTGGCTTCGGAGGTGCGGTGTGCCGCCTTGAGTTCGATCTCTTCATCCATCAGATAGGTGGTGACCGTGCGGCGATCTTCTGTCATGAGGACACCGACTCCGGCACCGCCGACAATGACCGGGGCACAACCACTGAGAAGGCCTGCGGCCAGAAGAGAAAGGGCAAACAAGAAGGGGCTGCGCATGGAAGCACTCCAGGTGGGACAGGATAGAGGGTTTGGATTATAACGCCTTGTATTAAAAACCATCGAACGCGCTGCGCAGCCATTCCAGATGCGGGCCCTCAATGAGGATGGCGTCAAAGCGGCACAGGGGTTCGTTTGGCAGGAGCATCAGGTAATGGCGGGCCGCGTAGATCAGTCGTTGTTGCTTGTGGTGCGTAATGCTCGCCGCCGCGCCGCCGTAGTCTGTGTGGTGCCGGGCGCGCACCTCGACGAAGACGAGGGTGTCACCGTCCTGGGCAATGAGGTCAATCTCGCCGCCACGACAGCGATAATTGCGCGCAATCAGGGTCAGGCCTTGGCCTTCGAGGAAGGTCGCCGCTTGCCGCTCTGCGGCATCACCGCGTTGCTGGGTTATGCTTCGCCCCGTTTCCATTCTTGTTTTCCCCGGTCTCCATGATGCCAGATGATGCCCAACCCGCCCGGCCTTCGACACTGTATGTCGTGGCAACGCCGATTGGCAACCGGCGCGACATCAGCTTGCGCGCCCTGGATGTCCTGCGCAGTGTGGCGCTGGTGGCCGCAGAGGATACGCGGGTTTCGGGGGCCTTGTTGGCGGCCTATGGAATTCGCGTTCCGCTGTTGTCCTGCCGCGAACATAACGAGCGCGAGGCTGCGTCACGGATTATTGCCGCCTTGGGGGCGGGCGATAGCGTGGCGCTGGTCTCTGATGCCGGAACGCCAGGCATCTCCGATCCGGGCGCGCGCGTTGTGCGGGCCGTCCGGGAGGCGGGCTTTGTCGTGAGCCCGTTGCCGGGGGCGAGCGCCGTTACCGCGGCCCTGTCGGTCGCGGGGATTGAGGGAGACTGGAGCTTCCACGGCTTTCTGCCGCCCAAGACGGCGGCACGGCGCAAGGTGTTGGCGGGCCTGAAGGATCGACCCTGCGCATGGGTCTTTTATGAGGCGCCGCATCGCATTCTGGAGACCCTGGCCGATCTGGTTCAGGAACTGGGGGCGACCCGACGCTGCTTTCTGGGGCGGGAGGTGAGCAAGCACTTCGAGCAGTTTCATGCGGCCTCGTTAGGGGATCTGGTGGGCTGGCTGCAAGCCGATACGGATCGGCAGCGGGGCGAGTTTGTTTTGGTGGTTGAGGCGCCTGAGGCGGATCCGGACGCCGAGAACGCACGGGCCGAGGCGGTGTTGGCGACCCTGATGGAGGAATTGTCGCCCAGCCAGTCGGCCCGACTGGCGGCCCGGCTGACCGGGGTCAACAAATCGACGCTCTATACGCGGGCCTTGGCATTATCTGCAGAGCGGGACGCCGATTAACGGTTCTCACCGTTATACTGCCGCCCGGAGTTGGCTAGACAGTCGCCCGTCACCTGTTTGTGGCGGGAGGAAAGTCCGGGCTCCACAGGGCAGGATGCCAGGTAACACCTGGGCGCTATAAGGCCGCAAGGCCCCAAGGCGACGGATAGTGCAACAGAAACATACCGCCGATGGCCCGGACTTTGACGCTGCAAGGCGGCAAAGTCCTCCTTGAGTGGGGAGGGTTCGCTCTCGCTGCAAAGAGGGGTTGCGCACGAAGGTGCGTGATCAGGGATTTCGCACGAAGGTGCGTGGTCAAGGATTGCACACGAAAGTGTGTAGTCAGGGATTGCGCACGAAGGTGCGTGGTCAGCCCCGCAAGGGGCGGGCACAGGCAAGGGTGAAATCGTGCGGTAAGAGCGCACGGTCGGGCGGGTAACTGTCCCGACGGGTAAACCCCATCCGGAGCAAGGCCAAATAGGCAGACGCGTTTTTCGGAACACCGGCGGCCCGCCGGAGTCTGCGGGTAGGCTGCACGAGGCGGTGCGTGAGCATCGTCCCAGATGAATGACTGTCCACGACAGAACCCGGCTTATCGGCCAACTCCCCCTCCTTTTTTATGGACCCGTGCACGGCCATTGGCGGCTAGTAGTGATGTACTAGTTTGACCAAAGATCGGCGCGTTGTTTCATAACTTACATTAAGTTTGCCTCGCATTTGCATAATAATCCGGGTGGTTTTATTTTTGCGGCCGGGTTGCGTAAGTCCTTGTCCCCATTGAAAATTTCACTTGACGACCGGTTTTTTGCTTCCTATAGTGCAGCCTGGTGGAGATTTGTGGGGGAAAGTGGGTCGTCGGGGTGGTTTCCGGCATCTGCATAGGCGTTATGTTCAGGGGTCATTCGCATCTGGCGTTGGACGGGAAGGGCCGTTTGGCCATTCCGGCGCGTTATCGCGAGCTGTTGCAGGCGCAGTGTGCCGGACGCCTGATCGTCACCCTGGACCCCTCTTCCTGCCTGCTTCTCTACCCCTTCCCGGAATGGGAGCCGATCGAGCGCAAGCTCAATGCCCTGCCCAGCTTTAACCCGGTCAGCCGTCTGATGCAGCGCGTGTTGGTTGGCTCGGCGTCTGATGTGGAATTGGACGGTGCCGGGCGGATCTTGCTGCCCGCGGCCCTGCGTGAGCGCGTGGGCCTGGACAAGGGGGTTGTGCTGGTCGGCCAGGGGAACAAATTCGAGATCTGGTCGGAGACGGCGTGGGCAGCTCTTTACGCCTCGGCCAACGAACTGCCAGGTCAACTGGTGGCGGCCATGCAGGCAGGAGATATCCCGGATGATCTCAGGGACTTCTCGCTGTGAGCGCGTCCGGCGCCCATATTCCCGTCTTGTTGACGGAGGCGGTCGCGGCCCTGGCGATCCGTGCCGATGGCACTTATGTCGATGCCACCTTTGGTCGGGGCGGTCACAGCCGCGCCATCTTGGCGGCCTTGGGCGCGGAGGGGCATCTGATTGCGCTGGATCGCGATCCGCAGGCCATTGCCGAGGGTCAGTCACTGGCGCACAGCGATTCGCGCTTCCAGATCGTTCACGCCCCGTTCAGCCGTCTGGCGGAGACCTTGCAGGCGCTGGGGATCGCGCAGGTCGACGGCATTTTGCTCGACATCGGCGTTTCCAGTCCGCAGATCGATCAGACCGAACGGGGTTTCAGCTTTCGGGGCGACGCACCGCTCGACATGCGCATGGATACGACGACCGGCATGAGTGCGGCGGAGTGGTTGGCCCTGGCGCCCGAGGCCGAGATTGCCGAGGTGGTGCGTGATTACGGCGAGGAGCGCTTTGCGCGGGCGATTGCGCGGGCGATTGTCGCGGCGCGCCAGCAAGAGCCGTTGCTCCGCACACGCCAGTTGGCCGAGATCTGTCAGCGCACCGTCCGGACTCGTGAACCGGGGCAGGACCCGGCCACGCGCACTTTTCAGGCGGTGCGGATTTACATTAACCGGGAGCTTGAAGAGCTGGCGGAGGTCCTCCCGCAGGCGCTGGGTGCATTGTGTCCCGGCGGAAGGCTGGCTGTGATCAGCTTCCATTCCCTCGAAGATCGCCAGGTCAAGCAATTCATGCGTGCAGAGGCGCAGGGGCCGCAGATCCCTGCCGAGGTTCCGATGCCGGCCCATCTTCTGCCGCAGGGGCGTTTGATCCTGGTGGGCAGGGCGATTCGTGCCGGCGCTGAAGAATTGCGCGGCAATCCACGGGCGCGTAGCGCGGTGTTGAGAGTGGCTGAACGGCGGGGTCCGCCATGACCCGGATCGATATCTTTCTTGTGCTGCTCATAACGGTCAGCGCACTGGCTGTTGTGACGGCGCGCCATGAGGCGCGCAAGTTGTTTCTGGATTTACAGCAGGTGCAAAAAACGGGACGCGACCTAGAGGTGGAGTGGGAGCGCCTCTTGCTCAAGCAGGCGAGTTGGGCCATGTACCACAAGGTTGAGGCAATCGCGACTCAGCGTCTTGGGATGAATCATCCGGATGCCTCCCATATTCGTGTGCTGGCTGCGGAGACTGAGCTGAACAGTGGGGCCGTAAATGCCTCGGGGACAGGCTCGTCAGGGCCGAAGGTGGGGCGATGAAAACGCGCCGTTCGCCGTCCATGAAGATTGATCTGCAGCGCTGGCGCATGCAGCTCGTCATGCTGCTGATCTTCGGCGCCTTTATTGGGCTGGTAGGTCGCCTCCTCTATATGCAGACTTTTCAGAAGGACTTTCTGGTCAAACAGAGCGACCTGCGCGTCAAACGAAAGGTCGAGATTCCGGCTCACCGGGGCATGCTGCTGGATGCGCGCGGGGAGCATCTGGCCATCAGCATTCCGGCCGCCGCCATTGTGCTTAATGCGCGCGAGGCGGAGATCACGCCGGCCCAGATCACGCAACTGGCCACGGGGCTGGCGATCAACCGGGCCTGGTTGGAGGGTTTGGTGCGCGACAAGAAGGCCAGCTTTGTCTATCTGCGCCGGCAAGTGCCTGCAGAAGACGCGGAGGCCGTGATGGCGCTCAAGATCAAGGGGGTGAGCAGCCGGCCGGAATATCGTCGTTATTACACGGCGGGCGACACGATGGCGCAGGTCCTTGGCGTGACCAATGTGGAAGACAAGGGATTGGAAGGCATTGAGCTGTCCTATCAATCGGCGTTGGCCGGAGTGCCTGGTCTGAAGTCGGTCATTCGCGACCGCTCGGGCAACATTGTCGAGGAGTTGGATCTCGTCCGTTTGCCTAAGCATGGGCATGATCTGACGCTCAGTCTCAATTCACAGATCCAGTATCTGGCCTACCGGGAATTACAGGCGGCCTTTGAAAAATTCCGCGCGCAAAGGGCCAGCGCCGTGGTTCTGGATGCGCGCACGGGAGAGATTCTGGCCATCGCCAATTATCCGGCCTACAACCCGAATGATCGCGCGACGATGACTCAGGCGCGGGCGCGGAATCATGCGGCAGTCGATGCCTTCGAGCCAGGTTCGACCATGAAGCCGATCTTTATCTCTGCGGCGCTTGAGCGCGGAATTGTCAAACCGTCCAGTCGCTATGATGCCAGCGAGAATCTGGTGCTCTCGGGCAAACAGATTCGCGACACACATCCCAAGGGCGTCATCACGGTGGCTGAGGCCATTCAGGTGTCGAGTAATGTCGTGATGGCCAAGATCGCCGTCAGCATGGACGACAGCGATATCCATGACATCTACACCCGCAGCGGCTTTGGCAAGGCGCCGGGTTCGGGCCTGCCCGGCGAGACCCGAGGTCAGATGCACAGCTTGAAGTCCAAGTGGAAGCCCATCGAAAAAGGGGCCCTGGCCTATGGCCACGGCATTTCCATCAGCCTGCTTCAGTTGGCGCGGGCCTACACCATGTTCGCCAATGACGGGTTGTTGATGCCGCTGACGGTTGAGAAACGCAGCGCTCCGGTGGTGGGTGAGCGGGTGATTAGCCAAGCGACGGCACAACAGGTGCGGACGATGCTGGAGATGGTGACGCAGGAGGGGGGTACGGCACCCAAGGCGCGTGTGCCCGGGTATCGCGTGGCAGGCAAGACGGGCACCGCGCACAAATTGATCGACGGCTCTTTTGCGGGCAATCGCTATAGCGCCTCTTTCGTGGGCATGGCCCCGGCCTCCAATCCTCGCGTGGTCATCGCTGTCATGGTGGATGAGCCGAGTACAGGCGTCTATTACGCGGGTGAGGTCGCCGCGCCGGTGTTCTCGCGCATCATGGCCGGCACCTTGCGTTTCCTCGCCTTGCCGCCGGATGCGCCGATGCAATCTTTGCCGCCGGTGCGTACCCCGGTGGTGGCGGAGGCGGTATGACGGATTCCCGGCTTGACACCCTGCTGGCCGCCTTGCGCGAGCGTATGCCACGCGCCGCTCTGACCGCAGACAGCCGCCGCGTGCGGCCCGGCGACATTTTCCTGGCCTGGCCCGGCGCGGTGCATGATGGCCGCGCCCATATCGCCGCAGCGGTGGAGGCGGGTGCGGCTGCCGTGGTCTGGGAGCCCGCCGAGTTTGTGTGGCCAGCGGATGTCCGCGTTGAGAACTTTGCGCTGGCGGGTCTGGCGCGCCTGGCGGCCAGGTTGGCGGTCGAGTGGTATGGCGATCCATCCAGCCGCTTGTGGAGCATTGGCATTACCGGCACCAACGGCAAGACCTCTTGTTCGCACTGGATCGCCGAGGCGCTGACGCGTGTTGGTCGCAAGACCGCCATTGTCGGCACCCTGGGCAACGGTCTCGTCAATGCCATGCACGGCAGTAGCCACACCACGCCGGATGCCGTCACGCTCCAAGGCCTGCTGGCCGGGTTTGCCGATGAGGGGGCTGCGGCGCTGGCCATGGAGGTGTCTTCACATGCGCTCGACCAGGGCCGTGTAACCGGCATGCATTTTGATGTGGCCGTGCTCACCAATCTGTCGCGCGACCATCTCGATTATCACGGCGATATGGAGGCTTACGCCGCCGCCAAGTCACGGTTGTTTGCCTGGCCAGGACTCAAGGCCGCCGTGCTCAATCTGGATGACGCGCTGGGTGCGCGCCTCGCCACCGAGCTGGCCGGGCGTGTGCCGCAGGTGCTGACTTACGGCATCCATCAGGGCGATATCCACACCGAGGCCTTGCAGATGGATGCGGACGGCGTGCGTTTTATGCTGGTTACGCCCGTGGGCACTGTGGCCGTGCGCTCACCGCTGTTGGGCCGTTTTAATGCCGAAAATCTACTGGCGGTGTCTGGGGCCTTGCTGGCCAGCGGCCTGTCGCTGGCCGAGGTGGCGGCACAACTGGAACAGTTCACGCCGGTGGCCGGGCGTCTGCAAGTGCTGCCGCGTGAAGCGGGCGGCCCACGGGTGGTCATTGACTACGCCCACACCCCGGATGCGCTGGAAAAAGTGCTGGCAACGCTGCGCCCGATTACCGCCGGTCGCCTGTGTTGCGTATTCGGTTGTGGGGGTGGGCGCGATCGCGGCAAGCGGCCCTTGATGGGGACGGCCGTCGCCCAGGGCGCGGACTGCGCCATTGTCACCAGTGACAACCCGCGTCATGAAGACCCCCAGACCATCCTGAACGACATCCTTGTTGCCATGCCCGCCGGGCAGCGCGCCCTGGTTGATCGCGGTGCCGCCATTCTCGCGGCCATCGCGGAGGCTGAGGCCGACGATGTGGTGCTGATCGCGGGCAAGGGTCACGAGAATTACCAAGAGATTGGCGGGCAGCGCCTGCCGTTCTCGGATGCCGCCGTTGCCCGGCAGGCGTTGAAGAACCGAGGAAGTACGCATGAGATTGCTTGAAGCCGCCGCCGCATTGAAGGCCAATGCCATCGGCTCCGATGTCGCGTGGGATCGCGTCGTTACCGACAGCCGTGGCGATGTCGCCGGGGCCTTGTTCGTTGCCCTGCGGGGTGAGCATTTTGATGCCCACCTGTTCGTTGCCGATGTGCTGGCGCGCGGGGCCGCAGCCGTGATGATCGCTGCGGATTCCGGGCTTGATGTGTCCCCCGCCCTCGTGGTGGCAGACACCCGCATCGGCCTGGGCCAACTCGCGGCCTGGCATCGCCGCCAGATGCCGGCCAGGCTGGTGGCCATCACGGGTAGCAACGGCAAGACCACGGTGAAAGAAATGACGGCCGCCATCCTGCGCGCTGAGGCGGGGGAAGACGCGGTTTTGGCCACCCAGGGCAATCTCAACAACGACTACGGGCTGCCGCTGACCCTGCTGAAACTGACCGCAGCGCATCGTTATTGCGTGGCCGAGATGGGCATGAACCACGCTGGCGAACTGGATTACCTGACGCATATCGCCACGCCGGATGTGGCCCTGGTCAACAACGCCCAGCGCGCCCATCTGCAAGGCCTGGGTACGCTGGAGGCGGTGGCTCGCGCCAAGGGTGAGATTTATGCCGGGCTGCGCGCGGAGGGTATCGCCATCATCAACGCCGACGATGCCCATGCCGGGCTGTGGCGCACTCTGGTCGGCGCCCACCCGGTGCTGACCTTTGGCCTGGGGGAGAACGCCGACATTCGCGCCGAGCGTTCGGCCCTCAATCCGCCGTCCGCATCCCTGACCTTGCACACCCCGCAGGGCCGTATCGAAACTCCGTTCGCTGCGCTGGGCGAACACAACACGCGCAACGCGGCGGCCGCAACGGCTGCCGCCCTGGCGTTGGGCGCGTCGAGCGATGCCGTGGCTCGCGGTCTGGCGGGTTATGCCGGGGTCAAGGGTCGCCTGCAGATGCACGACTGCATTCTGGGGGCGCGTCTGATCGACGATACCTACAACGCCAATCCCGATTCGGTGTCGGCGGCCATCGCTGTACTCGCCGCCTTGCCGGGCGAGCGGATTCTGGTGCTGGGGGATATGGGTGAGTTGGGGCCGGACGCCGCCGCCTTGCATGCTGAAATTGGCCAGCGTGCCAAGGCCGCCGGCATCCATCGTCTGCTCGCCTTCGGCGCTTTGGCTGTGCATGCGGCGCGGGCCTTTGGCGAGGGCGGCCAGCATTTTGAGTTGATCGAAGATCTGTTGGCTGGGGTGGAGCAGGCGCTGGGTCCGCAGGTGACGGTGCTGGTGAAGGGTTCGCGCTTCATGAAGATGGAGCGTGTGGTGCAATCCTTTGTGGAGGCGAAGTTATGCTCTTGATGTTGGCTCAGTGGCTTGGCCACGATGTGCGTGCCTTCAATGTGTTCCAGTACATCACCCTGCGGGCGGTGCTGGCGGCGCTGACGGCGCTGGCGATTTCCTTCGTTATCGGCCCGGCCTTGATTCGCTGGCTGGCGGCCAAAAAGGTCGGCCAGGCCGTGCGCACCGATGGACCGCAAACTCATCTTGTCAAACAAGGCACGCCGACCATGGGTGGAGTGTTGATTCTGGTCGCCATTACCTTGACTACGCTGCTGTGGGCGGATCTTTCCAGCCGCTATGTGTGGGCAACGCTGGTGACGCTGATGGGTTTCGGCATCATTGGCTGGGTCGATGACTGGCGCAAGGTGGTGTACCGCGACCCGAAGGGCCTGGCCTCGCGCTGGAAATATTTCTGGCAGTCGGTGATCGCCCTTATCGTGGCGCTGTGGCTGGCCTATTCCGCACATCTGCCCGCACAAACCGAGCTGATTGTGCCCTTCTTCAAGGAAGTCGCCATTCCACTGGGCACTGTCGGTTTCGTCATCCTGGCCTATTTTGTCATTGTCGGCGCCAGCAACGCGGTCAACCTGACCGATGGCGCAGACGGTCTGGCCATCCTGCCGACCGTGATGGTGGGCGGCGCGCTGGGCATCTTCGCCTATGTCGCAGGCCACGCGGTGTTCGCAAAATATCTGGTGCTCCCCTACATTCCGGGGGCCGGCGAACTGGTCATCATCTGCTCCGCCATCGTCGGCGCAGGTCTCGCCTTCTTGTGGTTCAACGCCTATCCCGCCGAGGTATTCATGGGCGATGTCGGTGCGCTGGCCTTGGGCGGCGCGCTGGGCGTGATCGCGGTCATCGTGCGTCAGGAGATCGTGCTGTTCATCATGGGCGGCGTGTTCGTCGCCGAAACGGTGTCGGTGATGATCCAGGTCGCCAGCTACAAATTGCGTGGCAAGCGCGTCTTCCTGATGGCACCCATCCATCACCACTTCGAGATCAAGGGCTGGAAGGAAAACCAGGTCGTGGTGCGCTTCTGGATCATCTCGATGATGCTGGTGTTGATTGGCCTCTCAACCCTGAAGCTGAGATAGACATGTCCCGCGCACGCACAGACATCAACGGTATCAAGGCCCTGGTCGTAGGACTGGGCGATACCGGTGCGTCTTGCGTGCGCTGGTTATTGGCGCAAGGGGCCGTGGTGCGCGGTACGGACTCGCGTGAAGCACCGCCGCATGCGGCCATCTTGCCAACGGAGTCTCTGACCCTGGGCCGTTTCGACGCCGCAGATTTCGCCTGGGCCGAGATGATTGTGGTCAGCCCCGGCGTTGCTGTGGCCACGCCCGAGATTGCCGCTGCGGCCAAGGCGGGAAAGGATATCGTCGGCGATGTCGAGCTCTTTGCCCGCGCCCTTGCGGAGGATGCCAGTCAGGTCATTGCCATCACCGGATCCAACGGCAAGAGCACCGTTACCAGTCTGGTTGGGCATCTATGCGCCGCCGCTGGCAAGGAGACCGTCGTGGCCGGCAATATCGGCCTGCCGGTTCTGGACGCGCTTCTGGCTGGAAAAC
>Ga0194126_10010175_pt1 | contig 12364 bp, 9 predicted proteins | sample TA2KigC150mmetaG_FD_148641 | JGI IMG/M metagenome (GOLD analysis project Ga0194126, IMG submission 148641) | Freshwater microbial communities from Lake Tanganyika, Tanzania - TA2015035 Kigoma Deep Cast 150m | ecosystem: Environmental > Aquatic > Freshwater > Lake | place: Tanzania: Lake...
CATTAGACGGTCTGTGCGATAGAGTTACAATATACCGTGTCTTGGAAAGATTGTTGGAAGAAGGCACAATTCACAAAATTGTCAATGTAGATGGCGTTGTAAAATATGCAGGTTGCCATTCGTGTTCTAAAAAGCACAGTCATAACCACATTCATTTTAGCTGCCAAAAATGCAAAGCAGTTACTTGTCTTGAAGATGTTGAGCCATCCTATAAGTTGCCAAAAAATTACAAGGTCAGCGAAATGAATTTTACTTTATCAGGTCTTTGTCCGCAATGCTTGTAAGTTAGTCGTGCGGTTGGGTAAAATTAAATGTGCTGTTTTTGGGTCGGCTTGTTTGATGGCAAAACAGCTCTTTTAATTTTGCGAAGGGTTGGCTTTTTGTCGTTCAATGTCAGGACGAATGTTGATGGTTGAACGGTCGCCCTACAATGAGGCATAACGTTTTGCAGCTACCCGAAGGTGGCGATTTCGAAGCACTGGTCCTCCCCCTGTTTCATTGACAGTGAATGCGATCAGTTGATTGTGAAAATAGTAGTTTTTCGAATTCTACCGGTGTGAGATGTCCAATGCCTGAATGTAGGCGCTTTCGATTGTAGAACAGGTGGACCCAATGATAGACAACCCGACTTGCGTGACGCAGATCATCGAACATCATTTCTGACCTGAGTTCAGTTTTCATACGAGCCCAGAACGACTCCATCGGTGCATTGTCATAGCAGTTGCCGACTCCGCTCATACTCTGTTCGATGTTGAGAATGGCAAGCTGACGCCTGAACGTCTCGGCATTGTACTGACTGCCACGATCTGAGTGAAAGATCAACGGCTGTTCAGGTAAAGCACCACCACGAACCTTGCAAACCTGCTCCAGGGCCGCCAGCAGTGTCCGAGTCTGCATCGAGTGCGGATACCACGCAGCCAAGTATCCTACGTGAGCATAGGCCCATAATAGCCACAGCATAGGCCTTTCCATTGCGGCATGGAAGCTCTGTGAAGTCACTTAGCCCTACTCGATCTGTTGTTGTCACAGTGAATGATCGCTGAAGACGGTTTGGTGCAGGAGCAAGCGTCTTGGATGAATCCGTAGTTGGACGATAGCGCCTCTTGGCGGTGGCCCGCAGGCCCTCGCGTTGCATAATTCCGGCAAGAGTCCTCTCGGTGACCACATCGCCAGCCTTGCGCAGCACAAGCGTCACGCGTGGCGAGCCATAGCTTCCGTTGCTCTCGGCATAGACATGCTTGATCTGGCGTGTGCGCTCAAGCATGCGTAGCGGTTGACTATTCAACGCTTACACCTGTGCTAACAAAGGCGATCCAAGAGCAGCAAGTTGTGATCGAACAGCAGCAGGCAGCTATCAAGGAGCAGCAAGAGCGCCTCGAGAAACTCTAAGCACTGGTGAGGGAGCTGTTAGAGAAGAAGTAGGAAGTTTGGGATTGTCCCATTCATCCCTATCTTTGCGGCCCTGCAAAATGTAGGATCCAGTCGAGCCCCGTGGGAGTACCCCCAGCTTGACGATGTTTCACAAATGTTGCCCCAAGAAATTGGGAGCGAGGTACACATGAAGTACAATGGCCCTAAGGTCAAGATCTCGCGCAAGTTGGGCTTTGCGGTAACGCCAAAGTCGCGCAAGTATCTTGACAAGAAGCCGGCCCCTCCAGGCCAGCACGGCGCTTCGAAGAAGCGTGCAAAACTTTCTGACTACGCAAAGCAGCTTCTCGAGAAGCAGCGTTTGCGCATGCAGTACAACCTGCATGAGCGTCAGATGACGAACTACATTGCCAAGGCGGCGCGTATCCAAGGCAACAAGGTAGACATCCTTGTGCAGCTCCTTGAGCAGCGTCTTGACTCTCTCGTGTTCCGCTCGGGACTTGCCCGCTCGATGTATGCAGCGCGCCAGTATGTGCGTCACGGACACGTTACGATCAACGGCAAGAAGGTAGACATGCCAGCATATGCTGTGCAGCCAAACGACGTGATTGCTATTCGTGAGAAGAGCCGCAAGGTTGAAGCGATCCAAGAGGCGATCCGTTCTGCTGCTCCGCCGCCATACCTCGATATGAGCAAGGCCGAGTACTCAGTAAAGTTCCTCTACCTTCCTCCACGCGAAGAAATCCCCGTTGTTTGCGAAGTACCCCTCGTTATCGAGTACTACTCTCGTTAATCAACCCAACGTTTGCCATTTCAGCGCCTCGGTTTGCTAATGCAGATCGAGGCGTTTTGGTACAAGGTACAAGGTACTAGGTACTAGGGACTAGGTACTAGGGACGCAATGTCACGTTTCACATGTTGTAAAGCACAATCAGATGTATGCAAGAAACCGACATCATCTTTGCAGAGCGATCGAACTCTGCGCTACAGCAGAAGACCGTAGTGTTCGCGCGAGAAGTGCGATCCCATGCAATGGAATTACTGAAATGCTCATGGGCTGATAGGAAGTCGATCGACCAATTCTATCGTTCTGGAGTTTCAGTAGGGGCAAACGTTCGAGAAGCGATATACGCCGAATCCCCAAAGGACTTCGTTCATAAGTTGAAGATCGCAGAAAAGGAACTTGGCGAGTTTTTCTACTGGCTTGGATTACTGTCATCAGAACCTTCGATCATCGGCGCACAGGTCGGTGATAATCTCTGTGCACAGTCACAGGAGATTGGAAAACTGCTCGCCTCTTCAATAATTACCATGAAGCGCAAGCATTCGCTGTAGTACCCGTCCCTAGTCCCTAGTCCCTAGTCCCTTCTCCCTTCTTATCTTACACGATGGACACTTTCGGCGGCATAGACATCGGCGGTACGGGCATCAAGTATGGTGTGGTTGATGCGCAAGGGGCTACCGTGTGGGAAGAGAACACACCTACGTTGGCGCACGAGGGCTTGCGTGCGGTGTTAGACCGTATCAAGGGCGTTGTGCAGGATATTTTGCGCAGGAGTCCGGAGATCAAGGCGCTTGGTGTGGGCGTGCCGGGAATTGTAGACCCCACGACAAAGCGCGTGCAGGCGCCCCCTAATCTACCCGGGTGGGACGATGTTGATCTGTTGGGCGAACTACGCACTGTGTGCACGCTGCCAATCGACATTGAAAACGACGCAAATGCTGCGGCGCTTGCAGAGGCGCTCATGGGCGCAGGTGTGAATGAGCCAAACTTTCTGTACGCAACACTTGGTACGGGCATAGGTGGCGGCGTAATCCTCAATGGGCGCCTCGTCAGGGGTCCACACGGGGATGCGGGCGAGATTGGACACATCATCATGGACGCATGGGCACGTGAAGGTGCGCGCGACCCCAGGATATTCCGCACTGGCGTTCTTGAGGATTACGTTGGCATCCAGGGCGTTCTTAGTATGGCGCGCGATCAGGGCGAGGTGGTGCGATCTGTGCGCGATATCACGAATGATCATGTGCTGCGCGAGGCCGGACGTATCATCGGTATCGGTATGTGTTCTGCACTAGCAGTTCTGGGATTGCGCGTGCTTGTAGTAGGGGGCGGAGTATCGCAAGCCCCTTTTATTCTCGATACAATTCGCACAACAATGGCGCTGAGAGCAATACCCACGATAGCGCATAACCTGAAGGTGATTCCAGCGCAGTTTGGGTCGCACGCCGGACTTGTTGGCGCTGGTGCTGTTGGCAGGGCGTGTGTCGTGTCCTGATGTTGTAGATTTGTAGTTTCTTAGTCACTCACATTGGTACATCGTGCCCATGCAGAATTCTAACCGTACGATCCATTACGCATTTGCGAGCATTGCAACGATCATTGCACTTGCGACCTATCTTATGACTGTGCAGCCAACCGTTCCGTTTTGGGACTGCGGTGAATTCACGGCTGCTTCGGTACAGCAACAGGTGCCTCACCCGCCAGGAGCCCCGTTGTTCCTGATGCTCGGCAAGGTGTTCCACTTGCTGCCATTCGGCGATCCAGGTTGGAGAGTAAACCTACTTTCGGTACTTGCCAGCGCTGCAACGGTATTGCTGCTATATCTCATCACGGTGCGTGTTATCCGCAATTTCTTTCGTGAGGACCTCAACGATGTTGGCAATGCACTCATGGTATATGGAGGGGGCTTTGTAGCCGCCTTAACCTATGCATTTACAGACACGTTTTGGTTTAATGCCGTTGAATCCGAAGTGTACGCTGCATCATCACTTTTTGTTGCCATCATCGTGCACTTGATGATGATTTGGAATGAAAAGGCAGATGAACCGGGACATGAGCGCTACCTCTTGCTGATTGTATACTTGATTGGGCTATCAATTGGTGTGCACCTGCTGTCGATCTTGACGGTGTTCTCTATTGTCTTACTTGTCTACCTACGCAAGTATCGGTACTCAACAAAGACGCTTCTGTTAACGATGGGCATTGGGCTTGGACTGTTCTTCCTGATCTACAACGTTATTATCATGAAGCTACCTGCATTGTTTGCTGGTAATCTTCCAATCAAGAATGAAGCACGAGAATTTCTTGTCGAAGGAAGCTCAGCCTTCGTTGCAGTAGGTTTGGGTTTGATCATAGCCGCTGCTGTTGGCCTCTATATCGGCACCAAAGAACGTAAGGGTATCCTTTCGTTAACTGCCTCGGCGTTTCTACTGCTCATCCTTGGTTACTCAACATATGCCCACATCCTTGTCCGTGCGAATTCCAATCCGCCGATGAACGAAAACAAGCCTGAGAACTTCTCAAAGCTTGTTAGCTACCTCGGTCGTGAACAGTACGGCGAAGCACCAATGTGGCCGCGTCGATACCAGAGCGAACAGCGTTTCGTAAACAACTATATCAAGTACGGAAAGTGGACAGAGCCACCTGTTAAGCGCGTAGAACGAAAAGATGGCGCAGTGTTCGGTAAGCCCGACTTTGCAAAGTGGAACACTGATGGTAAGTCAAGGTTCAATGGTGCAGAGATTGCATACATGTGGGATTATCAAATTGACCACATGTACATCCGGTATTTCCTTTGGAACTTCCTCGGACGTACCAGCGATGTGCAAGACGCTCCGGCAGCTAGTCCGTTTACGTCGCAATTAGACATTGATGTAGAGAACTACAAGAATGGGTATGCAAAGCATTTCCCAATCAACTACTATGCACTGCCGCTATTGATTGGTTTGGTTGGATTGGTCATGCACTTTGCCAGAGACCGTCAAATGGCTTGGGTATTCCTCGTGCTGTTCTTAATGACGGGTGTGCTTGCGGCTATTCAACAGAACCAGCAGAATCCACAGCCTCGTGAGCGTGATTACTTCTACGTTTCATCCTTTATGGTTTTTGCCATGTGGGTTGGTATGGGAGCCTTCTTTATCATAGAGAGCTTCAAGAAGAATGCGCCTGTTATCGCTGCATCATTGCTGGGTATCATTGCCCTGGTTCCGGTGAACATGGCAGCGCAAAACTGGTTTACGCATTCGCGTGCCGGTAATTATCTCGCCTTCGACTATGCATACAATATTCTGCAGTCCGTAGAGAAGGATGCAATCCTCTTTACCAATGGCGATAACGACACATTCCCTGTCTGGTATCTGCAAGATGTTGCTGGTATTCGTCGTGATGTGCGTGTTGTAAACCTTTCGCTAGGGCAGACAACATGGTATATCGAACAACTCAAGAACCGTGAGCCATGGGGTGCGAAGAAGCTGCCTCTCAGCTTTGATGATAGCCAGCTTCTTGTTAACGAAGAAGATGCCGGAGCATTGACGTATGACTTTGGTCCAGCGCAGACTATCACGGTACCGGTTTCACGTGCTGTCTTAAGCAAGTGGACAAATGATCCAGCGATACTTGATCGTGGTTCATTCACATGGACGTTTACAGGATCTCCGCGAGGCCCAGGCGAAGACAAGCAGCCGAGTTATTTCTTTGGTGTGCAGCACAAGCTCGTAGCCGACATTATTAAGCAGACGAAGTTCGAGCGTCCGGTGTACTTCTCAACCTCGATGGGTATCGAGCCGGGCTATGCCGATGAGCACTGTGGTCTTCAGGACTACATGCGCCTCGAGGGTCTGGCCTTCCGTGTTTGCCCTGTGCCACAGACATCTGCCATCGGATATGGTGTTGCAGACAATTTGATGCAGAAGCACTTTATGCAGGACATGGGTGATGATGAAGTGTATACCGCGCCCCATGTTGGACTCAAGTTCCGCAACCTGAACAATCCTAACGTGTATTACGATGATGTCCACCGTGGCTACATCTCCAGCTACCGCTATACGTTCTTCAGCTATGCACGCTACAAGCTCTACGAACAGCGTGATAGTCTTGGTGCAGGCAAGGTGCTGAACCGAATGAATCAGTTGATATCAACGGAGCAGTTCCCAATCTCTATGATGTTCGAGATGGAGATTGGCCGGTTCTACAACAGCGTTGGCATGTACAACGAATCAGAGAAGGTTGGCTTAAGCGCTCTGAAGAGTTGCGAGATGATCATCAGCAACCCGCGCATGTACACACTTGAGCAGGGCTTCCAAGTACCGCAGGGCTTGCCAGACCAAGAAGCGCTGAGTCAGGCAAGCGCACTTGCACGATTGTATGCAGCGGAGGCGGCCAAGATCGCAGGTAAGTGGGATGTGTCGAAACGTTACCTGAACGAGTTTGCCTCAATGTCTGGTCGTTCAGCAGAAATTGCCATGAAGTTTGATGAAATCGGTGTGCTTCGGAAGTTGCGCGCGAAAGATTTCAATGGTGCTCTTGACGCAGCACTGGCGATGCGAACGAAGTATGGCAACATAGGCGGCGAGATGCAGCAATTGATCTTTGAGTTGCAACGCAGGCTTGGCAAAGAGACTCAGATGTCGATGTTGGCACCCCAGTGAACGACATCGCATTAGCACCGCTTACTCTCACGATCGTAATCGCCACCTGCGCGGTCACGATCGTTTCTTTTAAGAGCTTTTCTCTCTACAACAGGCTGCTGCTGAACATTGATGCAGTGCTTGGTGGAAGGGGCGAGTGGTGGCGCATGCTCACGTGTGGGTTAGTCCATGCGGACTACATGCACCTGGCCTTTAACATGTTCTCGCTCTTCATGTTCGGTGGTTGGTTTGAGCACGTCATCATGTCCTGGCGCTTTGGCATGGTCTATGCCCTTGGCGTCTTGGCAGGCTCGTTCGCCTCAATCATCGTGCACCGTGCAGCCCCCTCCTACATGGCTGTTGGCGCATCAGCGGGCGTAAGTGCCATTGTTGGTGCGGCAACAGTAATCTACCCGGATCTACCGATGATGCTGATCATGATTCCGTTTCCCATGCCGGCATGGGTGTTTGGATGTCTGTATATCGTGTACTCGGTGATGTTCGCCTCGCGCGGAGCAGACAACGTGGGTCATGAAGCGCATCTAGGGGGCATGCTTGCCGGGATGACGCTTATCGCGGCGTTCTATCCCGACGTGGCGCTCGGGAACATTCTGCCCATCCTGGCGATGTTTGCGGCAGGGGGCTTGGCATATGCCTGGCGCTCTCGAGGCACCATGTAACGATTCACGGCACTACGGTATCTTTGCACACACACTTTTGGGGCGTTCTACCATGATCATGCGCATCGCACTTCTGGCACTCTTGATTCCATGTATTGCACTGGCCGATCCAAACGGAAAGACTGGGCGCACATCTACCATTACGCAAGGTTGTGCGGATTGCCACGGCAGTAATGCGGGTAATGCTACGAGCATCTCCCTGAAGGGTCCACAAACGGTTGGTGCTGGCCAGATGGCAACGTTCACGATCGTTATTGGTCACGCATCTAATCCTTCAGCAGGCGTCTCCGTTGCAATTCGTCAGTCACCCACGGGCACATCAGATGGTATCGGTGTCTTATCGACCATCACCGGCGCCGGACTTCGCGTCCGCGGTATGGGTGGCACGCAGGAGCTTACGCAGAGTGCTCCAAAGCTGATGTCGAACAAGCAGGCTGAGTTTGCCTTTGCATGGACTGCGCCAACAACGCCAGGTAAGTATTACGTGCAAGCTGTAGCAAATGCTGTTAACGGTAACGGACGCAACGACGCCGGAGACGACTGGACATTCCTCGAACCAGTAGAGATTGTGGTTGAGTCCAACACCAGCGTTCTCGAAGACGTGGCTGGATTGTCATCCATCTTCCCGAACCCATGCGCAACGGGCGAGATCCTCAACATCGGTACAGAAATTAACGGCGTTTCGCACGTGCAGCTTGTGAATGCAAGCGGTCAGATCGTGCTTGATGAAATGATGGACATTACGAACGGAGCGCTCCCTAAGCCCCTTGCCGGACTGCCACGCGGCGTGTACTTCATTGTTGTGCGCAACGAAGGCACAACTCGTAGAGGATCTATCCAGCTCTGGTAAATCGCTCCCATTGTATATTGTCGCATGCGATTTCTCTTCCTGTTCCTGATCGCGTGCTCGCTGCACGCACAAACAGACATTCCGTTCATGCAGCGCGAGGGCGAGAGCCACAAACGCGAGGCGGAAGCATACTTCGAACAACTCCACGTGGTGCCCGAGGGCTTTAACTGGCGCGCTGTGAACGAGGCCGTGCGCGATGCACGTTTTATGCGCACGCATGCGCGTGATGTGCAGCGTATGCCAACGGGCGTTGCAGGCACGTGGCGCGAGATTGGGTCGGCCAATCAGGCAGGACGCGTCGTGAACGTCGAGTACGACCACAAGACCGGACGTGTCTGGCTTGCTGGTGCGGGCGGCACGATCTGGAGTGGCGACACCTCAGGCAAGACGTGGAAATGTCATACCGATGCACGTCGCATCGAAGATCCGCAGCTGCTAAAACTCATCCGTATGGCAGACGGCAGAGAACGCCTGGTTATTATCTCGAGTTCTCCACGCGTGTGGCTCTTAGATATCGCCTCAGATACGTGGTCACAAGCCAAGGGGCTCGAGGAGATGCAGCGTTGGGGCGGGTTTAGCAATGCCGTAACGATCAGGCGTGGCGGACGTCTCGAGATTCTTGCCGTTGGAAACGAGTGGGACTACGGAGCAGCATGGAAGGGACGTAACGTATTGTACCGAAGTATAGATTCGGGCGCTTCGTTCCAGCGTCTGCGCTGGTACGATGGGATGCGTCAGATCTGGAGTGATGGCGAGCAGCAAGCATGGCTGCTGCATGGTGATACGCTCTCGAGTATCGAATCAGACGGATCGATCAAGTTCATCAAGCTCAACCCGCATGGACCATCAGCCGGTGTGGGAGACGTTGTGTTTGCAGGGGGCGACCCCGGATCTGTGCTCATGGCAGTTGTCAAATCAGATAGTACACGATTTTACTTGTGTAACGATCAGGGCAAGACGTGGACCAAGATGGGCGCGCTTGACTTCGGTCCGTTCGACGTACAGTCGTTTCACTTTGCCTTCGAAAACGGCTTCTATCTCTACGGAGGCGTAGACACCTATCGCACAGACGACGACGGCGTTACCTGGACAAGGGTCAACGGTTGGGGCGAGTATTACGGCAACCCCGAATTCAAGCTCCACGCCGATATCCCAATGGTGAAGAGCTTTCCAGAAGGTGTTACGTTTATCTGCACCGATGGTGGCGCGTATATCTCGCGCAATGGTGGCAAGAGCGTGCGTAACATCACGCTCAAGAACATGAACATCAGTCAGTACTACGGATCCTACACAAGTCGCAACAACAGCTCGGTTGTCAGCGCTGGCGCACAAGACCAGGGCTTTCAGCGGAGTCAGATTGATTCAGGGGGCGTGCGTTCCTTCAATCAAACCATCTCTGGAGATTACGCGCATCTTGTCTCGGGCGACAACGGCAAGTCATTGTTCTGCGTGTATCCGGGTTTTGTGATGTACATCCCTGAGCACGAAACAGGATGGTCGCCCAAAATGCGCGACTTCGAGATGAAGAATCAGCTCTGGCTTCCACCACTCTCGGTGCGTCCATCAAAGCCCGGTACAGCCTATCTGGCGGGCGGCACAAAGAAAGGCGTTGGAGCGTATGTGTACACGTACACATTCATGAGCACGGACCTGGTTGTAGACTCATTAAAATTCGACTTCAGCGAAGGGGCAGGCGATGTGCGTCTTACAGAGCTGGAGTTTGCACGAAGCAACGACAACTACGGCTATGCGATAACATCAAACGGATTTGTGTACTACACCACCGATGCCGGCGCGTCGTGGACCAAGAAGTCACGTCCACAAAAGCTTGGCGGACACTACTTCCACGGCAACGCACTAGCCATTGATGCCACAAACCCATCGCGCATTGTGATAGGCGGTACCGGTTATGACACGCCCGCAGCGTACATCAGCCTCGACGCTGGCACAACCTTTACGCCCCTTGTAGGCCTTCCTCCATGCCTTGTGCTTACCCTTGCGATGTCTGACGACGGACGCTACATCGCAGCCGCCACGGACGTTGGTGCATTTGTCTACGACATGCAGCAGAGCTCATGGACCGACGTGACCGAGCTAGGCGCACCGGATCAAACCTACTGGCATGTAGACCGCGTAGAGCCCCTTGGCCTCTTCCGCTTTAGCACCTACGGGCGCGGCATCTGGGACTTTACCGTTACCGGCACAACAGACATCCAAGAGCGCATCGTGGAGCGTCCACGCCTTACACTCACAGGCAAACTCGTCAACGGCGTATCATCGATTGCCATCACCAGCGACCGCGACACAGACGCCACGATTGTGTGGTATGACATGTCGGGCAAGCGATACGGCGAGGAGTCGATTAGGGTACACATGGGTACGGGCGTACGCAGGGTACCCGAAGACGCGCGACGTCAGGGGGCTCGCACATGCGTGATTACAACTAGCGACGGCACCGTATCGGCAGCCCTAGCCCCATAACCTGCAGAGTTACTAACTTTGCAGCCTTCAGCGTATAGCGCAGCCCGGTAGCGCGCCACTTTGGGGTAGTGGAGGTCGTGGGTTCGAATCCCGCTACGCTGACGAAATGAGTGCCGAACAGCGAGCAGCGAACAGCGAGCAGCGAACAGCGAACAGCGAACAGCGAGCAGCGAACAGCGAGCAGCGAACAGCGAGCAGCGAGCAGCGAACAGCGAACAGCGAACAGCGAACAGAGAACAGCTAACAGCGAACAGCGAGCAGAGAACAGCGAACAGCGAACAGCGAGCAGAGAACAGCGAACAGCGAACGTCTTTCCCGCGAACGCGGGAAACCAGGGAGCTTTTTCGATTTGGTGGTGCACTCGCGCTTCCGCAAGTATAAAGTCCCAGCTCGTAAATGGTCATTCGTAACCAGTAATCAGCACCCTCTTCCACTTTGCCTTGTAAATCCGGAATGGATTCCGAATTTTCAAGGTGTACCATGTAACCTCTATGCAGGACATAGACTTACACGACTGATTTTGCGGATGTTGTCCATGGTTCCCCGCCTCTGATTTCGCGGCGATGGCGCGTCCGTCCCTCCTGGAGAGCATGGACACCATCAAAGCTGATCGAGCCACTATCGTTATCCCCGCAGGTAAGCCATTCGCTCTTGCTTCGAACGTTGATGCCGTTTCCCTAGCCGATGTCCTGCAGAGAGATTGGTCGTAGGGATAGTTGCTGCCGGCTTGGCAAATGCATGCATTCCTAGTCACTCGATTTCGCGGGGAAGACGTTTCTTCAAGTCATTGGTAATTGGTAATCGGTAATTGGTAATCGGTAATTGGTAATTGGTAATTGGTAATTGTCGTTAGTACCTTTGCACATCTGTACCCCCATTGTTTCTCCTCATATGCTCCACGTCATCGTTCTTTTGATGCTGGCCTGTTCTATGCCGGCCTTAGCAACAACCTACTACGTAAGCCCCGCTGGCAATGATGCCAATAGCGGTAAGAGTCCAGGCTTGGCGTGGAAGACTGTTGGTAATGTAAACTCGCTTGATCTGCGTCCGGGTGATACGGTGCTGTTTCAAGGGGGCGAGACATTCAATGGAAATCTGTATTTCGATGCAGGCGATGGGAATGCACAAGACAACCCACTCGTGATATCGAGTTATGGTGGTGGACGTGCCATTCTGAATGCAGGAACGGGGTTCGGTATCTCGGTCTACAATACTCAGGGCATTCACATCAGCGATCTGGTGGTGATGGGCTCGGGAATGAATACCAACCTTAAAAATGGTATTGAATTCTATATTGATGTTGCCGGAGACAAACGCTTTGCCGATATCGTTGTAGAGCGGGTCGAGGTCAAGGAGTTCGGTGGTGTGGGTGTACGCATTGGAGCCTGGAATGGCTTAACTGGGTATGATGGACTCAGATTGGAAGATCTTAAGGTTCATCATAATCTGCATGATGGTATACTTGTTTACGGATATCCGTCTCCGTTTGGATATCCCAACAAGGACGTCGTCATCCGCGGGTGCGCATCGTATCAGAATCCTGGTATTGCAGACCCCAAATCGATCAAGGGTAATA
>Ga0194126_10010180_pt1 | contig 12363 bp, 6 predicted proteins | sample TA2KigC150mmetaG_FD_148641 | JGI IMG/M metagenome (GOLD analysis project Ga0194126, IMG submission 148641) | Freshwater microbial communities from Lake Tanganyika, Tanzania - TA2015035 Kigoma Deep Cast 150m | ecosystem: Environmental > Aquatic > Freshwater > Lake | place: Tanzania: Lake...
TACAATCTTTCCACCCTTGCCCCGGCGATGCGCTTAACCAGTCCACGCAACTGCATCGCCGTCAGCATCCGGTTGACCTCGACCGCGCCTAGACCGCTGTTTCGAATGATGTCATCGATGAGCATCGGTCCTTTTTCTAATAGATTATATACCTTTGTCTCGTTAATAGACAACTTGGGCAGGGTCAAAGCCGCCGCCACATTCAGCACTGGCGCGAGTTGGCTCTTGAGGCGCTCGACGATTTCGGCGGCCGATTCGATCATTATCGCGGCGCCGTCTTTGATGAGGCGGTTGACGCCAGCGGCGCGGTGCGTGCCGGCCGCGCCCGGCACGGCGAAAAGTTCCCGGCCCTGCTCAACAGCGCAGCGCGCGGTTATCAACGCCCCGCTCTTCAAACCGGCTTCGACTATGACCACGCCGATGGACATTCCGGAAATAATGCGGTTGCGCTGAGGGAAATTATGCGGCTCGGCGCTCTCGCCCGGCGGCAGTTCGCTGATAACCATACCCTGCTGGACGATGCGTTCATACAATTTGCGATGAATTGATGGGTAAATCACATCGATGCCGGTGCCAAGCACGGCCACGGTTCGACCGCCGGCATTCAAAGCGCCTTCGTGTGCCATTCCGTCGATACCGACAGCCATTCCGCTGACCACGGCTATACCTTGCATCGCTAAATCGGCAGCCAGACGCTGCGCCAGACGGGTGCAATGGTCGCTCGGCGCCCGCGTGCCGACGATGGCTACAGCATAATCATACAGCGGCGACGGCGCGCCCTTCACAAACAGCAGCGCCGGCGGGTCGGCTATGTTCTTTAAGCGCGAGGGATATTCGACGTCCCAATAAGATACAAGCCGCGCGGAGGCTTTTTGCACCCGCTCAAAGACCTTCTGCGTTGCTTCCTTATTCCGTCCGGCTTGAGCTACGGCGCGTCCCACTGCCAGCGGCACATTCAATGCCGCGGCAATCTCGCCGGCCGGCGCCAACAGCGCATTCTGCGGCGAGCCGAACAGCCGCGCCAACTCGATAGCCCGCCTATGCCCTATCCCATTCACACCCAACAGCACCAATAGAGCCAGGCGAAATTCATCCGTAATGTTGACTTGACCTGATTCGTTCGACATTTAAATTGAAATGTTAGAAATTCTCAACTTTTCGGCAATCATCTTCACCAAATCCTGCAAACCATTACTGCTGAAGGCTGATACAGCCAAATCGAAATTGAAATCATCTGACCCTACGGCTTGCGGTATGTCTGCTTTCGACCTCACGACCAGGCGCGGCAATTGCACCAAATCTTCCGAATAGCCCTGCAGTTCGGACATCAGCGATGCATAAGTTTGAACATAGTTCGGCTCGGAGGTTTCGATAAGGACGACGATGAGGTTGGTGCGCTCGATATGCCGCAGGAAGCGATGCCCTAAACCGCGTCCGAAACGCGCGCCTTCGATAAGCCCGGGTAAATCGGCTATAGTGAACCGGCTGTATTCACCGACCGGCACAACGCCCAAATTGGGCGTCAAAGTCGTGAAAGGGAAGTCGCCGATTTTCGGCGCGGCGCGCGTCAGGGCTTTGAGCAATGTTGACTTACCGGCGTTCGGCCGGCCGACTAAACCTACATCGGCGATGAGTTTTAATTCCAACCGCAGACGCTTCTTTTCGCCGGGTCGGCCGGCTTCGGCAAAGCGCGGTGTGCGGTTGCGGGAACTCGCAAAATGAACATTGCCGCGCCCGCCGCGCCCGCCTTTCGCCACAATGACCGATTGATCCGTTTCGACTAAATCAGCGGCTATTTCCTGTGAGTCAGCGTCATAAACAACCGTCCCAATCGGTATTTGAATAATTATATCCCGCCCGGCGCGGCCCGATTTTTGATTGCCCTGTCCGGGCTTGCCGTCCGAGGCTTGATAGAGCGATTTCAGCGCGACATCTGCCAATGTAGCGATATTAGGCGAAGCCCGCAGGATGATATCGCCGCCCCGACCGCCATCCCCGCCGTCTGGTCCTCCCTTCGGCACAAAAGCGCCGCGATAGAACGAGGCTGAGCCGGCTCCGCCGGATCCGGCTCTAACCGTGATTATGGCTTCGTCGATAAAACGCAAATGTAATTATATCTTTCTTAAAAAAGACTTGTTCGCGCTTACAGTAAAAGAAATATAGCGATATATGGAACTCAAGTCTAATATCGATTTACAATTTAATACACAAAAATTCTAATTAGAGTCTGCTGAATAAATCGAAAAAATGTCAAAACTGGCAAGGCGGACGCCCTCGTCCGCCGCATTCTAGGCTTGGTTTTCGGCGGACGAGGGCGTCCGCCTTGCCATGGTCTGAATTTTCTAGATTATACCAATTTGCATTCAAATGAATAATAAAGGGATGCAAAATTAACAACGGATTAAACGGATAGAACGGATTAACCTAGCGGCTTTACAGGATTATCCGTTTCATCCGTTTAATCTGTTGTGAATATGTTTTGACATTTATCATCCGATTGATTGCGACTTGGTATTAATCACCACTTTTGCAATTTACTCAATAATAATATCATATTCTATTGATTGCAAATGGTTAGAAATTTCCTCACCCTTAAGCCAAAAAGACAGCCGCGACCTCAAGCCGGAATAAATCCGGTCGAAGTCGCGGCTGAACATTTTAAGACCGAGAAATTACTTCACAAGGACCAACTTGCGCGCCGCGACCAATTCGCCGGCTTGCAGCCGCATCACATAGACGCCGGCCGGCAGGTCGGAAGCGTCGATGATAAACATATGCTGTCCAGCGTCGAACTTGCCATTGGCTATATCCGCAACGAAGCGGCCCCCTAAATCGAAGACCGATAAACTTACTTCGGAATGCATCGGCAGGTCGAAAGCGACCTCTGTCATCGCATTAAACGGATTGGGAGCAGCCGGATGCAAGGCGAACGCCTTCGGCGCCGGGCTGTTCTCATCTCTGACGCCGACCTGACCAATATCCGCCGGCATCCTCGGCGCGATGGCATAACGTCCATAATTCTCAGTGAACACGCCATACATAAACTCGATGTAGGTTCCGTGCCGCCAGTTTCGGATGCCGACATTATCGATATCATTAACGGTCATTCCGAGAATAGTCATCCAGCCGTCGCCGGTAGCGTCGGTGATAGGCCAATAAGAAGTAGTATTGGGATTAAAACCGGTCAAATCGTCGATGCCAAACTGCAGCAACCGAATTAGAACGCCCTCCAGCTCTTCGGCGCGGCGGGCAAAGGTCAGGTCGTTGACTGTGACCATAATCGGCAGCGGCGGCTGGGTTTGACCGACGACCTCATAATTGCTCACCTGAATATAGGTCGCAAATTCCCATTTCTGGCGGTCTTGCGCGTCTTGTTCCATAACCGTGCCGGTAACCCGAATGCGCTGTCCGATATTTAGGTCATCGCCGATGCCGCGCAGGAACACGCCCGACCAACCTTGCGCGGCATCCTGAATGGCATAAGCGCCATAAGTCCGGGCAAAGGAAGCCGGCGTCGTCACGATGCCGGTAACCGTCACTTCATAGCCGCGATAGAGCGAGTAATCGGTAACCCACTGGGCTGGACGGAATTGAATATCGCGAATTTGCAGACCGCCTTCCGGACGAACGACATAGCCGTAGCGCCATTCACGTTGCGGCGCAAAACTGGATAGATTTCCGCTGTTCGTGGCTTGAATTCGATACCAAACCTGCGTGCCGTTAGGTTGTCCGGGTATCGTTCCGCGCCAGGTGTCGCCTTCAACCTGGCTCATTTGCGCAACCCGCTCTTCGCCGTCGTCGAGGGCATAGAGCAGAATCACTTCGGTCAATTGATTGTTGCCGCCGGGACGCACGGTAGCCGTAACCTCGACCGGCACATCGAGCGTTGGCATCGCGATATTGCGCCGAACCGAATCTTCGGGAATTTGCGGACGCGCCGCCGGATAGTTGTGGAAAATCCAATTCGGCGACGGTAATTCGACCGGGTCGTTCAATTCCAGTTCGTCCAACGGCACGCGGTGATAAATTACCGGGCAGTTAGTCGCCGTGCCTTCGTTCTGTGGCAGACCGCCGGCGTCGGTGTCGAGGATATACATTATATGCAGCGCGTCGTCAGCCCGCACCGCGACCGAAGGCCAGTTCTCACTCATACATTCGCCAGGATCCGGCGCAACATTTCGCATCCAACGCGTCTCAGTGATATTGATTGGTTCGCGCCAGGTAATGCCGTAGTCGGTCGAAATTGAGACCATTATCTCGGCGTTGGTGTAGCCTGCCGCGCTGGTGTCGGTCGCGCCCTCTTCATAGTGGAAATTGCCTTCATCGTCCTGCCACATAAAATAGGGGAAGTTGACCCAGACGACATAGATTTTACCTTCAACTTCCGGGTCGAAGGCAATCGACGGGCGGTCGCAATTATAACGCCAGGCGCCGCAGCGGCTGTGAGCCTGCCCGCCTTGATTGCTCATATTCCAATACCAGCCGTCAGCCAGGAAAGTGATGGTGTCGCGCACGCCGTTCCAGAACAGCAGGTAATTATGTCCGGCCCAGGTCAACCCGGTGACCGGGTTGCCTTCCGGTTCAGGGTTTTCCCAAAAACCAGCGACAGCGAACGCGCCGTAAAGGTTGTCGTCCCACGGGTCGAACTGGATGTCAACATCGGTGTAAGGTCTAAAAGTATCGCCGACGGCGGCAATTAAGTCAACATTGATTAAATCCTGTCGAACAGGGAGAATTTTAGTCATACTGCGCATCCTGTTGCGCCAGTCGAAGTCGCGGCCGTTCTCGGAGACGATATAGCGAATGTCGTTGTTGTGCTGCCAGGCGCCGCCGAAGCCTTCCCAGCGGGCGTTGTTGGCGCCAGCGCGGTTATGATGCCAGGCTAACACAACCCGGTCTGAAATGCGCGACGCCGCGGCTACGGATGATATCGCCCCGGTCGTGTCAACATTCACCGGCTGCTCAATCCACACCCAGTTCCGATATTCGCGGTCGGGCTGGCCGCGCCAGTAGGCGATACGCTGCCAATTCTGCCCATCCGGACCTTTCTCTGTGGCTATGGCATGCGATATGTTCTGTCGATTGATGCAGCCTTTAGGCCAAATTAAAGTATCGCGCGGCCAGGGCTGTGGATAAGAATGACTGAAGGCGCCAAAGCCGCGCCCGAAGTCGGCTGATTGACAGGTCTGGGTGTAGGTCGGCTGGTTTTGGATATGTCCCAGCACATGGTAGAATGGCATCGCGCGTTGATCGAACGCCAACACATCGACGCAACCGTAGCCTGAGCGCGTGCCGCCGTCGATTATCGCCCGGTCGCCCGGTCGGTTCAACCATTCGCCGCCTTCTAAAAAGTTATAATACATATGCCGGTTGGCTTGTCCGGCATCCGTGCTTTTCATATAGACAAAATGCAGTCCGCCATCCGTATCCAGGACGACCATTTTGCCTATGCTGCCATTATGTTGATAATCATAAAAAGTGAAACCGAAAGTATCGACTTCGCCGATTAGGTCGCGGCGCGGTATTCCAGTGCGCAGCGGGCTGTATTCTTCCGCGCCCAGCCGTGCATAAGGAACAGCCTCATAGCCGTTGACTATTTTCTCAGCCGGCAAGCGATGACCGCCGCGTTCATCCAGATACCACGGTCGGTCCTGCCCGTGGCGCGCGAAGGCGGCGACGGCTAACGCTGCCAGCAATAGAACCGAAGGTAACCACACCTTCTTTAGCATTTTAGCCTCCTTTTTCGACCGGCTGCTTCCGCCGGTCTAAATTTATAAATCCGATGCTTAGTTTTCATAACAAGCCGACTGCACCGGATAATTCTCTTATCTGATAATTTATATTACAAATTTTTTTTTAAATTGTCAAGTGTTTTAACGCATCGCTAGGTGAATATACCATTGCCAAAGAGGTTTGCCCCATAAAAGCGATAGGATTGTCCCCAACGCTAAAAAGGGTCCGAAAGGAATTCGCCGGCTCCAATCTTTACCGCTGATAACCGTAGTGGCTATTCCGACCAACGCGCCGACGGCTATGCCCAGGACGAACATACCAAGCGTATGCCAGAGTCCAACAAACAAGCCGATCATCGCAGCTAATTTGACATCGCCCATTCCGAGCGCCTCTTTGCGAAATAACAACTTGCCCACCACGCCCATAAATGCCATTAACAATAAACCTACTAAGACGCCGGCCAGCATCTGCCAGAGAAAATCGAAACGCAAAATTAAATTCAAACCTAATGCTAAAATCGCCCCGGTCAGGACAATTGGATTAGGCAGACGCATCGTTTGGATATCGATGACCGAGAGCGCTATGAGAACAGCTGACAGCGCCGAATAAATGAAAAACTCTCGCGTCAATCCATACTTCCACAACATCAGCATCGCCAACCCGCCCATCAGCGCTTCCACCGCCGGATAGCGCGGCGAAATCGGTTTTTGGCAGCCAGAGCATCTACCACGTAGAAATATATAACTTAATATCGGGATGTTTTCATAAGGCTTGATAGCGTGGTTGCAATGTGGGCAATGCGAACCCGGCTTGACAATCGACTCACCGCGCGGCACGCGGTAAATAACTACATTTAAAAAACTACCAATGCCGCTGCCAACTATAAAGACGGCGGCATAAATAGGCCATAAAATCGGAATATCCATCGGCATATCTTTAATAATACACAATATAGTAAGATATCAAAACTTCATTTCAAAGTGCGAGAGGCACGGCGAACACCGTGCCTCTCTGGATTTCGAACCAACAGTATATTGGGAACGGTGCATTACAAACCGCGCTGCAACGCCATACCCAATTTGAAGATGGGTAGATAAATAGTCACAATAATTGACACCACCACTGCGCCGATGGCGACAATCATCAGCGGCTCAATCAGCGAGGTCAACCGCTCGACCACCGCATCGACCTGTTTGGCGTAAAAGTAAGCCGCTTTGTCGAGCAGTTTGTCCATTTCGCCGGTCTCCTCGCCGGTGGCTATCAACTGAATGAGCGTCGGCGGGAATACATCCACCTTTTTGAGCGCTACGGATATAGCGAAGCCGTCTTTGATGAGCATTTTTGCTGTTTCGAGCGCCCGCACCATAACCCGGTTCTGCACGACCCGCTGAACATGCCCAAGCGATTCGATAACCGGCACACCGCTGCCGAGCAGAATGCCGAAGGTCTTGGAAAACTTGTTCATCAGCGAGTTTTCGACCAACATCCCGAATACTGGGAAGTGCAGTTTAATGGTGTCGAAGACATAGCCGCCTTTCTCGGTCAACGACAGAAACCAGGCGACGAATATACCGGCGATGGATATGCCGAGGAAAGGAAAGAAGTTGCGGCTGACGGTTTGTGACAATGCCACCAAAGCACGCGTCGGACCTGGCAGCCGAGCGCCGAATTTGGCGTAAATCTCGGCAAACTGCGGCACGACGAACAGCAACAAACCCGACACGATCGCCGTCATAAAGATCAACACGAAGGTTGGGTAGGAGAGCGCTGATATCACCTTGCGCCGCGTGTCAGCCATAACTTCGAGATAGTCGGATAACTCCTCGAGGATGACATGCAGCGAGCCGGAAATCTCGCCGGCATGGACCAGCGCGACATACAGCCCATCGAAGACGCCCGGATTATTGCCAAGGGCTTCCGACAGCGCCATCCCCTTCTTGATGTCATTGCCGACTTTCGCCAGCACCTTGCGGAAACGCGGGTTGCGCTCTTCGACCATCAGGTTGCTGATGGACTTCTCGATGGTCAGACCAGCCGAAAACATCGTGGACAACTGACGGGTGAAGAAGACCAGCGTGTTCAACGGAATGAACTGCCGGATTCTATCGATGCGGGTCTGTATCTGTTCGGCAACCGGCGGCAGGGCGGCTTCCCCTGTCAAGGCGCGAACTTCGCGCAGCGATACGACTTTGAAACCCTTCTTGGCGAGCGTCTGCATCGCCGCGTCCAGGTTGGCAGCGCGAATCCGGTCTTCGCGCCGGATGCCCTTGGCATCTGTTACTACATATTGAAAATTGGGCATTAATACTACTCGTTAGAGGGTAGTTTGATATTCGTGGTAGTAGTGTTTCTCGTTTTTCGGGTAGCCCGGCTTCTCCGAAGCCGGGGATTCTCTTCCATATCCAGCCATTCTCAAGGAACCTGCACAAAACTTAAGTCCATTTAACCAAAATAACAGTCTGCAGCGCTCACAGATTCGGACCTGATGGATGAAATCTTCGTTGGCTAAATCAGCCCCAGATTGCCTCGGGCAATGACAGAGATCAAATCTTTAGTAATCCTCCCCCCGTCGTAGAATTGAATTGTAAGGCAATGGTTGGGGAGAACAGAATTTTCTTTAATACGGGCAAACAAGGAAACAAAATTATCGAATCATTTATCCCGTCCTTTGCGGGTGGTCACTATTGTTACGAATGTTCCAAATAAAATCATTATTAATCCTATCCATGGCCCATTTGCTTTTAAGAAACCTTGTGCATTCTGATTGCTAAATACTGTTACAGCCAAACCAGACCATGCGAGAAGCATAGAACCAGTAGCGAGAAGCCAACGATTTTGAAGACTGACTGCCTGAATATTCAATGAAGAAGATATTTTCTCTGGTATAGATTGATTCAAATCAGAATAATTTCTCGAGAGATTATCAACTTTTACTCTTAATGACACTAATGAATCATCAATAAATGCGTATTCGTCTGTAACTATTTTCAGTTGATCACCAACATGTTTCAGTTGTTGTCCAAGGAGATGCCATGGATACCCAGACTTGAGTAGATTTTCTAGAAGCGCTTCAGGTCCTCCTTCAACAAGTGAATTTTCCCACTCACACTCACGAATTCCGATTGGCGCTCCTTTACGCTGCGAACGAACATAACCGGTTTGCCCTTGGTAATCTCCTTCATAGTATTTTAATGGCACTTCATCTTTCTCAAGTTTGAGAATTGTTAAGCGAAAGAGACGTTCTCGATATAGAAAACGCCTCTCGTTAGCAGAAGTATTATTAATTGTCCAATTTGGGGTTCCGAAATAGCCTGCATCAATCTGGGTAGCAGGAGCGATAATTCCTTCTCGAGATAAATCGGTAGTGGGTGTAATCAATGCGTGAAGCGCACAACCGGGAAATATTTTCTCAACGGTTTCTTGACGAAAGTCAATTTTCTCTATAGATGTAACTGCAACAGAATTTCCAGGAGGTATTCGAATGCCTCTTTTAGATTGCCCCAATTCGAATGATTTCTCTGCATTTAGGAATTCTCCTTCAGAACCTAAACGCAAGACATATGAGTTTGGGCGAATCGACTCGGAATCTCCATCAATGATTGAAGTGCCAATGAGTCTCTTTATCTCAACGTCATTTAGAATTTTTGCCATGACTTGTAACGTTGATTATATATTTGTTTTTACAGCAGAATACTCTGTCTCTTCATCCAAATGCGTTCCGTTTAATCCTGCCACTTCTAGTGCATACGAGTCTGTCCGCTCGCTATCTTAATCAGATAGCACAGTTACCATTAGCAGCGTATCAGCAGACAACTCATAGACTCATCCAGTTGAATAAACTCGCCATCAAAATGGGCTTTTAAGGTTATTGCAGGCATAATATCAACACTTTTAACAGTGATCTAGTTCTATTCGTATTCCTGCACCGTCACCCTCAGCAACTCCCGGATGGTCGTCGTCCCGGCGGCAACTTTACGCAAGCCGGCTACGCGCAGGGAAATCATCCCGCGGCGCACGGCTTCCTCGCGAATCTCTTCCTGGTTGGCGTTGTCGAAAATCATCCGCCGGATGGCGCCCTTGACTTCGAGCAGTTCGAAGATGCCAGTGCGGTCGAAATAGCCCGTGTTGCGGCAATGCACGCAGCCGCGCCCGCGATAGAATTTGATGCCCTTAAAGCGGTCTTTCTCCTCCTCGGACATATTCAACGCTGAAAGTTCGAATTCGTCCGGTTCATATTCGTAGCGGCAGCGCGGGCAGATTTTGCGCGTCAGACGCTGCGCCATCACCAACAGCAAGCACGAGCCGACCAGGAACGGCGGCACGCCTATGTCGATGAGACGGGTAATAGTCGAAGGCGCATCGTTAGCGTGCAGAGTCGTGAACACGATATGGCCGGTGAGACTGAACTTGACCGCGATGTCAGCCGTTTCACCGTCGCGAATCTCGCCGATGAGCAGTTTATCGGGATCCTGGCGCAAAATCGAACGCAGGGCTGCAGAGAAAGTCAAACCTATCTTCGGTTTGACCTGCACTTGATTTACGCCGTTGGAGTGATACTCGACCGGGTCTTCGACGGTCGTGATGTTGTCTTCGACCGATTTGATTTCGCTGAGCGAAGCATAGAGCGTAGTTGACTTGCCTGAGCCGGTAGGACCGGACACAATAATCATCCCATAAGGCTGGACGATGTTGCGCTTGAAAATCTTCAAGAACTCCGGCTCCATTCCCAACTGGGTCAACGAGCGGCTGAAACTCGATTTGTCGAGCAAGCGCAGCACGATTTTTTCGCCATTGACAGTCGGTAGGATGGATACGCGCACATCGACTTCGCGGTCGGTGGCTTTAATGGTGAAGCGTCCGTCCTGCGGCAGGCGCTTTTCAGCGATATTCAGGCGGGAGATAATCTTGACGCGGCTGATGATGCCGGGATGCGACGAATGCGGCGGCGTCATCACTTCCTGTAAAACGCCGTCGATGCGGTAGCGCACCGAGACATAATCATCTTGCCATTCGACGTGAATATCGGTCGCTCGCTCTTTCAGAGCATCGGCGATAATCAGGTTGACTAACTTCACCACCGGCGCGTCTTCGATGGTCATATCGGCTTTGGTCATATCGACCAAGCCCTCTTCGTCGCCTTCGGCTTCGGCGAATATCTGTAAGTCGCCGATTACATCTTTAACTTCGCCGGCTTTACGGATGCGGACATAGAGTTGTTCGATGGCATTTCTAATCCCATTCGGCGTGGCTAAGGCGCTGACGACCTTACGGTCAGCCAACTTAGTGAGGTTGTCGATGGCGATGATGTCATCCGGGTCAGCCATAGCCACTACCAAAGTGCCATCGACAAATTTATTGGCAACTAAGGTATTTTCGCGCGCAAAGGCTTCCGGAATTATTCTCACAACCTCTTCCGGGGCTTCCAGCAACTGGTCGTTGGTCAGGAATTGAATCCCCATCTGGCGTGAGAGTCCGGTGTAGATATGTTCCTCGACGGCGAAGCCGAGGCGCATTAAGATCGTGCCGATGCGATCAGTCGAATACTGCTGCTCGGCTAAAGTCTTGCGGAGTTGTTCATCCGAAATTATCCCCTCCGCTACCAGTATTTCACCCAGTCGATTTGCGGCGGAGATGTGTTTAGTCGCTTCCATCAGTTCTTTAATAAATTTCGCCAAAATGGCGATTGAAATGCAAATTAACAATATGCATTCGACCTATACAGCCGAATGCAACTTTAGAAATGTAACGTTATAATTATAAATTAACGGTTGCTATACTTAGCGATATAAATATTTGCGCATAAATAAGATTGAGTCACTCTGAACGAAGTGAATAGTCTCGTCCGACTTTAACCAGACGAGATACTTACCCCTGCCTGCGCAAGGGTCAGCCTGACGCTGGTGAAATGCGAAGTTCTTTCGATGTAATGTATAGAAATAGATTATACAGGCGCGGCGTCCACAGATGGACGCCGCGCCTTGTATTTACGAACTGTTTTGCGGTTTAGTGCCGCGTCATAAAGATGAAGCCGGGGTCGGATTGGACATCGTTATAGCCTTCGACCGAGGCTTGAACTTGCACGGTAACCTCGAGCGTGAACGGGTCGAGGAAATAATCATCCATTATACCGCGCAAGAAAACGGTTGCCACGCCGCGCGGCTCGTTGTTGCGAGCGTCAACTTTACCGGTGAACCGGCGCGCCGGCTCAGGGTCGAAAGCGACATACTGGCGGGTTTGCAGGTTATACCAGTAAAACTTTGAGCGGTTGGTCGTGAATAGAATCGGCGCCCCGTTGATAGGAATCAAATGCCCGTCGCGCAAAACAACCCACACCCGATGGCTGCCGACTAAATTGGGATTGCCGCGGTCGAACATAAAGTTCGCCGGGTCAACATTCAATTCCAACACCCCATCTTGCATAGCCAGGATATGTTCGCGCATACCGGTGATTTGCCCGCCGACCGTCTGAACATCTGCAGATATGGTGATTTCTTCGAAGGTATTCACGCTGTTATAGACCATATCTGCATAAGCCAGACCGGGGGTAGGTTCGCCGCGCCGACCGTCGTTGCCGGTGTGTCCCGGTGAAATGGTAGCAATTTGCGGGTCAACCGAGAAAACGACCGGTAT
>Ga0194126_10010185_pt1 | contig 12357 bp, 11 predicted proteins | sample TA2KigC150mmetaG_FD_148641 | JGI IMG/M metagenome (GOLD analysis project Ga0194126, IMG submission 148641) | Freshwater microbial communities from Lake Tanganyika, Tanzania - TA2015035 Kigoma Deep Cast 150m | ecosystem: Environmental > Aquatic > Freshwater > Lake | place: Tanzania: Lake...
GATCAGGAAGAAGACCAGGCTGATCTCGACGGCTGCCACACCGGCGATGTCCCATTTGGGTCGGTGGCTGCGCAGGTAGGCGATGCCTGCCACGCCGGCGGCCATGAAGCCCAACATGCCGACCCAAGCGGTGGCAACATGGAAGTAGAAAACTTTCTGGACCGCGCCCATGGTGGCTTCGAGCGGGGCAAAGCCCAGCGCCAGCCAGGTGGAGACGGCGAGCAGCAGGATGGAGACAATGTCCAGGACGAGCAGGAGACGGGGTTTGTTATGCATGGAAACTCCAGTAAAAGGGTGTGGATTATTCTTCCACTACGTAATCGAAGACCATGAAGGCGACGGCGATGAAGATCACATCGTAGACGAACAGCAGGTTGATCCAGGGCATAATCTCGGTCACGGCCAACCCGTCCATGAAGCCATTGCTGGCCTTGACGGCGGCGATGACGACCGGGAGTGTGACCGGGAAGAGCAGGATCGGCAGCAGCACGTCGCGGGTGCGGGCCTGGACGGCCATGGCCGCCAGCAGGGCGCCGACCGCGATGTAGCCGAGCGAACCGAGCAGCGCCACCAGCAGGAAGCCGGGGTCGAAGATGGCGGTATTGTTGTGGAGCACGGCGAAGACCGGCAGTACAATGACTTCCACCACCAGCATGAAGACCAGGTTGCTGATGACCTTGCCGAAGTAGATCGCCGAGCGGTCGACCGGTGCCAGCAGCAGGCCGTCGAGACAGCCGCGGTCCTTCTCGACCGCCATCGAACGGTTGAGGCCCAGTGTCCCGGCGAAGGTGAAGGTGGCCCACAGCACACCGGCGGCGGCCGTGCGCAGGATGCTGGGGTTCAGTTCGAGGGCGAAATTGAAGATCAGGATGACCAGCAGGGCAAAGACCAGCATGGACGAGAGCAGTTCGCGCGAACGCATCTCGGCAGCCAGGTCCTTCCAGGCGACGGCCCAGACGGCGCGCAGGAAACCGGAGGGAGCCTGCCGGGCGGGGGGTGTGTCCTTGCGGTCGGCGGTCATCATGGTTTCTCCATCAGCCTGTCAGCGCCTGGCGGTAGAAGTCCAGCAGGTTTCCCCGCCCAAGACCGGGGCGGGTGGTGGAAGCGGTGATGACGCCGCGCGCCAGCACGTCGAAACGCGAGGCCAGGTCTTCGACCCGCGCCAGGTCGTGGGAGGTCATCACCACCGTCCGGCCGCGCGCCGCCACGTCGCGCAGGACCCTGTCGAGCATGTCGCAGGCCTCCTGGTCGAGGCCGGTGTGTGGTTCGTCGAAGAGCATCACTTCCGGGTCGTGCAGCACGGCGCGACCGATCGCCAGGCGTTGCTGCATCCCGCGCGAGAAGGTGCGCACCAGGTCGCGGCGGCGGGCGGAGAGGCCGACCAGGTCGAGCGCATCGGCGATCCGCCCGTCCAGGCGCTGGAGGTTGTACATCCGGCCATAGAAGCGCAGGTTTTCCTCGGCGGTCAGGTCGCCATAGAGCAGCGGCTGGTGCGATACCACTCCCAGCCGGCGGCGTACCGCCGCTGCCTGCCCGGGCAGCCGGTACCCAGCGACGCGGATCTCGCCCAGGCTGGGACGCGCCAGCGAGGCCAGGATGCGCAGGAAGGTGGTCTTCCCGGCCCCGTTCGGACCGAGCAGGGCGACGAACTCGCCCTCGCCCACTTCGAAGTCCAGGCCGCGCAGGACGGTCTTGAGGCCGAACCGCTTGACGAGTTTGGCGACTTTGATCATGGCTGGGGCAGTCCCTACACAAGGTCCTTCAAACGCCCTTTGAGTTCGGCGCGCCGGTTGCGATATGCATCTTCGGCGATGGCGCCATTCTTGTGCTGTTCATCGAGGGTGATGATGGCATCCAGGATGCTGTCCGGGTCGTTCAGGCTGTCTGGTTCGCCGTCCTCATCTCCGCCATCGTCCAGCCGTGATCTGGCGCGGTCCCGCAGATAGAGGGCGACGCCGACGGCGAGCAGCAGCAGGCCGAAACCGGCCAGGCCGATCACCAGCGTGTTCTGCGGACCGGCAGCGGTCGCGGCCGGCGCGTCATCCGGCTGGCCGGAGAGGGTGAAGTCGAGCGCCCCACCGGCCGGGATCGGGGCAAATTCGTAGACCTGGAAGGTCTGGCCGCTGCCCATATCCACCGCTTCGCCGGCGCCGAGTTGGTCGCCGGAGACCTTCATACCAGGCGGGAGCAATACCGAGCCGGTGAGCACATCCAGCGCCATGGCGCGGCTGATTTGCAGTTTCCTTTCATACGGCAGGGTATAGTAGGCCTGGATGCCGTACTGTTCCGCGCTGGGGGGGATGGCAAAGCCATTTTCGGATGGCAGGAAGGACCCGCCCACCTGGGCATCTTCATAGGATACCTGCCCGGCGCCTTCCGGGACGACGATGAAGGGGATGAAGGCGCCGTCGGTATCGACCACGACCGCCCGCTCCCCGGTATTGCTGAAAATGTAGATTTCATAGACTTCCAGCAGGCCGGCAGTCAGGCCGCTGTAGATGATGTGCACCTGGTCCATGCTGAGCGCCGAGGTGTCGGTGGTGGTCTCGTAGAAGACCAGGTCGCCCAGTTCCAGCAGCGACGACCCGGCCTCGCTGACCGTCACCCCGCTCTGGTATGGGATGCCATCGTAGGCGAATTCCGCCACGAAGAAGCGTCCCTCGCCCAATTCGACTTCATCGAACTGGAAGGAACCGTCTGCGGCGGTTTCGACCGTGAGATCGAGGATTTCGGTCGGGGAGGATTCATCGCTGCCATGCTCGTAGCCGTAGAGTGTGACGCTGGCCGAAGGAGGCAGGCTGCCGCCGGAGGCGTTGACCAGCCGCCCTGTCACCGTCCCGCCGCTTGCCTGCGGGGTAGGGGATGTATCCACCACCGGTGTACCCTCGCCTTGCGGGAGTGGGGAAGGTTCCGCGGGGGACGCGATCGGGCTTTCAACGGGCGGGAGCGGGGTTGCGGTTGGTTCTGCGGCAGCCGCGAGGTCGAAGGTCAGGTTCCGCAGGTGGGCTGCCAGCGCCCAGGTGTCGCTCTCGCCCAGGCGGTCGAAGGCCGGCATGTCGCCCTTCCCGTTGGAGATCGCCTGGTACAGGCCGATGGCGGTGAACTGCGCCATGCGCTGCTGGTCGACGATGGCGATGGAACTGCCGCCCGTTCCATCCGTGCCGTGACATTCGGCGCAGTGCAGGGCATAGAGTTCGGCGCCGCGCGCCGCTTCATCCGGCGAGGCGCTGAGGGTGTAGACATAGGCCAGCACGTCCCAGCGCTGCTGTTCGGTCAGGCTGGTGAAGGGCGGCATGTAGCGGTCCATACGGCCGAGGGTCAGGAGGGTAAACCATTCGGCGGGGGTGGACTGGCGGGAGATGTCGCCCAGGCCGATGGCCGAGACCGGGACGGGCAGGCCCACGGCCTGCGGTCCGTTCCCGAGCCCTGCCTCCCCGTGGCAGCCCAGGCATTTTTCGGCGTAGATGGAAGCCCCGCGCGCCGGGTTGGGCGCTTGCGCTGGGTAGAGTGGTCCGGTGGTGGGGGCGGCTGTCGGGTGGACATATCCCGGCGGGGGCGTCAGGTCTTCAGCCAGCGAAAAATTGCATCCCGCCAGGGTCAGGGCAGCGAGGATCAAAAGGGCAAGCAAGCGGAGTTTCATCGGGTATCCTGGGGGTAGACTGGGGTGGGTGAACCCTGCGGTTATTTGAGCGGCCGTCCGCAGGCAGGGCAGAAACGGTCGGAGGCCAGAGCCGGCTTGCCGCATTTCGGGCAGAAACCGGCGGTCTTGTCCTTGCGCGCCTGGCGGCGGCGGGCGATGAGCGCTTCCAGTTCATCGTCGGCGGCATCCGGGATGCCGGCTCCGCGACGGACGGCGATGGCAGCCTCCAGGCGGGCGTTGGCATCCACCCGGCCGGAGGGCGGCTGGAGCGTGTCCAACTGGCGCAGCGCCTCCGCCCCTTTCTGGAGCAGGCTTGCGCGCTGGGCGGGATATTCTTCCGCCGGGATCTTGCCCAGCGTGTGGTCGAAATCCAGTTCCTGGAGGGAATTCAGGATGCGGTCGCGATCGGCCATCAGGCTCGACAGGGCATGGTCTTCCACCGCCATGTGGCGCTGGCGTTCCATGAACGGACGGGCGACGAACAGGCCGACCAGCAGGACCAGGCCGAGCAGCAGGAATATGGCTCCAAGGTCCATGTTATTCCTCCGCCAGGAGCGGATCGATGATGGCGCGGATGGCTTCCACGGAAGGGAAGGGGCCGGTTTGGATCTGGCGCAGGACGCCGTCCCGGTCGATGAAGTAGGTTTCCGGCACGCCCTCGATGCGGAACTGCTGCGAGATGCGCGTGCCGCGGTCCGGGCCGCTGGGGAAGGTGATGTCGAACTTGGCCAGGTAGGACCGCGCCTCGGGTTCGGTATCCACGTAGTCCACGCCGAGGAAGACGACCTCGCCGCTGGATTCGTAATAACGCCAGGCTTCCTCCAGTTCGGCGGCTTCCTGTTCGCAGGGCTTGCACCAGGAAGCCCAGAAATTGACCACCACCACCTTGCCGCGCAGTTCCGAGAGCGTCACTTCATCCCGCTCGTTGTAGGTATAGCCTTCGAAGAGGCTCAGGGTGAAATCGTCGACCACCTGGCCGACCTGGATCGTCCCCTGCTGGGCGCGCAGCAGGCTGACTGCCAGGATGCCCAACAGGGCCAGCAGCCCGACCCAGATGACCGCCTGCGCCCAGAATGGTACGCTGCGGCGGGGCGTTTGGATGGATTGGTTGTTTTCGGTCATGACCCTATCCTCGTTTCCGGAGTTCTTCTTCGAGACGCGCCACGTATTCATCCTTTCCATTTGTGGCTGGGGGCGGCGCGGCTTCAGCGGCCTGCTGCCTGGCAAGCGCCCGCCAGGAGCGAAAGGCGCGAAACAGGAGGTAAGCGCCAGCCAGGAAGGCCAGCGGCGGTACGATGTAAGCCAGCCAGTTGAGACCGCTGCGGGGCGGTTCGGCCAGGACGCGCGCCCCATACTCGTCTACGAAGTATTGCAGGATCTCCTCCTCCGTCCAGCCTTCAGCAAGGCGCAGCCGGATCTCATCCCGCCATTGCTTGCAGGCCTGGGTCGGGCAGACATCCAGTGGCGTATTCTCGCACACCGGGCAATATAACTGGCGGGCGATGGCATTCACCTCGTCATCGGAGGGGGTTGGCTGCTGGGCCTGCACGCCGGAGGGCGGTGAAAGGAGCGCGGCCAGGAGCAGGAGGCCGGAGGCGGTAAGGAAGATATTCCTTGATTTCATATTCGGGTTTCCATTCATTTGCCGGCGGTAGCCGTCCGTTCTTTTTCGGGCCATGCGGCGATGATCGTCCCAAGGATGAAAATGGCGCTGCCGATCCAGAGCCAGTTGACGAGAGGGTTGTGGTAGACCTTGAAAGGCGCCTGGCTGGCCGAGACGCTCTCCCAGTTGACGAGCAGCACGTACAGGTCGTCGGCCAGGGTCGAGCGCACCCCGGCAATGGTCATTGGCTGGCCGTCGGGATATACATCGTAGCGCGGCGCCAGGGTTTGCAGGAATACACCGTCCTTGAAAATGCTGACCTCGGCGCGGGTCACCCAACGCCCGTCTGTATGGGCGAACTGTGCCAGCGAATCGTAGTGTACAGTGTAACCGGCCAGTTCGATCGACTCACCAACACCCAGGCTTTTCTGGGTCTCGGTTTGGAATACTTCGATGCCGAGGATGCCGATGGCCATCAGCGCCATCGCGATGTGGATGATGTACCCGCCGTAGCGGCGGCGGTTGCGACCGGCCAGGGTCCAGAGGGCTGTGAGGAAGCCCTCCTGGTGGGCGGACTGGCGGGCGCGCGCCCCGCGCCAGAATTCATAAATAGTGACGGTGACGACCAGCCCCACCAGGTAGAAGCCGGTCAGGGCGACCGGGTTCGTGATGCCGAAAGCCAACGTTGCCAGCGGGGCGGCCAGGGCAATGACGGCCGGCTTCCAGATGGCGCGGCCGAGGGTCCTGACGGTCGAATGTCCCCAGGCGGAGAGCGGCGCGATTGCCATCAGCGCCATCAGGGCGCCGAAGAGCGGGGCGGTGGCGCGTTCATAGAACGGCGGCCCGAAGGTCACTTTCTGGCCGGTGGCCAGTTCGGAGATGAGCGGGAAGATGACGCCCCAAAAGCAAACGACCAGGATGCCGATGAAGAGCAGGTTGTTGAGCAGGAAGAGCGCCTCGCGCGATAGCATGGACTTCATCTCGACTTCGGCCTTCAGGCTCGGCCAGCGCCAGATGAGCAGGGCGACCGATGATACCAATGTCAGACCGATGAAGGCGAAGAACATCGGCCCGATGGCGCTCTGGGCGAAGGCGTGCACTGAAGAGAGGACGCCGGAGCGGGTCAGGAAGGTGCCGAAGATGACCAGGTCATAGGTCAGGATGATGAGCATCATATTCCACTGCTTGAGCAGGCCGCGTTTTTCCTGGATAATGACCGAGTGCAGGAAGGCGGTGCCGGTCAACCATGGCATTAAGGCGGCGATCTCGACCGGGTCCCAACCCCAGTAACCGCCCCAGCCGAGCACATCGTAGGCCCAACGCGCCCCGAGCGCCAGCCCGAGCGATAGGAAGAGCCAGGCCCACAAGGTCCAGCGGCGGGTGATGCGGATCCAGCGGTCGTCGGAGCGGCCGGTGATCAGCGCCGCGAAAGCGAAGGCGAATGGGATGACGAAAGACACGAAACCGAGGTAGAGCATCGGTGGGTGGATGATCATGCCGGGGTGGCGCAGGAGCGGGTTGAGCCCGTTCCCATCGGCGGGTGTGACCAGGAGTGAGTTGGCAGGCTGAAAGGTATAGGCTGCCACTCCATCAACCGTCTGCCACAGGCGGGCGAAGGGATTCTCGAAGAAGATGATCAACGCCAGGAAGAAGGCCAGGGTGACGGAGGCGACCACCACCACCCAGGGCAGGAATTCACGGTCGCGCTCCCACTTGCGCAGGGTGACCGCCGAAGCGAAGGCCGCCAACAGCCAGGCCCAGAACAGGAGCGATCCGGGCTGCCCGCCCCACAGGGCGGTCACTTTGAGATAGGACGGCATGGCGTTATTCGTCACCGAATATACATATTCCACATCGTAACGTCCGCTGACCAGCAGGTAGATGAGCAACAGCGCCGCCAGGGTGACCAGGGGGAAGGTCAACAGCATGGCGCGGCGGGCGCTTTCCACCCAGCGCGGCTTGTGGGCGGTCTCTCCGTAGATGGCAGCCCCGACGGCGAAGAGGGATACGATGAAAGCCATTGCCAGGATGCCAAGACCAAAATCCGGGATCATGCGTTCTCCTTCGAAATACCAGTTACCAGAAATAACCCTGCAAGTCCGGACGACTTCCAGGGTTGGATGTCAATTCCCTTCGACCTGCTCCGGGACCGCTTCTTCGTACTTGGTCGGGCACTTGAGCAGGAGTTCCTCGGCGTAGAAGACGCCGTCTTCGCCCAGGCGGCCGGTCATGATGGCCTGGGCCTCGTCCCGCAGCAGGTCCGGCAGCGGGCCGTTGTAGGCCACTGCCAGGCGCGCCCGGGTCGGGTCGGTGACCGCCTCGTGCAGGACGAAAGCCAGTCCGCCCAGGGATTCGATCTCGGCGTTGTCGCCGGGCACATGGGCGACCTCGAAGGTCAGGCTGAGGGTTTCGGGATCGTACTGGATCGTATCGCCGATGACAGCCCCGGAGACGCGCAGGTTGCGCCCGGCGATGTCGGCGCCTTCGGCCAGGAGTTCATCGACAGTAAGGAAGTATTCGGCGCTGGCGCTGGTGGATGAGGCGATCAGGTAGACGACTGCCGCCAGGACCAGGAGACCGCCGGCAATGAATTTGACGCGACCGGAAAACATGGGAAGCCTCCGATAAGGGATTGGGAGCGTACAGGTATTATTTTACATGGCGAGATTAATGGCATGTGAGAATATAGACAAAGGATGCGCCCCGGAGAGGCACATCCTGATCAGGTTATTCCTTCAACCTGGTCCTAACTCTGGTCTCAACCGAGTTTCACCAGCCCGGTGCGGATGGCGAACTTGACCAGTTCGGTGCGCGAATGCATGTTGAGTTTGTTCATGATCCGTTCGCGGTGGCGGGCGATGGTCTTTGGGCTGAGTTCCAATCTTTCGCCGATCTGTTGGTTGTTGTGTCCCTCGGCCACCAATTCCAACACCTGGCGTTCGCGTGGGCTGAGCACATGCAGGCCGACCGTTACGCCGCCCTCGGGCTGGGCATTGTCCGACGCGGGCGGTTGGGCCTGGCTGGTCAAGCGTTGGTAATCGTCGAGCAACCAGCGCGCCAGCGCCGGCTGGAGGTAGATATTCCCGGCCGCCACCGTCCGGATGGCGGCGACCAGGTCGTCGGCGGCGGCCTGTTTGGTGATGTAGCCGGAGGCGCCGGCGGCTAGCATTTGCATGAAATACTGCTTGTCGTCGTGGACGGTGAGCGCCAGCACCAGGCATCCCGGGTATTGCGCCCGCAGGCGGCGGGTGGCTTCCATCCCGTCCATGCCCGGCATGGTGATGTCCATCAGGATCACATCCGGGCGCGCTTCCAGGGCGCGCTCGATGGCTTCCTGGCCGTTGCTGGCCTCCATGACGACATCCAGACCCTCCTGGGTCTGAAGGAAGGTCTTCAGCCCCACCCGCACTACATCGTGGTCATCGACCAGCATGAGACGGATCTTTTCCATGGGCTTTATACTCCCTTCTCGATTGGCGGGATGGGGATGACGACTTCGATGCTCGTCCCCTGTCCGGGTGCAGAGCGGACCCTCAACTTGCCGCCGGCGGCTTCGGCTCGTTCCCGCATCCCCGCCAGTCCCCAGCCGCGCGGGGGTGAATACTCGACCGCAGGGTCGAAGCCGCGGCCGGCATCGCTGACCTGCATGATGACCTGGTCAGGCAGGTACTGGAGGACCAGTTCTGCCTCCATCACCCCGGCATGGCGGGTGACATTCGCCAGCGCTTCCTGCATGACGCGGAAGAAGACTGTTTCGATATCCGGTTCGAGCCGGCGTTCCTCCCCGTCGACCCGCATGGTAACTTTCAACCCCTTTGAACAGCAGTCCCGTTCCGTCCAGACAGATAAGGCGGACGACAACCCGAGCACATCCAATTGGGCGGGACGGAGTTCGTGCACCAGGCTATAGATCCCCTTTGACATCTCCTTGCAGGTTCCCTGGAGCCTGTCGATCAGGCCTTGCGCCTCCAGCCGCCCGGGGAGGACCGTGTTCAGGGATGCCAGGTCAAGGGAGATGGCGGAGAGCATCTGGGCGGTTTCATCGTGCAGTTCCCGCGCAATACGCGCCCGTTCATCCTCCTGGGCTTTGACGGTATGGCGCAACAGGTCGCGCCGCAGGGCATCGCGCTGTTCGAGCGCCTCCAGCCGCGCTTGCTGCATGGCCTGGAACTGGACCTTGCGCTCCTGTTCCACCACCTGCGCTCCCCGCACCAGGCCAAAGGAGATCGCTGCCGCCATCGCGGCCCGCACAACCTGGACCGGGAACCCGGCGATGGCGATGAAACTGTCCTTGTTCATGACCGAGGCCGGGAACATTTCACTCCGGCCGACGAAGAGTTGTGAGATGGCGTATATGCCAAAGGCGATGGCTGTCAGGCGGAAAGCATCGCTGAGGGTGTGCCGGCCCGCCTGTCTGACTGAACGGCTCTGGGCGTTCAGGGCGAGCGCCGCCAGCATGGCCGCCGGGAAAGCCATCAGGTAGCGTGAAAGGTTATCCAACAGGGTAAGCCACGGGATGGGACCGTCGCCATAGGCCTGCCAGGCGCTGAGTAGCAGCAGCCCGGCATACAGGCCGAATCCACTGATGTGCAGGATGCCGATGCGTGGGTTGCGGGGTGAACTTTGCAACAGCGCCAGGATGGCATAGATAAAGAGTGGTATGAAGGAGGCAACCAGCATGACCAGCCGGCCCCAGGGCAACCAGGCCGGCATCTCCACGCCCAGGGAAACCGCCTGGATGAGATACGCTTCCAGCCACTCATGGACGCCGTGGATCAAACCGAACACAGCCAGCGGCCGCAGCAGGCGCGCCTCCGCCAGGGCGGGGGAGCGGCCGGATTCGAGCAGCATGGCGATCCCCAGCCCGACGAATGCCAGGCCGTAGAAGAAGAAAATGAAGAATAGGATTTGATCCATGGCGCTATTGTACAGCAAAGTACCGGCCTGTTGGGGTAATTCAGGAACAAAACTCGAAGCATCTACCTAAATACCGGTAATACACCCAACAGAATTGTGATTTTCATCCTGTGCTATTATACACAAGTATTAACTTGTTTTAAACCTGCACTGGGTGTAAAATCCCAATAATCTGGATATAGTAGTCCGAATTCATACCAATCGCCAGGAGGCGCCCTCCCCAATAAGTAGAAGGTTTTTCCAGCAATTAGTACGTAAAATACCCAAAGGAGAATGTACCATGTATTCCAAGAAAGTATTGATCTTCGCAGGAATACTGGTCGTTGCTATGATCGCCCTGTCCGCCTGCGGTGCGTAGGGTCCGGAAGGCCCGGTTGGTCCTGCGGGGGCGCAGGGTGAGCCGGGTCCGCCGCCGTCGGCTGCAAAATTAACCTGCACCGAGCGCCATAATGACACCAGCGCCCTCGCCGGCAAGATTTATGCCTGGGATGAGTCACGCCACGGCGCTGCTGGCCTGGTTTGGATAGAGGAAGCCGGCCGACAGTCTTGCGCCGCATGCCACTCCGGTTCTTCTTTCATTGACGCCGTTGTTGCAGGCCAGGATTGGAACGTCTACGGAACAGCCGAAGGCGTAACCCTCCCGGACGCCACCCCTCAGGAATGCCGCACCTGCCACACGATCCACACCACCTATACGGCTGAGGTTTTCTCCCTTCGGACGGTCTCTCCTGTAGCCATGGTCATCAGCGACCAGACATTCGACAAGGGTAACGGCAACCTGAGCGCCAACTGCCACCAGGCCCGCCGCATATGCCCAATTTCGCCGCCAAGGAAGCCAGTGGCGCTGCCATTCCCGGCCAGTATGCGGTTTCCACCCGCTTCAACCCCCACCTGAGCAACCAGGCTGACATGCTGCTCGGTCACGGCGGCGGCACAGTCACCGGTTCGGCTTCCGCTCACTACAACATGACCATCGATTCCTGCGTGACCTGCCACCTGGGCGCTTCTGATAACCACAACTTTGTAGCGGATGTTTCCACCTGCGTGGTCTGCCATGATGGCGCAGAGAACAGCGATATCAATGGCGCTGTTTCCGAGAGGTAGGTGAAGTTCGATGCCCTGACGGCTGCATTGACGGAAGCCGGCCTGCTTGATGATGCTGGCAGCCCTATCAAGGGGACCTATGATGAAGCAAAGGCCCGGCCGCTGTGAGTCTACGGTTTCATCCTGGAGGACGACAGCATGGGTATCCACAATCCCACCTACACCAACGCCCTGCTCGATGCAGCCCTGGCTGCAATGGGTGAGTAGTTCTTCACCTATGAGTAAGAGTAAGCATCACGGTAGTTTGTATCGGATGACCAGGGACGCCTCGTGAGGATATGGGTCACGCGACCTTTACCCATCAAAAGGCTTCCCAATTTATTGAACATGTAGGGCAATACACGAAAGTGCAAGTCCTGATCAGCGCCCATATAGGTGCGTTTATCGATAGGTACTCTTCGAGGAGCAATCGATGCTAAATAATAAAATCTGGCGATGTCTAATCTTCACACTGGGATTGGGCCTGGCTGCCTTCGGTTTGTCTGTTAGGATTGACCCGGCGGAAGCCGCCCAGGGTCCGGCAACCAGCCCCGCGGTGGATAATTCCACCTGCCTGTATTGCCATGGGCGGTCAGACTTGTCCATGACCATGCCGAGTGGCGAGATCGTAGCCTTGACCATCGACTCCAGCCACTTCGGGGATTCGGTCCACGGTGAACTGGCCTGCACCAATTGTCATACCGAGATCAGTGGTTATCCACATCCCGAGTTCGACCAGCAGTCGACCAGGGATGTATCCATGAAATGGTACACCTCCTGCCGGCAATGCCATTCAGAGCAGTATGACGCCACGCTCGATTCCGTGCACCAGGTGGCGCTGGCAGGCGGCAACACCAACGCCGCCATCTGCACCGATTGTCATAATCCTCATACCCAGGCCGCCATCACCGACGAGAGTGGTTCACTCCTGCCGGAGGCGCGCCTGGCTATCCCGGCGACCTGCGCCCAATGCCACAGCGCCATCTACGAGCAATACCAGGCCAGCGTCCACGGCGCCGGGCTGACCGGGGAGGGAAATCCCGATGTCCCGACCTGCATCGACTGTCATGGCGTCCATTCCATCGAGGATCCAACCACAACCGCCTTCCGGCTG
>Ga0194126_10010186_pt1 | contig 12356 bp, 8 predicted proteins | sample TA2KigC150mmetaG_FD_148641 | JGI IMG/M metagenome (GOLD analysis project Ga0194126, IMG submission 148641) | Freshwater microbial communities from Lake Tanganyika, Tanzania - TA2015035 Kigoma Deep Cast 150m | ecosystem: Environmental > Aquatic > Freshwater > Lake | place: Tanzania: Lake...
GTGGTCGGTACAGTATCAGTCCTTCCTGAATAACTGAAATCGGCAACGGCAAAAATGGATTGCTCTTTTTTGCATGATGAGGCAAGAACCAGAATAAAGCCTATGGTTCCAATAAGCAATAAACCCTTAATTATTCTATACATTATGATTATTGATTAATTAGCAACAAATGGATGGAGTTTATCTTCCTCCGTTGTAAAGGTTGGTGATTTCCTGTTGGGTTAACGCTCGGTTCCAAATTCCGATGTCGTCGAGTTTACCGTTATGCCAATGTCCACCTCCATTAATTTCATCACCTCCAATTCGAATATCTAAGTTGGAAGATTGCATTTGAATTGTACTGCTTGTGGCAATCAATATTGCATCCTCAAACAATTCAAAAACTCCTCCGTTATATCGAACAATTAATTGATGCCAATCAGTATTTTCAGGAGAAACCCCCATCAAATGAAAATTTCCTAGAATTCCATTTGTGTGAAATGAGGCGGCTGGACCACCGTTAACTAACGCCACCTTCATTAAACTCCATTTGTTAGTAGAACCTGGACCATCAGTTTTTATAATAAATATTCTATTTGCTAACCCAAAGGAATGGACTTTATACCATGTTGATAAAGTAAAATTAGTATTGACAAGGCGTAGGTCTGGATGGTCCGCAACATTAATAAAGTCATCCACCCCATCAAAATTATACGCCCCATTTTGATTCCCAAACCTATCTGTGGTCAAGGTTGCACCATACACCGTTCCATGATTCCCATTCCCACTTTCGTCATTTGCATTTCCATTAAATGGCCACCAGCCAACTAGTCCATTTATTGGAATAAAATCACCAATTCCTATTACAACTTCCAATGTATCGGAATTGTTACTACCCTTGGCAATTAGTTTCACGTTGTATGTACCGGGTTGATTAAAGGTGTGACGTGGATTTTTCTCTGTTGAACCACTACCATCGCCAAAATCCCACATATACGAAATGCCAAATGATTTATTAATAAACTGAATTGTGGTCGGTACAGTATCAATCCTTCCTGAATAACTGAAATCGGCAACGGCAAAAACGGATTTCTCTTTTTTGCAAGATGACATTAGAACCCCTGTAAGTACCCCTAAAGATAAAATGATTCCAAAAGTGAATAATATTGAGATATATCTTTTCATTTTTTCAAAATGTAAACCTGGCTCCTACGCTTAAATTCACTAAAGGGATATTTTCAAATTTAATTTTTTTGATTTCAAATCTATTTTCTCCACTTTGACGAATGGAGTTAATTAGTCCTAAATTGGAATGTGCCCTACCAATAAGTGAAAAACCGTGAAAAATCTTGAAGTCTAAAGCAGCACCAAATCGTAAACCTATACTACGGGCGCCATCATAGCTTGTTTTTCTGGTAGTATTAATCAACGGTTCTAAAAACTCAATTTCTAAAACGTTAAGCCCGGTTCCTCCTCTGATTTTTGCTCGTTTACCCACTTCTTTTTCTTTAAAAATACCAATGGACATTGAAGTCATCCCATAGTTAATGGCATACTGACTAATTGAAATATCATTTACAATTTCATCAAATGTTACACCACCCCAAAAGGGATTGCCATCTTGAAGAAAGTATTTTTCAATCCCGAAGTAGTATTTTAATCCTGAAACTTCAGGGGAATAGTCAATCTGTGCGCCAGTAATATTCAAACCCGTGGCAAATTCCATTCCTAATGGTGTCCCAGTTACATTGCTTTCTTTTAAGGTTGAAAATTCAATTCTTTCGTTGGGTAACTGGATTTGAGAGTATTCGATTATTGATTTTGGCAGGCTGTCAACCTGATAAACCTTTGAGTAAGTTGCAGGAATCCCGGTTAAGGTATATTCAATTTCTTTGACTAGTCCACTGGAAGATGTAATTGTCTTCACAAACTGGGGGTCAACAATGTAATCACATTTGTGTGTATCTAAAAAGACGCGGGTTGCATTTGCTTTTAAATCACCTAGAGGTAGATTCTTATCGGCTTTATAATTGATTGATTTTTTTTCTTTTGATAATTCTAGGTCTGCAATTATTGGTTTTACCAACATTGCAGTAGATTTAACGTGTAGTACTGGATTTTTTGATTCTTGTCTTCGAGTGACCTCTTTATGCACCGAGCATGAAGAAAATGCGATGGGAAAAGCAAGAAACATTGCCATGTAAAAGCTTGATTTTTTCATAGATTATCAATTTTGTTAATGTAAGTGCCTTTTTTATTGATAGGTCCAAAGTACGAAGTTATGGTCGAATTTGTTATTTTAATACGGAGGATTTTGGAGATTTCATTGTGTGTATACCCCTTTTTGAGGTATTTGATGATTTTTTGGGATTTCTCCTTCTGAAGAAATTGGGTTGATTTCAATCACGGGAAACAATTCTCAACCTTTTATGACAAGTCGGGTCAATGACCTCTCAAATTACCGGTTCTAGGACCCTCTGGTGTCTTTGTTTTGGAATACTGGTGTAGGTCATGGGTTGACCCATTTAAATTGACTGGTGGTCAAAATTGTGGTGAATTAGGTCCTCCTAGGAACAGGATGGGGCACGGAACTGGTGGAAATATTTCCACCAGTACCAGAATTCACCCCCTCAAATCAAGATAATTGGGGAAATCTAAAGAAATCGGGGTATTTTTGAAAGGTTCACCAAATCTCATGTTGACCCGCCGAAACCATAAAATAATCATACCTAATGTTTGAGCAGACTTTTAAGAATGTTGATGATATCCTCCACAAAGACGCTGGATGTGGTAGTGAGCTGGATTATGTTGAACAAACCTCATGGATTTTGTTTCTAAAGTATTTAGATGATTTGGAGAAAGACAGAGCTACTGCCGCCGAATTAACAGGAAAATCTTACGAGTCTATCATCGAAAAGAAATACCAATGGTCTGCTTGGGCAATGCCAAAAGGTAAAGACGGTAAACTCGACCATCACAAAGCCATGACAGGTGATGACCTTACCGATTTTGTGAACAGTAAACTATTTCCATACCTAAAGAAATTCAAATTACAAGCTGAGAACGCGAACACCATTGAGTACAAAGTTGGTGAGATTTTTAGTGAGCTTAAGAATCGTATTCAGAGTGGCTATAGTCTCCGAGAGGTGATTAATCGTATCGATGATTTGAGATTCCGTACCCATGCGGAAAAACATGAAATGAGCCATTTGTATGAGGATAAAATAAAGAACATGGGTAATGCGGGACGAAATGGAGGTGAGTATTACACACCCCGACCGCTTATTACCACGATTGTTAAGGTGATTGCTCCCAAGATTGGAGATAAAATCTATGATGGAGCATGCGGGTCCGCTGGATTCTTGTGTGAAGCCTTTGCATACCTTAAGGAAAGTAAATCCTTATCCTCCAAGGAAACAGAAATCCTTCAGAAAAAAACCTTTTATGGAAAGGAGAAAAAGTCACTGGCCTATATCATTGGAATAATGAATATGATATTTCATGGGATTGAAGCGCCCAATATCATTCATACCAACACACTTTCTGAGAATCTTGCAGATATTCAAGAAAGGGACCGATATGACATTATTCTTGCCAACCCTCCATTTGGTGGTGGAGAACGAAGTGAGGTTCAACAGAATTTTCCCATAAAAACCAGCGAAACCGCTTCGCTCTTTCTTCAACATTTTGTCAAGATTCTCAAAGCAGGTGGTAAGGCTGGCGTGGTCATCAAGAATACCTTCTTAAGTAATACAGATAATGCTAGTATCGCACTTCGTAAAGTTTTGTTGGAGAATTGCAATCTGCATACCGTATTGGATTTACCAAAAGGAACATTTTTAGGAGCTGGTGTTCAAACTGTGGTATTGTTTTTTGAAAAAGGAAGTAGCACCAAAAAAGTTTGGTTCTATCAGTTGAACTTGGGTAGAAACTTGGGAAAGACAAACCCCCTTAATGAAAAAGACCTTGCTGATTTTGTGAAACTACAAAAAACTTTTGGTGATAGCGAGAACTCTTGGACGGTAAATGTTAAAAACATTGACTCTAAAACTTTTGATTTGAGCGTAAAGAACCCGAACAAAAAAGAAAAAGCAGCCCTACGCCAACCGGAAGAAATTTTGGAAGAAATGAAAGCATTGGACGAAGAAAGTGCCGAAATCCTTAACTCAATTTTGGAACTGATATGAAGCAAGGTTGGGAAATAAAGAAATTGGGGGAAGTTTGCAAACTAACAAATGGCTATGCATTTCAAAGCAAGGAATACACAGAAGATGGTTATTTTGTCATCAGAATTGGAAACGTTCAAGATGGTTTTATTGAACTAAACAATCCACGGTATTTAAAACTCAGTGAAGAAAAACAAAAGAAGTTTATTCTATCAGAAGGGGATATTTTGGTGTCCTTAACAGGTAATGTTGGTCGTGTTGGAGAAATTAAAGAAGAACACCTGCCAGCAGTTCTTAATCAACGTGTAGCAAAAATTTCTCTGAATAGTAAATTTTTGCAGAAGGCATACTTATTTTACTTTTTGACCAGCGAATATTTTATTACAGAACTTATAAAAGCAGGAAGGGGTGCTGCTCAACAAAATATAAGCACTACAGATATTGAAAATTTGATAATCCCCCTTCCCCCTCTCCCCGAACAACAACACATCGTTTCCATATTAGATGAAGCCTTTGCCGCCATAGCCGCGGCAAAAGCCAATACCGAACAAAACCTCAAAAACGCCAAAGAACTTTTTGAAAGCTATTTGCAGGGGATATTTGAGAAGAAGGGTGATGGATGGGAAGAGAAGAAGTTGGGTGAAGTAATGGAAACAGGCGCAGGAGGTACACCTTTAAAAACATTTAAAGATTATTATTATGGTGGTACAATTCCTTGGCTACTAAGTGGTGAAGTAAGTAAAGGTGAAATTACTGAAGCAAGGAATTTCATAACGGAAAAGGGATTGAAAAATTCTTCGGCAAAATTATTTCCTTCAAATACGGTTTTAGTTGCAATGTATGGAGCAACAGCAGGACAAGTTGGAATTTTAAGGTTTGAAGCTTCAACAAACCAAGCGGTTTGTGGAATTTTTCCAAATGAGAATTTTTTACCAAAATTTATCTATTATAAATTTCTAGCTGGTAAGGATGTATTAGTAGCCCAAGCAGTTGGGGGGGCACAACCAAATATTTCTCAAATAAAAATAAAAAATACATTAGTTCCCGTTATTTCTAAAGAGAAACAACAAACCATCGTCCGTCAATTAGATGCCCTGCGAGCCGAAACACAAAAGTTGGAAGCGGTGTATCAAAAGAAAATAGATGATTTGGAAGAAATGAAAAAATCCATCTTGCAAAAGGCATTTGCGGGGGAGTTGAAAAATGAAAAAGCGATTGCGGTATGAAAAGTTACTTCAGAGTCATATTAGGAGCCAAGAGTATATACGCCAAAGAGTGTTACGATGGCAATTTTATCGGGGCTAGTTATGGCATCAACCAAGACCTTACCAAAGAACTACCCGATAATTGGCGTGATTTCAATGCTAAGTACCGGGACATTTATATGGAACTGAGACCTGGTAAAACCCGAGTTGCAGCAGGTTTGGCATGCGGTATGCTGTGGACTATTTGTAAAGGAATAAAAAGGGGTGATGTTGTGATTTGTCCTGACGGGCAGGGAAGTTATTATGTTGGAGAAGTAATTTCTGATTACCAATTTCAATCAAACACTAATTTACCACATAGGAGAATGGTTAAATGGTTACCTGCTATTATTGAACGGGCCTCCATGTCTCAAGAACTTAAAAACTCCACAGGTTCTACCGGTACGTCTGCAAACATCAGTCAATATGCTGAGGAAGTAGAAAAATTAATAGGGAACGTTAGACCACCTACCATTGTTTCCAATGACTCAACGGTGGAAGACCCTTCTGTTTTTGCTTTGGAGAAACATTTGGAGGATTTCTTGGTTCAGAATTGGAAACAAACTGAACTAGGAAAAGAATACGATATCTACGAAGAGGATGGGGAGTTGGTTGGTCAGCAGTATCCGAGTGATACCGGCCCGATTGACATCTTAGCCATCAGTAAGGACAAGAAGACCTTGTTGGTAGTAGAGCTCAAAAAAGGAAGGGTAAGTGATAATGTCATAGGACAGATTCAACGGTATATGGGTTATGTGAAAGATGAATTGGCAGAATCCAATCAAAATGTCAGAGGGATTGTCATAGCCTTGGAGGATGATAATAGACTTAGGCGAGCCTTATCCGTAACCGTCAACATTGACTTCTACCGATATCAAGTCAACTTTAAGTTGTTCAAGAATTAATATGAACGAGGCAGAAACACGAGCGGAACTCATAGACCCTAAGTTAAGGTCTTGTGGTTGGGGTGTTGTGGAAGGCTCCAAAATTCTACGTGAATACAGCATCACCGCTGGTAAGATTCAAACAGGCGGGGGTCGTGGTAAGCGAGAGGTTGCTGATTATGTTTTGGTTTACAAGGGAATTAAACTTGCGGTGATTGAGGCCAAGAGTGATGAACTGGAGGTTGGCGAAGGGGTGAGCCAAGCCAAGAAATATGCAGAAAAATTACAATTAGAAACGACCTATAGCACCAACGGACGAGCTATTTACCAAATCTGTATGAAAACCGGTACAGAAGGATTGGTGAATGATTTTCTTTCCCCTGAAGATTTATGGAATAGGACATTTGAAGTAGTGAATGAGTGGCGTGAAAAGTTTTCAAGTGTTCCTTTTGAAGATAAGAGTGGAACTTGGGACCTGAGATACTACCAAGAGATTGCGGTTCAAAGGGTGGTTGAATCCATCGCCAACAAAAAGGATAGAATTCTATTGACCCTTGCAACCGGCACTGGTAAAACCAGCATCGCATTTCAAATTTCATGGAAACTCTTTCAAACCCGGTGGAACTTGAGAAGAGATGGGGGTCGTAGACCAAGAATTTTGTTCTTGGCAGACCGAAACATCTTGGCAGACCAAGCTTACAATTCTTTCTCGGCTTTTCCTGACGATGCATTGGTTCGGATAAAACCCGGGGAGATTAAAAGGAAGGGAACCGTTCCCACAAACGGGAGTATTTTTTTTACCATTTTTCAAACTTTCATGAGTGGAACAGATGGGGAAGGAAAACCTGCACCTTATTTTGGTGAGTATCCTTCGGACTATTTTGATTTGGTTATCGTGGATGAGTGTCATCGTGGTGGTGCTAACGATGAGAGCAATTGGAGAAGTATTTTGGAATATTTCAGTCCAGCTGTTCAACTGGGTCTAACAGCAACACCCAAACGAAAGGACAATGTAGATACCTATCGTTATTTTGGCGAACCTGTATACATCTATTCATTAAAAGAGGGAATCAACGATGGATTTTTGACGCCTTTTAAGGTAAAACGGATACAAACTACATTGGATGATTATCGATACACCTCTGATGATACTATTTTGGAGGGTGAGGTTGAAGAAAGTCGGTTGTATGAGGAACGGGATTTCAATCGAACCATTGAAATTGTGGAACGAGAAACCAAAAGGGTTAAAATTTATTTGGAAGAAGCAAACCAAAATGAGAAGGCAATTATTTTTTGTGCCAACCAAGCTCATGCCGCTCTCATTAGGGATTTAGTTAACCAGCATGCTCGCAGTACGGACCCTTTCTATTGTGCAAGGGTTACTGCAAACGATGGAGAAGAAGGGGAACGACTCCTCAGGGAGTTTCAAGATAATGAAAAGACCATCCCCACCATTCTAACGACATCTCAAAAACTATCAACTGGGGTTGATGCTCGAAATATTAGGAATATTGTTTTGCTAAGACCCATTAATTCCATGATTGAATTCAAACAGATAATCGGAAGGGGAACTCGAATCTTTGATGGCAAAGAGTTTTTTACAATTTACGATTATGTGGAGGCCTACAGGTTGTTTTCAGACCCGGAATGGGATGGAGAACCCATCGCAGAGGAAGAGCCCAAAGGTATTGGTGAGAGAAAGGGAGAGTATATTCCAAGAGAACCCAAGGAATCCTCTGAGAAAGAGGTAAGAAAGAAAATAAAAATAAAACTGAGGGATGGAAAGGAGCGGGAAATCAAACATATGGTTTCCACATCGTTTTGGAGCGCTGATGGTAAACCCATTTCTGCTGAAGAGTTTTTGAACAATCTGTTCGGTGAATTACCTAAACTATTCAAGGACGAGAATGAACTTAGAGAACTATGGAGCAAACCAACCACTCGAAAAGTATTATTGGAAAATTTGGAGTCTGCTGGTTTTCCCAAAGAGGATTTGTTGACCTTGCAAAGAATGGTAGACATGGAAAAGAGTGATTTGTACGATGTTTTGGAGTATGTTTTTAATGGGGAATATATAGCGATGACCCGCGAGGAAAGGGCCAAAGCGGCAGAGGCTACGATTTTTGCTTTACTCAATGACCAGCAAAAGGAATTTATTTCGTTTGTCCTAAGTAAATACATTGAGATGGGTGTTGATGAATTAGACCAAGAGAAACTCCCTATACTTCTGACTAACAAATACCAGTCACTAGAGGATGCAAAAGAAATTCTTGGCGATGTGACCAATATTAGTTGGTTATTCATTGAATTTCAGAAACACCTATATCTACAACGCGCGGCGTAGTTTGTCTTTAACCATTTAAAGCAGTTAAACCAAAAATTTCTGCGTCGCAAAGAGTCCCCCCAACATTTGAATTTTCCAAACTCGAAAAATTTGGATTTTCACGGGTCAATTCGGAAGGTACTTTTCAACACCAGTTCCATCCTTTCAGACCCGTTCTGGTCACAGATTGGGGGCCCATCCAGTCTCCCATTCACCAAGAATATTGCCCACCAACTTGCACGCTTGGTGTTCGCGTGGGTTGGTAACACCACGAAAATCCATCGAATGTATTGATAATCAAATGATTTAAAATCAAGTTCAACAAGGTGAACATCAGAATCCCCGTGGCCAGCTATTCTATCCGTTGAACTACGAGGCCCTACACCCGCCCCTCAACCCCCCAAAACACCCCCAAAAATACACCTTTTATTAGGGTTTGAACCCGATAGGGGGGGATTTCACCCCAACGGGACCCGTGGTTGATGCCTGGGTATTGGGAAGGTCAATTTACGAAAAAGTCAAGGAATTGGTTTCCTTGCGTTGCAGGAGTCACTCGAAGTGCAACCGGTGAAAGGTCGTAGCCATCAAGATTCATAGAGGGGCTGTTTTTTCTTAAATTTCCTCTACGCCTTTGCTCTTTCCTGACCCTCCAGGATCGACTATCTTTGAATATGATTCCAAACCAGAAATCGAATTGGAGTGCCGCCGGCATTGCCCTTGGAATGCCTTTTCTGTTCCTTTTGATGGGGGTTACATTGCGTTTTTGCCGCAAAGAGACTTTGGATTTGACTCTCAAGGCTTGTCCCGGTGCGATGCCTCAAAGAATAAAAGTCTGGTTCACCGTTGCTTGCTTGGCCTTCTTCGGCCTGGGAGGGACGATTGTGCAGGCCCAGACTGGGGGATCAGGCGTAGGGACTGAAGCCTGCGGTACGGCCACAGCTCCGGCTTCCGTCCTGGAGTACATCGAAGGATTGCGCAGGGATGGTATTCTGGATGTGGAGATTAGGACGGAGAATGCGCTGCCGGTGATTTACTTGCCGATGCAAATTCATTTGTTAGCGGATAACAACGGTGCAGGTCGCTACCCCTTGTCCACGTTCACAACGGTTTTGTGCGAATTGAACCAGAAGTTCAGAACAACGGGCATACAATTTTACTGGAAAGGGCAACCCAATTACATCAACAATTCAGCTTGGTACAACCTGCCGAATTTCTCGGTGGTGGACCAAATCAATACCCAATACAATGTTGCGGGGAGTATCAACGTGTATTTTCTGAGTTTGTCGGCCATGTCGCTCTGCGGCTTTGCCTATTATCCGGGGACCGGATCTCCTGCCCAGACCAACCGCCAAGGCGCCATCTACATGGCCTTGGGTTGCTCCAACCCGGGGAATTCGACCTTTGCCCACGAAATGGGGCATTTTCTGAGCCTCCCGCATCCTTTTGACCAAACCTCCGGAAATCCTCAGGCCACTTGGGCCGAGAGGGTAACCCGTAATCCCAACGAAATTGCCCCCCGTTTGCCCTCCAATTGCGCCACGGCAGGGGATCGATTCTGCGATACGCCGGCGGATTTCAGGGATGCTCGTTGGAATTGTCCCAGTGGAGGGGGCAGCGCCCTGGACATCAACGGGGATTTGTTTCAGCCTTTGGGGAGGTTGTTCATGAGTTATGCCAACGATGCCTGCCAGGATTCTTTCACGGTGGAGCAGAAGGCGGCTATGCGGTCCACGGTGACGGCGACAGGACCTCGATCCTATTTGCTCACACCGCCCATGCCCACCTACGATACGGTGGTTGGAACCCCTGCAATGTACGAGCCCTTGAACCAAACCTACGGGTTGCCGGTGAATTACCTCCGCTTCCGTTGGGGTTCGGTGCCGGGGGCAACGCAGTATGTGTTACGAATTCGTTGGTTTACCACTCCCGCCCAGGAGTTTCTGGTCAGCGATACGCAGTTCTTGTACACCGGGGGCGGGCAATTGCTCAGCAACAAGGTGTACCGTTGGTCGGTGCAGGCCTTGAACCCCAGGTCGGTATGTGCGCCATTCTCCACGGAATGGTTCTTTGGGACGGCGTCCTCGGCGCTGCATCTCGGCTCTGCCGTGAAATGCCCCGGGGATACGGTGCAATTGGAGGTGTTGCACAGCGATTTGACCGGAGTTCAAAGCGGAAGGCTTAAGCTGGACCTGCCGCTCGGGATGATGCGGTATTCGAGCTTTCAGGCAGTGAATGCGCAGGCGACGGGCTTGCAGGTTACGGCCTACCCATCGAGTGCATCGGGCACTTTGTACACGGATTCTTTGATCATTGCTTGGAACAATCCCTCGGCGTTGAATTGGACGGGGGGGCCTTTGCTGAGGTTGCGTTTGGTGTTACCGGCGGGGGTTAATTGGCCATCCGGGGGATTGCAACCGGCTTGGGACACGCTGACGGGGAACTGCAGAATTAGCGGCAGCGGGGGTCAGCGCTTACCGGTGATTTACTTCTCGGGACAAATTACCGCCGGGACCTGCAACGCCCTGAATGGAAGGCTTGTGTACGATAACAATACCCAAACACCGATGGCGGGAACGACGGTGAGGGTACGTGATCCTCTCTTGGTTTTGGTGGGGACCAGCGTTTGCGATGCCAACGGTGCTTTTGGTTGGAACAGCCTGCCTGCAACCACCGTGACCCCGGAATGGACCTATGCAGTGAATTGGGGAGGAGTCAATGCGACCGATGCCTTGTTGGTGAGCCGCACCTTTGCGAACCTTATGTCTTTGACAGGATTAAGGGCTGTGGCGGCGGATGTCAACGCCAACGGCGTCGTGAACAATACGGATGCCTTGCTGATCTCGCGAAGAGTCTCGGGGCTGGGTGGAGCCTTTGCGGGCGGTGATTGGGTTCAAGATCAACCCGGTCCATGGTTGGCTAATATACCGGGGGTGCCGGGCCTTGTGCGCACCCTCTGCAAAGGGGATGTCAACGCATCCTATATCCCTATGCCCGGACCTTAGGGTGCAGTTAAAGGCATTTTAATCGGGTACCTGTTCATGGCCCTTTGCATAGGCTCTTAACTTTGGGATAATATGAAAAAGCAGCTATTTTCCATGATGGGCCAGGATTGGCATCGTGGTTGGTCCCGATTATCACTCTGCCTGTGGGTTTTGTGGGGCCTGGCAGGGCTACGCGATGCTCATGCCCAGAATCTTCCTTCCGAATGGTGGTGGTCCGCTGACGGTAGGACTCTGTACACCGGGGGCAAGCCGGATCCTGGCTTTTACCATCCGGACAGCATCCGCAGGGTGGATCTTAGCTTCCCTCAGGCCAACTATTGGACCTTGTTGGGGCAGAATTATACCAGTGAAACTAATTTGCTGGCAACTATGTCGTTGGGAACCCAGGTTTTGGACAGTGTAGGGGTGCGCTTCCGGGGGAATACGTCCTATACGACCATCAGCAGTTCCCAGAAAAAGTCCTTTGGGATCGAGACCGATTGGCTGCGCCCCAACCAGGATCTGATGGGTTTCCGTAACCTCAAATTCAACAATGCGCACGGGGATGCCACCTTCATGAGGGAAGTGTTATACAACCAAATGGCACGTCGTCATACTCCCATTGCCAAGGGTAATTTTGTTCGCTTGTTCTTGAACGGTCAGGATTGGGGATTGTATTGCAATGTTCAGGATGTAGATAAGGAATTTCTAGAGGATTGGTTTCTGAGTAACGATGGTCCTCGATTCCGAGCTACAACCGGTGTCAGCGGCGGAGGAGG